>FWPV01013176.1_pt1 | contig 12498 bp, 12 predicted proteins | sample 2228371 | NCBI WGS metagenome assembly FWPV01 (sample SAMEA103939776, study PRJEB20133) | metagenome | reverse complement strand
ATCCCGCAGTGGTTCAGGGTGTGACCGGGTTTGCGTGGCTGCCCAATACGTGACTATCTATCTAAAGTTGGTATCATACCCTTCCACAAGCACTCATTCCCGCACGGTCGTCAAGCGAAGAGGGCACCGCGCAGGCACGCCAGCGCCTGCTCCGCCCGCTCTTGCGCTGCGCGAGCGGGGCTGGGGATAAGGGTAAACCGGGCGCCAGCGCAGGTGATTGCCACGCCACACTCGGCGCGGCGCGCAATGACCTGAACGGCGCTGACCGTTGCGCAGCGTAGCCATTGTGGGGTACGATACAGGCGAAGACTGGTATTAACGCAAAGGAAGGCTGCGATGAGTCTGCGGGTTGCTTCTCTCTTGCCCTCGGCGACCGAGATCGTCTGCGCGCTGGGAATGGCCGATACACTGGTTGGCGTTTCTCACGAGTGTGATTATCCGCCGGATGTGGCGGCAACACTGCCCCGCCTAACCCGCTCGGCGATCCCGGAAGGGTTGGCCCCGGCTGAGGTCGATCGCGAAGTGTCGGCGCGGCTGCGGCGCGGTGAGAGTCTGTATGTGGTTGATGAAGCGCTGCTCGCCGAGCTGCGTCCCGATCTGCTGATCACGCAGGAATTGTGCGATGTGTGCGCCGTCGCTTTCGCCGACGTCTGTCGAGTCGCTGAACGACTGCCAGGCGCGCCGCGCGTCATCTCGCTCACGCCGCCCAATCTGCTGGCCGTCCTCGATGATGTGCGAGTGATTGCGGCGGCGCTCGGTGTGCCGCAGCGCGGCGAACGTCTGATCGCCCACCTTCATCAGCGGTTGCGCGAACTAGAGACGCTGACGCAAACCCAGGTCAGTTACCGCCCGCGAGTCTTCGCGATGGAATGGCTTGATCCGCCGTTTGCCGCCGGTCATTGGGCGCCGGAGATGATTGCGCGCGCCGGTGGCGAAGAGGTGCTGGGTCGCGCTGGTCAGCCCTCGTTTCGCGTTACGTGGGAAGAGATCATTGCCGCCCAGCCCGAGATCATCCTGCTGATCCCGTGCGGCTACAACGAAGCGCAGGCATGGCATGAATGGCATCATCTACCCAAACCGCCCGGCTATGAGACGATCCCGGCAGTGCAACAGGGGCGTATCCACGCCATGGACGCTAACAGCTACTGTTCGCGCCCATCGCCGCGCCTGATCGAAGGGATTGCCCGCATGGCGAGCATCTTTCACCCAACGCTGGCGATGACGGAAGTCGTTCGGAGTGCGCCAGTTTGGCAATAAATCGCGCGATAGCTTGGTGAACGCCCCCCTTCCTTCCCCCACCCGCAAGCGAGGAACTGAAGGGGGATCGATCCCACCTCCGTACCATTGCGACCGTCCACAATCTGCGCGAGCAGATGAGGCGCCAACGGCCCTCCCGCCCGCGAGAGCGCACTGTCCCCCGCTGGCGGGGGAGGAGCCGACGATCGTTGCATTGCTCATTGCTCTGCTGTCACAAACGCTCACTGGTAATGTTCGGAGGAATTTCGATTTCACAAATCCTCACTATGCACATACGGTGCGCTCCACAACGCCACCTGCATGACCACCGACTTAAACCAAGCTTGATGCATCTTCTCCACCTCTTCGGCACTGTGGCCTTTTTTGGCCAGAAAAGGTTTGATCGTTGCGGTGATAGGGTAGATAAATGCAACCATGTAACGATAGTTGATGTTCGGCACCGAATTGACACTATCGGTCAGACCCTTTTTGGTGCGATGATGTCGCAGGCCAATTTCATACGCGTAATCCAGCCACGCCTGATCGTAGGGTCGATGACATGTATCGAGAATCCACTGGCCGAAGCGTTTGCGCACAGCAGTCAGATAAGCGGCATTGGGGTTCCCCTGATCGTCGGTGAAGTAATACAGCAAATGAGGATGAGAGCCAACAAAGCCATACCAGACATCGAGCACATCCTCAATCTGATCAGACAACACCTCACCCGCCATCCGCAAATACGCTTCGTCTTCCGGACTGAAAAGCACGGCCTGCTTCAGGTATTCCAGATCCTGAACGCTGAAAGGAGAATGAGAGACCTGATCTGTTCCGTAGGTGTAGCCGGGAATGCTGGTTGCAGTCATAGCAGCACCTCCTGAGACACAAAAAGCTGATATGGCGTAGCCTGCCTGTGACAGCGCTTGCTCGAGTTCGTGATCTGTTGGTTCAGTCACAATAATCCTGAACTTTCCTTCGCCAAACACGAGGGTTGGAGTACTGCGATAGCCGCAGTTGATAAACACCACGAAACGCTCGCCATCAGCATCGTGATCAATATTGATCTCACGGAACGGTATACCTGATTCGCGCAAGCGTTGACGCACGTGCCAAGTATCTTCGCAATTTGTGGCACCATACAATACCAATGGTAACGGCATAGCGTCACCCCTGTGTCACGGTTGTAACGGAACAAAATCGGGACATTCGAGATATGTATGCGGTTCCGGCAATGGCGCGTCCATGAATGCGCAATGATGAGGGCCACGCGGATCGTCGGGATGCAGATCTTTCCGAAAGAACTGACACCCCCAACACATTTCGTAGACGCGCACGTAGCCAGCCGCCTGTAATCGGCGTATAATGCTCTGGGTAGCGCGCAGCAGAGCAGCCTGTTCCGTTTCTGGCAGCGCGTTTACCGCAGCTTCAATTTCATCGAGCACATCTTCCAGTCTCTCAGCTTCATTCCTGCCCTCAGGCGTTAGCTCAAGCATCACCACTCGCTCGTCTTCCAGCAATGGGCGGCGTTGGAGCAAGCGTTTTTGTTCCAACGCATCAGCAACTCCACTAGAAGTTGCGCTGGTAACTCCTAACCGATACGCCAAACCCCCGATGGTACGCACTCCCGGACGCGCATAGTTAAGAAAAAGCAATGCCTGAATCTGAGCTGGCGATAGACGTTGTTTCTTTCCACGATCGCGCAAGAGACACTCAACAGCCTGAGCAATCCGGTAGAGCGCGATGGTAATCCGACCGCCGAAGCCCTCACGGTTTTTGGGATTAAATGATGGCATTATTTAGTACTCCTAACTAATTATAGGCATTTCGTTCGATTTGTCAAATCGACCTGATCGCACAATCGCCTGCCAGGCTCCGCCGTTACCATACCACTGATTGGCATAGAGCGCTGCCTCTAGACAGTACGATCCACACCTGTTATGACCCCTGGCAATGTCACGTTTGCGCAAACTGTCCCCGCACCGGACACATCGCGCATTCCTGGTTCACCCTGTGCTTGGCTGACCCAGACTGCGGAATTGGAATGCGCCAGCGATATGAAGAAGCCGAAAGCAACGGGATGTTGTCACGTCATGAGTCACTGGTATGAACCAACAACGCCTCCTGGTTACGCTGTTGCAACCAGTTTTTGCCTTGATAAACCAAACTAAACAGCGCATACTAATAGTAACTTTACAGCATTTATTTCTCGGTTCGCTCACACGATGAGGCACAGCGATGGCCCGCCCGCCCAAATCGCAACAGACCCCCAATCTCGCCGGGCTGATCCGGCAGACAGCCTGGCAGCAGATTGCCGAACAGGGCGCGCCGGCGCTTAGTCTGCGCGCGATTGCCCGCGCGCTCGGCATCACTGCGCCTGCAATCTACAATTACTATCCTGACCGGGATGCGCTGGTGACGGCGCTAATCATTGATGCGTACCGTTCGTTTGGCGATGCGCAACTGGCTGCCCGTGACGCCGTGCCTGAGACTGATCTGCCCGAACGACTCTATGCAATTGGTCTGGCCTATCGACAGTGGGCGATGACCTATCCCGAACGTTACCAGCTCATCTTCGGCACCCCCATCCCCGGCTACGTCGCGCCGCAGGATCAGGTCGGCCCGGTTGCAGCCCGCTCACTCAGCGCGCTGGTAAGTGTCGTTGAGTCCCTCAACTGCGCCGGGCGGCTGCGCGTCACCGATCTGCCGGCCATTCATCCCGCTTACCAGTCCGCGCTGGCGCAGTGGCAACAGGCCTGCGCCAGCGCTGATCCAACCAGTTTCACTGTAGCTTTGCTGATCTGGGCGCGGGTGCATGGGCTGGTCTCGCTCGAGCTGAGCCGCGCCATTCCGCCGTTTGGCCCCGATGGCGATGCGCTATACCAGCGCGAGCTGGAATGCATTCGCCGCGAATTTATCGTGTCGTGAGCTGAGGCGGGCAGCAGATGTCGTGCCCGCCTGCGCGAAAGGATCAGCCCCATGAAGATCGTCATTCTTGACGGCTCTGATGCCAGTGACACACTCGGCCAGCGCATCGTCAGCGCCACCCGCGCGCACTTTGCCGCGGCCAACCACGACGTCCACACCTTTGTTCTGCGTGATCGGCGGATCGGAAACTGCGCCGGCGACTTCTTCTGCTGGGTTCGCACCCCTGGGCAATGCATGGTAGCCGATGACAACCGCGTGATCGCTGCTGCCATCGCTACTGCCGACCTGCTCGTGTACTGCACCCCAATCACGTTTGGCGGTTACAGCGCGACGCTGAAACAAGCCGTCGATCACCAGATCCAGAATATCTCGCCCTTCTTTGTGAAGCTCAACGGCGAGACTCATCACGCCAAGCGCTACGATCGCTATGCCGACCTCCTCGTCATCGGCTGGCAATCTGAGCCTGATCCTCACAGCGAAGCGATCTTCCGTCATCTCGTCTGGCGCAACCATCTCAATTTCTACGCCCAGACCTGGCATTGTGAGGTTGTCACCGGGGATCCGTCAGCAACCGCGCTGACCGTCCAGATTGCGCTCGCTTCTGATCGAATAGCTCGCGGCGAGTCCGATCCCATGCCGATCCTGCCGCCACTGCCTGACCTGGAAGGACGCCACGCGCCGCCGCGCAACGCCCTCCTGCTGGTTGGCAGTCCACGCAATCGCAAGAGCACATCTCATGCGATCGGCAGTTATTTGCTGGAACAACTGCGCGCCTATGGGGTGGAAACCGATACGATCGCCATCTATCCCGCGCTTCGCCAGCCCACCAGGATGCAGCTTCTGCTCGATCGAATCGACGCAACAGATCTGATCGTGCTTGCCTTTCCCATCTACATCGATAGCCTGCCCGCCCCCGTCATCACCCTGCTGGAACGGCTGGTTGCTCATCGCGCCGCCCATCCTGATGTTGGCAGACAGTTGGTTGCGCTCGCCAATTGTGGTTTCCCCGAAGCGCAGCACACAACGAATGCGCTGGCGATCTGCGCTGTCTTTGCCCGCGCCGCCGGATTCATCTGGCAGGGCAGCCTGGGGCTGGGCGCTGGCGAAGGGCTGGTACACGGCACACCGCTCAACGAGATGGATGGACGGGTCATTCCGCTGAAGAAAGCGCTCAAACTGGCTGCCAGAGCGCTTGCGCAGGGTGAACCGATCCCGGCAGCGGCACAGCGGTTGATCGACCGACCAACAATTCCGCCATGGCTGTATCGATTCGTGGGCACAATTGGCTGGCGGCAGCAGGCCCGCCGCTGGCGCGCGCAGAAGATGCTCGATCGCAAGCCATACCTGTCATGATATGGCGAGTTGGTGTGGTCAGGTGGCAAGACGCGGGATGCCCCGTTCCGCGCCTGGGCAACCACTTCATCAGGCGGTAAGCGGCGGCGCAGCAATTGCCGCGCGCTGCGCGAGCCAGTTGGTGGCTGACTGTGCGGCAAAGGCCAGGAGTGTCGGCCAGTCCCAGCCGCGCCAGAGACCGAAGACGACACCGGCCCGAAAGACATCGCCGGCGCCAGTCGTATTGGTCACAATGATCGGCGGCGGCGATACTTCATACCACTGGCCATCGGCCAGCGCGCGCGCCGGATTGGCGCCATCGTGGATCACCACCGGCGCGCCGCGCAGATTGTGGAGCGCCCGCGCCCGCGCCGATGGATCGGGGGCCAGGAGCGCTGCTGAAGTCACGATGACACTTGCCGCCTGCGCCAGTTCTTCGTCAGGTGACGCCACATCGCCCGCCACGACCAGCCGCTGGGCCTGTTGCGCCGCGCGGGCGACTTCGCCCGTCTGGATGCCGTAGCGACTGACGCTAACGATTTGACAGGCTGCCAGCGCTGTCAGCGGCGGCGGCGAAGCTGCTGTGCCCTGGCGGAGCGCAATGATCGCGCGTTCGCCATCGGGCGTGATCAGCACATGGCAAACCGGCGTAGCCGCATGCGGGTCACGTTCGATATGATCCGACAGCCCGAGACGGTTCAACTCGGCCAGGACCAGATCACCCGGCAGATCGCAGCCCAACCGGTCGCCGTAGAGGGCTGGAGCAGCGCCCCATTCAGCCAGCGCGCGCGCTTCGTGAAAGGCGTTGCCGCCCGCTTCCCATCGTGTGGCGAGCGCATGCACGCCTGATCCCGGCGTTGGACAGCGCGGCACCCAGATCAGCAAATCGGCGCAGATTGAACCATAGCAGAGGATCGGAGTCACGGCCAGACCCTGCACATTGAAAGCCAGTCACACTGCTCAGTATACCATCGGCTAGCGGGCAAGAGAACCCGGCGGCAAACGGTGATTCTGCGCCGGCGCGTCGAGCGAACGCCGCGTTGCCTTTTTGCTCGCGCCGGTTGAGAACTCGCCAGAATGCGGTACAATAGAAGCTATGCATGACGAAGATATCCAGCGTCTCCTCCATCAGCGGCTGCCGCCAGAAGTGCTTGCCGGCCCCGCCGAAATCCGCCGCTACAGTGACGAATTGCTGATCATTCTGCCGATCAGCAGCTCGCTAGAGTCTATCCCGCTGCTACGCGAACAGACCCGCCGTGATCGCATGCGGATTGCGCGCGAAATTGAACGGCACAGCGGCCTGCCGGTCGCCTGGGGGATGCGCACCGCCGAACACGAAGTGCTCTTTACAACCCGCACGGTGCCGGTGATGACCCGGCTCGGTCGAGCGGAACGCGAATTGCTCGATCTGCTGGTTGCAGTTGGCATTGCCGACACGCGCAGCAGCGCCCTGGCCTACATCGCCCGCGCCTTTGCGTATGAACATCAGGAATGGCTCGCCGAAGCGCGGATGGCCGTCAGCGAGATGGCGCGCGTGCGCGCGCGGTTGAACCTGCAACCGCGTCCTGGCCCGCCAACGGTGCCGCCCGATCCTGACGATGCCGCTTGACAAGATCGCCAGCTTGCACTACCCTTATTGGCGTCGGGGCGTGGCTCAGCCTGGTAGAGCACCGCGTTTGGGACGCGGGGGTCGTGGGTTCAAATCCCTCCGCCCCGACCACATTTGCCACGTGGCAACGACCGCCGGCTTGCACTTCCGGCGGTCTTCATATGTGGAGCATGTATGCCGACGGTTCTGATCGTCGAAGACGAAACCACGCTGGCCGAAACACTCCGCTACAATCTTGAGCGCGAAGGGTATTCGGTAATCATCGCTGCCGACGGCGTGCAAGGACTCGACCGCGCGCGTCGCGATCAGCCCGACCTGATCGTTCTCGACATTATGTTGCCCCGGCTTGATGGATTCTCGGTCTGTCGCATTCTCCGTCAGGAGAGCGATGTGCCGGTGATGATGCTCACCGCGCGCCAGGACGAGGTCGATCGGATCGCCGGCCTCGAATTGGGCGCCGATGACTACATCAGCAAGCCGTTCAGTCTGGGTGAGTTCCTGGCCCGGGTGCGCGCCATCTTGCGGCGAAGTGAGCGCCAGCCCCATACGATCGAACGCGAAGTGCTCGAAGCCGGCTCAATCCGGGTTGATACCAGCAGTCGCCGGGCATGGCGCAACGGTCAAGAATTGAATCTGCCCCAAAAAGAGTTCGATCTGCTCACCTGCCTGATGCGTAACCGGGGTATTGCCCTGACCCGCGATCTGCTGCTCGAACGGGTGTGGGGGCAGGATTTTATCGGTGATAGCCGCACCGTCGATGTGCATATCCGCTGGCTGCGCGAAAAGATCGAACCTGACCCTGGCAAGCCGGTTTACATTCAGACGGTGCGCGGGGTCGGATACCGGTTTGAACCGCCGCAAGAACAATCCTGATTATCGATGACACTCCTCGAGCTGACGCTATCGGTAGCGACGATCGTGCTGGCAATCAGCCTCATTGTCGTCGCTCGCCGTTTGCGTCTCTCGATGAGTCGATCCGCGCCGAGCGCCGAGCGCGTCGCTCACCAGATCGATGCGCGACAACCAGCAGCCATGACCCAGATCTCATCCCCTCCCGTCCATGCGTTGCTTGATCCAACCGCCCAACCGCTCTTTCTGGCGCTGTCGAAAGCCATCGATACCGGCATCATTGTGGTCGATGCCGAACGCCAGATTGTCTTTCACAATGATGCCGCTGTTCACCTGCTCGCCGGACCGGCCAGCGCCATCGGCAGCGGCCTGATCACTCTGCTTCGCGATCATCAGGCCGATTTGCTGGCCCGCGATGTGATCAACGAAGGCGAAGGACGTGAGCTGACGATCCGCCCGCTCACCACCGGACGCACGCTGCACCTCAACTACACGCCGCTCGCCCAGGACGACGGACGACCAGCCGGCGTGTTGATCGCGATCCGTGATCTAACCCAGATCAGCATGCTGGAACGCGCCCGCCGTGATCTGGTAGCCAACGTGTCGCACGAGCTGCGCACGCCGCTGGCCTCGCTCAAATTGCTGGTCGAGACGCTGCAATCAGGGCCGCCGCCAGAGATCGCCAGCCGCATGCTTGCCCAAATGGAGCAAGAGATTGACGCGGTCACCCAACTGGTAGACGAATTGCATGAATTGTCGCGGCTCGAATCGGGGCGCGTATCGCTCAAACTGGCTCCGCAGGCGGTCTGGCCGGTGATCGAGCGCGCGATTGAGCGTATTCGCCCACAGGCCGATCGTAAGCAGCAGACGATCTGTACCACTCCGGCCCACCATCTGCCGCCAGCGCTGATGGATAGCGACCGTATCGGGCAGGTGCTGCTCAACCTGCTGCACAATGCGGTGAAATTCACGTCCGAAGGCGGCACGATCACTGTTGCCGCAGAGAGCCTGACGCTGACCCACGATGACCCAGCGACGATCACAGAACGCCCGCCGCATCCTGCCGGAACGTGGGTGTTGGTCACGGTGAGCGATACCGGCATTGGCATCCCCGCTCGCGAGATCCGGCGCATCTTCGAGCGCTTCTACAAGGTTGATCGGGCGCGCACCCGCCATGCTGGCGGCACCGGTCTGGGGCTGGCTATTGCCAAACATCTGATTGAAGGACACGGCGGTCGGATCTGGGCGACCAGTCAGGAAGGGCATGGCTCAACCTTCTGGTTTACGCTGCCTGCCGCTTGAAGAGTGATCCTCCTCTGATTGCCGAGGCGCTATGCACGCAGATCAGCCAATCAGAGTGCGCGCAAAGAACCAGATCGTCAGACTCATGCTCACCCAAACCACCACCGCGCGCACTCGTCTGGCATCGACCCGGCGCGCAATAGCAGCGCCGCTGTATCCGCCGACAATCGCCCCTACTGTCATGACCAGCGCCGGCCCCCATGCGATCAAACCGGTCAGCGCAAACATGATCACGGCGATCCCGTTGACGAGCGCGGCCTGCACCGTCTTCAAGGCGTTCATACTGTGAATGTTGGTGTGGCCGAGCAGCGCCAGAGCAGCCAGCGTGAGTATCCCCAGACCGGCGCCGAAAAAACCGCCGTAAACCGCAATCGCGATGTAGACCAGCGCGACCAGACTGCGCTGCGCTGCGCTGCCATTGCCGGCAACGCGCTGGGCCAGACGGGTGATCTGCGGGCTGAAGGCAAAAACAAGCGTTGCGAAGAGCAGCAGATACGGGATCAGCGCGGTGAAGCGCCGTTCATCGGTCACCAGCAACAACAGCGCCCCCAACAGGCCGCCAGCCAGACTCAAGCCGCTGAAGAGCCAAATGTCGCGTCCCTGACCGGCCAGCTCGCGCCGATACGCGCCTGCGCTGGCGAGCGTGCCCGGCCAGAGCGCGAGCGCATTGGTCGCATTGGCCACTAAACCGTCCACACCTGCAACCAGGAGCGCCGGAAACGAGAAAAAGCTGCCGCCGCCGGCAATCGCATTCAATGCCCCGGCCAGCAACGCTGCGGCAAAGATGAGGATCAGGTCAAAGAGTTCCACGAAGCGCACCTTTCATCAGATCATCAGATGTTTTAATCCATAAAGAAAGCCGGGCATCGTGACCAGCAGATCAAACGCGCGCTGGCGCTTACGCCCCGGTTTGAGCCGTAATCGTCGTTTCGTGACGCGCCAGAATCTGGCGAGTGATTGCAACTGCGGTCTCGCTATCGCCTGCCGCGATGGCTGCCACCAGCTCATCGTGCAACCGATCGTCTGCGCGCGGCGTAACAACATCCCACAACACGCCCAGCGCCTCGCGCAGCGCGGTTGCAAACAACCGGTACAGTTCGCTCAGCATCGGATTATGCGTCGCCCGCGCAATCGCGCAGTGCAACTCGACGTCGGCAGTGAGCGCCGCCGCCATATCGCCGCTGGTCAGGGCAGCAGCGCTCGCAGCCAGACACTGTTGAAGCTGCGCCAGGTCTTCATCGGTGCGCCGGATGGCTGCCAGCGCTACCACCTCCAGCTCAAGCGCGCGCCGAACTTCGTGTACCTCTTGCGCTTTGGCCTGCCGGAGTCGGGCAGCCAGCGACTCAGCGCTCATCGTGGCCCGCACATAGGTGCCATCGCCCTGGCGAACCTCCAGCAGACCTTCGTGGGCCAGCGCGCGAATGGCTTCGCGCACGGTCGAGCGGCCAACCCCCAGTTGCGCCATCAATTGCGGCTCTGGCGGCAAGCGACTGCCCACCGGATAATGCTGGGCCTGGATCTGCTGGCGCAGATACGCGATGACTTGTTCAACCAGATGCTGGCGGGCGATGGTCATGGCGACTCACGACGAAAGATCATATCATCTGATGTTTTATTGTAGCACACTGCGAATGATCCGTCAATGCTGTTGTCAGGCAGTCGTATACCAGCATTCCCTGATATACTTCCCTTCTCGGTGACCTGTTGGGCCGTCCCTCGGCGACCTGTTGAGCCATCCCTACACCACGGGCATAAGCATCTCACTTGCCGATCTGCGTCATCGAGGCTACAATACAGTCCAGAGCGCAACGCTGCGGTTGACCGTCCGCTGTGGAGCTACGCATGTCCGAATTACGGCAAAACATCGCCACCCGAGAATGGGTCATCATCGCCAGCGAACGCGCGCGCCGTCCTAATGCCTTTACCGAAACCCGCACTCAACCCCTCACCGCCGGGCGACCATCGCGCGATCCGCACTGCCCATTCTGTGTGGGCAATGAAGAACTTGATCTGGAAGTTGCGCGTTATCCGGCTGCCGACCCGTGGCAGATTCGGATTGTGGGCAATGAAGAACTTGATCTGGAAGTTGCGCGTTATCCGGCTGCCGACCCGTGGCAGATTCGGATTGTGCGCAATAAGTTTCCTGCTCTGATCGATCAGGGGCTGGTCACCCGCCACTTCGATGGCGTTGAGCGAAGCCTGAGCGGCTACGGCTACCATGAAGTGCTGGTCGAGCACCCACACCACAATACCACCCTGGGCCTGATGAGTCAGGCCGAAGTGCATGCAGTGCTGGCGACCTATCTCAGCCGTGGACGGACAATCAGCACCGATCCGCGCATCGAACAGATCGTGATCTTCAAAAATCATGGCGAGCGAGCCGGGGCATCGCTCCAGCATCCGCACAGCCAGATCATGGCGCTGCCGATCGTGCCGGGTGACATTCGCCACCGGATTGAAGAGGCGCGCCGCTTCTTCGATGACACCGGTCAATGCGTGTTTTGCGCGATGCTGGCTGATGAACTGGCGCGCAATGAACGTATCGTCTACGCCAACGATTACTTTGCCGCATTCGTGCTCTATGCGGCATCGTCCCCCTTCCATCTCTGGATCGTGCCCCGTCAGCATCGAGCCAGCTTCTTCCACATTGACGATAATGAACTTGACGGACTGGCTGACGTCGTGCGCGAAGTGTTTCGCCGCCTGTATCTGCGGCTGAACGATCCCGATTTCAATCTCGTCTTGCGCTCAACCCCGGTCAAAGAGCCGGAAAACGGCTATTTTCACTGGTATCTGGCCGTGGTGCCTCGCCTCTCGTACATGGCCGGCTTTGAGATGGGCAGCGGAATCTTCATTAACCCCAGCATTCCCGAAGCCTGCGCCGCATTTCTGCGCGAAACCGACTAGCCGACGCAAGCAGCGCATCAGGCTGCGCACCCCGCCGCGACGATCGACCTTGCCCACCAGTGAGCCCAACACCGTACAGCATCGTCGCTGCGGCGACGCAGCAACCGCCAGCGCTACAGCATGCATGCCGCCAACGAAGGTAGAGAACCGACAACACCTTGCTATCTGTCGGCAAAAATCGGGTATACTGCGTTTAATCTGGTGTGAAAGCCTGTCAGGCTGGCTTAACCACGCTTTGGAGCAGAATGGGGTTTTAGTATGACCGGCGCATTTCCTCTCAGCGACGCAACCGTCAAAGCGCTTGCGCCGTGCAATTTGCCCTTGTTGCGCCAGGATCCATT
>FWPV01013173.1_pt1 | contig 12499 bp, 12 predicted proteins | sample 2228371 | NCBI WGS metagenome assembly FWPV01 (sample SAMEA103939776, study PRJEB20133) | metagenome | reverse complement strand
CCCCGACAGCAGCTTTTGGCGCCGCCAAGAGCTGAAAAATAGGGATATTCTCCCACCATCAACTGTGGCCGGGAGTTTTTCAACACCCTGCTAGAAACGTGGCGCAAAGAAGGTAATCTCTTGCGGAGGTAAGAAAGTATTCACTATAATACGGTCCAGTATAGGGAAGCGCGTCGGCACGGGCAGATGGGTGGCATGGTGCTTCCAGAGAACGGCGAAGAGGTGGCACGGCCCTATCCTTTCCCCATCTCCCTAAAGGGCCGCGGTGGCCCACTGTCTGGTGGCACGAACGTTGCGAGTGAGGCATGGCTATGACCCGGTGGCAACTTCCCCAGCAAGGCGATGGCAGTCCGACGAACCAGGCGGGACCGCTGCCGCTGAGTGACTGTCTGCTGGAGGCCATGACCAAATACTACCGGCACGCTGCCGTAGGCCGTCGGCTAACCGGCCTGATCCATGCCCTCAACTCGCCCCTCCAGGTGCTGTTGATGCAGGCCGATCTCATCGACCGGAAACTGCAAGAGGAGGAGGCGGTCCTGGCGCCGCAGTTACCGGCCGAGGCTGCCGCGCGTTGGCGGGAGTATTTTGCCTACCGGCAGCGCAAAAATCAACAGTTGGCGGAGATGGCCGAGAAACTGCAGGAACTCATCAACTGGCTGCGCTACCGCACCGTGCACGAAGACCAGCACGGTCCCCAGGAAATCGATCTGAATGAAATGGTGCGGACTGAATTGCAGGGGTATCAGATGGAGTCGTTTTTCAAGAACCGGGTGGTCAAACGCCGGCAGCAGGAGGAGCAGCTGCCGCCCATCACCGGCTATTATATAGACTTCAGCCAGAGCTTCTGTCACCTGGTGGACAACGCCCTGGAGGCCCTGCAGGAGGTGCCCGAGCCGGTGTTGACGATTACCACCAGGGTAGAGGACGGCCAGCGGGTTATTGCGGTGGGCGACAACGGCCCGGGCATCCCCCTGGAGGTGCAGCCTAACCTCTTCCTGCCCTTCTACACCACTAAGCACACCTCTGCCACGCCCCATGCCGGTTTGGGGCTCTTCCTGGCCCAAAAACTCCTGCGCCCCTACGGCGGCCGGGTGACGGTTACCAGCCAGCCGGGCCAGACCTGGTTCCGCCTGATCCTTCCTTAAGAGGGCGCTGAGCCGCGGTTTGCCGGCCAGGGGGGCGGGCCTCCTGCCTCCGGGAGATGCCCTACCTCACTGTCTTACGGTTTTTTACCCTCTTTGGCCGGGGCGGCTTTCTTGCCTTCTTTTACTTCCACCTTGGTGGCGGTCATGCGATAGTAGATGGTCACCTTATCGCCCACCTTAAGATCACCGCTCACCGCCGTGTCCTTGTCCCGGGCCACTTCCCAACGTTCCTTGCCTTTCTGCACCACAATGGCTGTATCGCTGACCTCCAGCACCGGCCCGGTCACCTGGTAGGTTTTTACTCCGGCCAGGGCCCAGCAAGGGAGCAACAGCACTAAGACGATGATACCCAGCACCTTTTTCATGGCCACGCCTTCCTTTCGTTACGGGTTGTCACACGCGTCCTGGAACGATATCTCCCACAGCAGGGTCGTGCCGGGTTCTGGGCGGCGGCCGGGAGGGTCCTTGCTTCCGGTTTGGCCGGCGAGGGCGTCCTGGGCCGCAGTCTTTTGACACCGTCCCCCATAGGGTTACGGCGCCGATTTGCCGGCATCCCGTAGCTTGTGACGTAATAAATTGATATTGCTGTGAATTATGGCAGCAATGCTGCTCTTCGGGGTTTTTTCCGCAGTTGGCATGACCGCCAGGCAGAGACCGTTGACTTCGCAGATCTCCTCCAGACGGTGGCAGTAGCTGGCAGCGTAGGTCTCGGCGGTGAGGAGATGGGCCAGGGCCTGCTTCAGGTTGCCCTGCCGTTCTGCCAGGACCGCCAAATTGTTCAGGGCGTAAGGGTTGAAGCCGTCGATGGCCAGCACTTTGGCGAACTCAGCCTGGGCTTTTTCCAGCTCCCCGGCCCGCAGGGCGGCATAACCGGCGGCCAGGGGCGGGAAGACTTCATCGGTGCACAGATGTGGTTGGGCCGGGGCCGGAGCAGGTGTACCGGTCAGCCCTGCCAGGCATAGGCAGCTAACGACTGCCAGGAGTAGCAGACAACGGAGCATGGTAACCTCCTGCTTCATCCCGGCGTGGGGGCGCCGGGTCGCGGCTCGCTCCGGAGGCAGCCGCAGACTGTTCTCCTCAAGGTTGTTTTTCCTCTGACGCGGGTTCCTCTGCGGTTGCGGGTTCTGTCGGGATTGGGGGCTGCTCGGCGAGGCGGTAAGAGGTGTTCTTGATCTGTTCCCGGATCTCTTGGATGGCCTGGCGCCTGAGTTCAATGGCATTGTCCTGCGCCTGGATGGCGGCCAGCAGGTCTTTCACCCCTTCTTGCAGCAGGGGGTTGACATCGCCGGCGGTGTATTTGGCGTAGATCTCCGCCCCCATCTTGCCGCAAAGCTTCCGCCAGCGGCGTTTCTGCCAGAAAATGCCTACCCTCTTGGCCAGGATGAGCAACCGTCGGTAGAGGTTGGTGAGGAAATTCCGGCTATACAGGAGCAGCAGACGGACAACTTTATTTGCCAGGGCGGCGACTTCAGCCATAATGTCCTCCTTTGGTATTCTGACAGGCCGTTGGAAAACTCCCTGCCATAGGTAATGGTGGGAGGATATCGCCAATGTTCAGCTTTTGGCGTAGCCACAAGCTGCCGATGGGGTTGGGGGAGGGGGCAGGGGGCTGTGCCCCCTGGCCTCCTCCCCTCCAAGCACTTTTTCAACACCCTGCTCGTGTACGGGACAGTGGCATTTGCCCCCCCTCAGGAGGCCCGGCGGCCGGAGTCGATGCCGCCGGCTCAGCCTGCCGCCGGGCCAGTTCGGCCAACTGCCGCCGGATGCGGCGCTGATGGCTGCCCTCCCAGAAGACCCGCCGGCAGTCTGGGCATTCGTGGAACTGCCGGGTTTGGGCGGCGACATAATCAGGGACGCGGCCTTCTGCCTGGTCGGCGGGCAGGGGGCGCAGGGGGGTATTGCATTGACTGCAGCGTCCCAGCGGTTCCCAGGTTGCCGGCGTTAGCTGCAGCCGTTGATGGAGTTCCAGCAGTTGCCCCTCCACCTCCCGGCTGGTCAGTATGATCAGGTCGGGGCGCCGCTGCCGGGCCGGCCAGGAGGTCTGGCCGCTGAGGTAATAGACTCCCGGGCGCAGGGGCCGAAGCCGATCCTGCCGTCGGGAGCTGAAAGCCAGCGGTTCGGCATCAAACCCCAGGAGCCGGAGCCACTTGAGCAGCCGTCCCAGGGTCTGCTCCACATAGAATTTCATGGGGAGAAAGACACTTCCCGCACCCCACCAGCTGTGGACAGCACCCAGGTATCTGCCGGCACGGGGGCGTTCACGTTCTGTTCCCGATAGCGGAGACGGACGCTGGCAAGCCGATCGCCGGAGGCCAGGTAGACTTCAGCAGGTAGCTCGGCTCCGGACCGACCGTTGCCGGGGACGAATTCAGCCTTCAGGGTTTCCTCCCCTGCGGGAGTGAACCATTGGGCCCCCAAAAGGGACAGCGTTTGGGCGTCCACCGTCAAACGCACCTTCTCGGCGCCGCTGCGGGCCGTCAGTTCCAGGAGGTATACGGCCGGATCCGGACTGCTCAGCATCACCGGCTGGTCATAGAGCTGGTATGCCAGATGCCCGGTGAGGGCGGCGATGAAATCCTCCCGGGAGACGGCCAGCGGCAGAAAGCGGCGGAGATTTTCGGGGCTGGCTGGACCCCGATACAGGGTTCTCTCATTGTAGACCAGCATCTGCAGCTCCGGCCCGTCGCTCAGGAAGGTGACCATGGACTGGCCCCAGAAATTGAGTATGTCCAGCCGGACTTGACTGGGTTTGGCCGCGGCCAGCAGCACGGTGGCGGAAAAATTTTTCTGCGGAGAGGTAACAGCCACGGTGCCCCGGGCTTTCAGGCTGGTGACGGCGGCAGCCTGGTTCTGGAGATGCTGGAACAACTCGGCAGCCGAGGCTACCTGGGGCCGCTCCCTCGTGGGGGGTGCGGGCATGCGGGCACAGGCCGCCATCCCCAGCACCAGCAGGGCGATGAGCAAGACCGGCGGGCGGCATCCGGGCTGGGTCATAGGGGGGTTCCTTGCAACAGGTGTTCGATGTATCGAATCTTCCGGCGCAACTCCTGGAGGTTGGCATTGGGCAGGGTCAAGGCCTTGCGGTACAGCCGCAGGGCATCCTGGAAACGGAATTTTTTGACATAGGCGTCCCCCAGGTGTTCGGCGATGGTGGCATCCTGGGGCATCTTGGCATGGGCCTGTTCCAGGTAGACCACGGCCTGATCATAAAGGGCCTTTTTGTAATAAACCCAGCCCAGGCTGTCGATGATGTAGCCGGCGTCCGGTTTGAGGGCCAAGGCGGCTTGGATGAGACGTTCGGCCTCCACCAAATCCTTCCCCTGGGTCGCGTAAATGTATCCCAGAAAGTTCAGGGCATCGGGGTTGTTGGGTTCCAGCTCCAGGACCTTGGTGATATACCGTTGGCTCATCTCTGGTTCTTTCTTCTTCTCGTAGATGATCGCCAGGCGGAAATTGACCTCCACGGGATTGACCCCTTTCTCCAGGGCCTGCAGGAGGACGGCGATGGCTTTGGCATAATCCCGGTTTTCCTCATGGAGGGCCGCCAGGGCAAAGTAGAGATCGGCTTGCTGGGGAAAGAGCATCAAGGCGTCCTGCAGGACTTGCAAGCCTTGCGACAGCTTCCGCTGTTTGGCCAGTAGGAGTGCCAGCCGCAGGCGGGCCGGGACGTAGCTGTCGGCCTCCCGGCCGATCTGTTCATATTCCCGCTGGGCTGCCGCCAAATCCCCTTTTTCTTCCAGGGCGGCGGCCAGAAAGAACCTTGCCTGATGCATCCCTTTCTGGGAGATGAGGACCTCCCGGAATTCCCGGATGGCGTCGTTGTAGTAGCCCTGTTCAAAGTAGAGGAGGCCGATTTTCAGGGGAGTCTCTGGTTCACTCTTGCCCAGGCGCTTGATGTGGTCAAAGAGTTTCACGGCTTCGGCATGGCGTCGGCTCATGAGGTAAAGCCGCCCCAGACTGGCCAGGGCCCGCAGATTGTTGGGATCCTGCTGGAGAACTTTCCGGTACCAACCCAGGGCACGGGGCAGTTGGTTCTCCGCTTCGGCCACCACTCCCATCTCCAGCATGGCGGGGAGGAAATCGGGGCGCTCGGCCAGGACCTGGCGGAACTCTTTTTTGGCCTCGGCCAACTGCTTATCATCCAGGTAAAATTTGCCCAGATAGAATCTGGCGATGAAGTGCTCCGGGACCTTTTTCAATAGGTTGATGAGCAGGGTCTTGGCCCGGACATAATTTTTCTGCTGGGCATACAGGGTGGCCAGGAAGACCACTGCTTCGTGGTTGGCGGGGTCCAGGGTGATGATCTTCTCGTATTGGGCCGTGGCTTCCTGCAGCTGATTCAACCCTGTGTGCAGGCCGGCCAGGAGTTGATGGGCCTCCAGGTGATTGGGGTCCAGATTGATGGCTTTCTGCAGGTTGTCCAGAGCTTCCTTCAACTCTCCCTGGCGGATGAGGAGGGCCGCCAGTTCGGTGGCCAGGTGGACCGAGGCGGGATCCAGCTGCGCGGCGGCCTTATAGACCTCCACCGCCTCATCCAGCTCGCCCCGGAACAGGTGATACTGAGCGGTTAAATAGAGCTGATAGATCTGCGTCGGGGCCTGGCCGGAACTGCCCGGCTTCCCCGGCGCTGAGCTCAGGGTGCCCTCCCAGCGGGACTGGTGGTGGCAGCCGGCCAAGGCGGCGACAAGCAAGAGGGCGAGAATATGCCAGGGTAGCAGCCGCCTGGCGGTCCACAGATGCATCGGTGCGGAAAAATCTCCTAGCTGCACGGGTCTTCCGAAATACTGGATCTGTAGCGCGAACGCTGCGCTAAATATGTTAAGATAAGGTAAGCATATCGCAAGTAGAAGCAAGAGGCCAGAACTATCGGCGGCTGGCGGCACCGGGAGTTTTCCGGTTGGACCGGGTGGCCTACGCCGGTCCTTGTGCCGCAACCCGGCTGCTCCCCAGGGTCTGGCCCACACACCTACCCATCGGTTGCTTAGCGATGCAAAACCTTTTCAGCGGCACAGGGCCGTCGGGGTCAAGCCCTCTGCCGCCTTGCCTTACCGCTCTGCCAACCCTGACCCGGGTGTCGGGCTGCGCCGCGGGCCAAGGATCGGGACGGTGTTCAATCCGGTTCCGAAGCCAGGGCCTGGTAATGGTGGAAATCCGGGATTTCGTGCTGCATAAAGGCCCGGAGTTTTTTCAGCAACCGTTCCTCGATCTGCCGGACCCGTTCCCGGGAGATGTGATGTCTGGCCCCGATCTCCTGCAAGGTCAGGGGTTGTTCAGCCAGCAGTCGGTTGTCCAGGATATCCCGCTCATTGTCCTTCAAGGTCTCCCGGAATTTCTGCAGCCGTTCATGGAAAATGCTGCGCATCTCCTCCCGGGCCAGGTGTTCATCGGCGGCGGTTTCGCCTGAGGTCAAGAAATTGATATGCAGCTCCTCGGAGTCATTTTTCAACGGGGAGTCCAGGGAGAACTCCCAGCTGCCCAAGCGCTGATCCATTTCAATGACTTCCGACTCTTTGACGTTCAGGCGGGTGGAGATCAGCTTAGGGTCCGCCTCAAACCCCTGGGCCCGCAGGCGCTCCTTTTCCTTTTTGAGGCTGAAGAACAGCTTGCGCTGGGCCTGAGTGGTGCCGATCTTCACCAGCTTCCAGTTGTCCATGATGAACTTGAGAATGTAAGCCTTGATCCAGAAGGAGGCGTAATAAGACAGTTTAATCCCCCGGTAGGGGTCGAATTTCTTGATGGCCTGCATGAGGCCGATGTTGCCTTCCTGGATCAGATCCAGGAGGTTGCGCATCCAGTATTTCTGGAAATCCATGGCGATCTTCACCACCAACCGCAGGTTGGCGGTGATGAGCTGATAGGCCACCTCCCGGTCGCCGGTTTCGGCGTAGAGTGTTGCCAGGCGTTTTTCCTCTTCGGGCTTGAGCAGGGGGTAGCGGTTGATTTCCCGCATATACCGTTGGAGGGCATCCACCTCCACCAACCCCGGCTCAGCGGCCTCCGGGGGGGCTTCCTCCTCCTCCACGAATAGGGTGGGCTCAATCTCGGGAGTGGGCTCCACCGGCTCCTCGAGAAGGTCATCGTTCAGATCTATGATGGGTTTGGTATCTTTCATCGGTTACCATCCGGGTGCACAGGGCACCGGTTCAGGGGCTTGCCGGCAGCACCGGGAGGCGGGGGTAGCCGCGGCTGCATGACGGAACTTGGGAGCCGGTCGCCGGGCCTACCAGAGCAGGCGCATTTTGATGCCCCGCTCCTGGAGATGCTGCTTGATGGCGGCGATGGTGTAGGTCCCGTAATGCACCATGGAAGCAATCAACGCAGCATCGGCACTGGCCTGGCTGAAGACGTCATAGAGGTGCTCCGGTACGCCGGCGCCGCCGGAAGCGATCACCGGGATGGGGACAGCCTCGGCGATGAGTTTGGTCAGGGTCAGTTCGTAACCGGTCTGGGTGCCGTCGGCGTCAATGGAGTTGAGGCAGATTTCCCCGGCCCCCAAATTGACGGCTTCCTGGGCCCACCAGAGGGCGTCAATGCCCATGTAGGTCCGGCCGCCGTTGATGACGATCTCATAGCCACTGGGAATCCGGTCCGACACCGGCACCCGCTTGACGTCCATACCCAGGACAATGCATTGACTGCCGAAGGCCCGGGCCCCTTGGGAGATGATGGCGGGGTTGAGCACGGCCGCGGAATTGACGCTGACTTTTTCAGCTCCGGCCAAGAGCGCCGCCCGCATGTCCTCCAGGGTGCGGATACCGCCGCCCACGGAAAAGGGAATGAAGATTTCCCGGGCTACCCGGCGGACCACATCGATCATGAGATTGCGCCGATCGCTGGAGGCAGTAATATCATAAAAGACGATCTCATCGGCGCCCTGCTCATAGTAATACCGGGCCATTTCCACCGGATCGCCGATGTCCACGTTATTTTTAAACTTGATGCCTTTGGTAGTGCGGCCATCCCGCACATCCAGGCAGGGAATGATACGCTTACTGAGCATACTGACCGTCCCAGGCGAGGAAGTTACGGAGCAGCTCCAGACCATGGCGGCCGCTCTTCTCCGGATGGAATTGGGTGGCCAACAGGTTGCCCGCCCCGATGATACTGGGGAATTCCTGGCCATAGTCGGTCACCCCCAGGACATGGTCTGCCACGGCCGGAGCCGGATAGTAGCTATGGACAAAGTAAAATTCCGCCCCGGCCGGGAGGTTGGCCAACACCGGGTGGTCCTTGACCAAGCGGACTTGGTTCCAGCCCATATGGGGGATCTTCAGGCGGAGGCCCCTTGCCGGTGGCGGCGGTTGCAGGCGCCGCACCTCGCCGGGCAGCAGCCCCAGACAGGGGGTGTCGCCCTCGGCACTGTAATCCAGGATAATCTGAGCCCCCAGGCAGATGCCCAGAATGGGGGTGCCGGCTTGCCAGGCAGCCCGGAGGGCCTGATCCAGCCCCAGGCGCTGCAGATGGGCCATGGCCTCCCGGGCGGCCCCTACCCCAGGGAAGACGATCCGCTCCGCCCGGCTGACCACGGCCGGGTCCTGAGTGACAATAACCTGAGAGGATAAAGCCCTCAGAGAACGTTCCACGCTGGCGAGGTTGCCCGCCTCATAATCAACGATGACGATCACGGTGCACCGATAAAATCTTTTGAAATACTTCTACTTCTTCCCCTAAGGTATCAGTAAGGACGGTCGTCGTCAACGGATTTCGGCGCCGGTGCCGGCGGCCTGGCCGGAGGCCGCCGGAACGGGCCGGCCGGTGCCCGGACGGTTCGGCGCCGCCGCGGGCAGCGGCCAAGGGGAAGCTGTTCCCGGGCACCCTAAGCCGGTAACGCCGGCGCGGCTACCTACCCGGCGGCGCCTATGGCCGCCACCACCGCCCGCAGTTGGCAGACCCGCCAGCCGAAGGCCGTCAGCCCGGTCACGCCCGGCCGGAGAAAGGCCGCATCATAGGGGTCCCGCATCAGGATCACGATCAGGCGCGAGGCCTTCTCCTGGACCAAATCCAGGAGCTGCCGGTTGGATGGGAAGAGGTGGGCGTCGTAGCAGAAGAAAAGGAGGAGATCGGTGCGTCCGGCTAGGGCCGCGGCGGCCTGCAGATCGGTTCCGTCCGGTTCCATGCCCACCACCTGCACGTCCACCGGCAGCTGCCAGCGGCCGAATTCTGTCCGCAGAAAGGCTGCGGCATCCATGACCTCGGGTTCGATGGTGATCTTCTCGGCCAACTCCGCCAAGCGGGGAAAGACCACTCCCAGGCGCACTCCCTGTGGGCGGAGCGGCAGCAGTCCGGCAGGATCCTGGAGGACCCGCACCGCCTCCCGGCTGATGGCGTCGGCCAAGGCCGCACCGTCCGGTTCCGGGACCGGCTCTCCCGGGGCAAAACGCGCTGACCGGCGGGCCTGCAGGGCGTCCAGCCGGGCGACGCTGGCTTCCAGGTCCTCCCAGGGAAGTTCCCGGCTCTGATACGCCTCCAGGAGCTGCCGATGCACTTCCCGTTGGGCGCTGGGGGTATGGCAGACCAAAAGTAGGTCGTGCCCGGCCCGGGTGGCCAGGACCCCGGCGGTGCCGATGGGACAGGTGGCAGCCACGGCGCCCATCTCCAGATCGTCGCTGCAGATGACCCGGGTAAACCCCAGTTCCCGCCGCAGGCAGTCATGGATGAGGCGCCGGGAGAAGGTGGCGATCTGCTTCGGACCCGGGTCCAGATTGGGGTAGTAAGGGTGGGAGGACATCACCATATCCACGCCGGCCTGGATGGCCGCCATGAAGGGGCGCAGGTGCACGGCGGTCATTTCCTCCCAAGTTGAGGGGATCACCGGCAGGCCCAGATGGGCATCCACCGGCGCATGACCTTTGCCGGGGAAATGTTTGGCACAGGCTGACAGCCCGCCGGCTTGCATGGCCTGCAAGCGGGCCACCCCCAGGGCGGCCACCGTCTGCCAGTCCCGGCCGTAGGAGCGGATGCCGATGTTGGGGCTATAGGCCTCCGTCAGGACATCCAGGACCGGGGCCAGATTCACATCCACGCCGAAGCGGCGCAGTTCCCGGGCTTCGATCTCGCCTTGCCGCCGGGCATACTCCACGGACCCAACGGTGCCCACTGCCTGGTTGTCGGGAAAGACGGTCACTCCCTCCCGGAACATGATGACCCGCCCGCCTTCGTGGTCCACCAAGACCAACAGGCGGCGTTCCAAGGCCTCCTCCACGGCCGAGATAAGTTGCCGTACCTGGGCCGGTGAGGCGAAATTGCGGCGGTAGAGAATCAGGCCGCCGGGTCGCAAGGCCCGGACGTGGGCCAGCACTTCGGGGGTGGGCTCGGGACCGGGGAGGCCCACCGCCAGTTTCCGACCGACGTATTCTGCAAGTTCCATGACAACTCATTATAACCAAACGCGGGAAAATATGATACGGTAAAATCATGGCGCTTCCAGACGATTGGCCGCACTCCGCCCTGAGCGGTGCAGATTATGCCGTGGTGGCCGGCTGGCTGGCCCTGCTCCTGGTGGTGGGGCTGTGGTCAGGGCGACGGGAGGAATCCACCGCCGATTTCTTCCTGGGTAACCGCCGCCTCCCCTGGTGGGCGGCCGGCATCTCGTTTGTGGCCACCGAAATCAGCGCCGTCACCCTGATCTCGGTGCCGGCCATCGCCTTTCTGGAAAATTGGCACTACGTGCAGTTTTTCTGCGGTTCCTTCCTGGCCCGGCTGGCCATTGCCTGCCTCTTCATCCCGGCCTTCTATCGCTGTCAATGCACCTCCATTTATGAATATCTGGGGCAGCGTTTCGGCCTGGCCACCCAGGTGACCGGCTCGCTGTTGTTTTTCCTGACTCGGCTGCTGGCCTCGGGGGTAAGGCTGCTGGTGGCGGCGCTGGCCGTGAGCGTGCTTATGGGACTGCCCCTGTCCTGGGCCATCGCCGGCTTTACGGCCGTCAGCATCCTCTACATCGCCTGGGGCGGCATGAAGGCGGTGGTCTGGACCAACGTGGTGCAGGCGGCAGCCTTCGTGCTGGCGGGATTGGCCGCCGCGACCATCCTCCTGAAGCAGATCCAAGGCGGCGCCGCAGCTGTCTTCAGCCTGGCCGGAAACGCCGGCAAGATGACCATTTTCAACTGGGGGCCCAACCCGTTCACCGACGGGCTGCACCCCTTCCTGGTCAGCCTGACCACCGATCCCAACCTCTTCCTCCTGGCGCTGCTCAACGGCTTCTTCGGATCCATGGCGGCCTTCGGCACGGACCAGGAGACCATGCAGCGGCTGCTGACGGTGGAGTCCAGGCAGGTCAGTCAGAAGACCATGCTTCTGACGCCCCTGGGCAGCGCGGTGGTGATGTTCCTCTACCTGTTCATCGGCTCCTGCCTGTATGCCTTTTATCAGCAGCACCCGGAGCTGCCCCTGCCCCTGAAGGGGGACAACATCCTGCCCCACTTCGTGGCCCACCACATGAGCGCAGGTTGGCGGGGACTGATGCTGGCCGCAGTCATCATGGCCAGCATCGATTCGCCGCTGGGCTCCCTGACCACATCGTTCGTCACGGACGTCTACCGGCCTCTGGTCTATGCCGAGGGCAGCGAACGCCATTATGTCATCGTCTCCCGTTTGGGGGTGGTCGTCTTCGGCCTGCTACTGGCCTGCATCGCCGCGGCGCTGAGCCATGGGGAGAAATTCCTCTGGTTGGCCTTCAAAATCGGTGGGGTGACCTACGGCTCCCTGCTGGGGGTCTTTCTCCTGGGGCTGCTCACCAGCCGGCGGGGCAACGTGGGCAATGCGGCAGCCATGCTCCTGGCCGCCTTGGCCATGCTGGCCCTCCTGATCCTGGCAGAAACCGGCGTTATCGCCTTGGGCTGGACCTGGCTCCTCCTGCTGGGGACCCTGCTCACCTTTGCCGGAGGCTGGCTGAGCGGCAGTCGCGCCAGCGCTCCAGAGACGACGACCGGTGGCGCGCAGGGGTAGGATACTTTTGTGTTGACAGGCGGGGTGTATTAATACAATGCTATTTATTAACCGCTCAGGCTGTTGAAAAACTCCCTGCCCTACTTAATGGTGGGAGGATACCCCTGATGGTGAGCTTTTGGCGTGCCGAAAAACGGCCGTTAGGGTTGGGGTAGGAGGCTGTGCGCCCTGGCTCCTGCGCCGACGAACGCTTTTTCAACACCCTGCTATAGTTCAGCCAGGTGGCCAGGGGCGGGGATCACCCCGCAGCTGCCACCGGTCTGCCAGCCTTGCATCCAGGAGGCTGGCAGCAGAGGTGCAGGATAACCGCCCGCTGGAGGAGGTGGAGCATGTTGACGACCTTGCTGCAGGAAGCCGCGGCCCTACCGCCGGTCTCTGCGGACGCGGCCCGGGCTTACAAAGCCGCC
>FWPV01013172.1_pt1 | contig 12500 bp, 9 predicted proteins | sample 2228371 | NCBI WGS metagenome assembly FWPV01 (sample SAMEA103939776, study PRJEB20133) | metagenome | reverse complement strand
CGACGCGGCCCCGGCGAGCTGGCCGGTCGGCGTGCGCGGCGCCGAGCGGCTCGCGGCCACGCTGCGCGAGCGCTGGGACGACGCGCTGCTCTTCCGCGACCTGGCAACGCTCCGGCTCGACGCGCCGGTGCCCCAGCGGGCAGCGCACGAGCTCCGCTGGGACGGCACGGACCGCGGCGCCTGGGAGGCATTCTGCGACCGTAGCGGCCTCCCGGCGCTGCGGGGGCGGCCGCACCGCTGGCGCGACGGCTGAGCTCGGCTCGGGGCCCCGCCTCCCGCCGACCGCCGGGGTCCCCGTCCCCTACCCGGCCAGCGTGAGCACGCGGTCGGGCCGAAGCAGGAAGGGCGCCAGCACGGCCGGGATGTTGGACAGCGGCAGGACGTCGGGATGCAGGTCGAGGCCGAGCGCCTCGCCCATGAAGCGCCGGCGCGCCTCGATCCGACGCCACGCGTCCGGGAAGCGGGCCGCCAGCTCGCCGCGGAGCGTCGCGTCGGCGACCGCGATCCCGTCCTCGATGTTCGTCGTGAAGTAGTCCGTCCCGGTCGCCGGGATGACGTCCACCTGGAGGGCCATGCCGGAGCGCAGCTCGACCGGCGAGCCCGCCCAGACCGGCGAGGCGACCCACTCGTCGAGGCCGATCTGGTGGCCGGCATTGAGGAAGATCCCGAAGAACGGATCGCCGAGTCGTCGCGCCACGATCTCGTGGAGCGCTCCGCCCGTCTGCCCGACGCGGACGGCGCCAAGCCACTCGGCGACCGCCTCGAAGTACGGGCCCACGAGGCGCTCGACGTAGTCGCGGATCGTGGCCGGCAGCTCCGCGGCGTCCTCGACGACGAAGCCGGCCCGGCAGGTGAGGGCGCCCCAGATCCCGAACGCCGTCGTGAAGCGGTCGCCGCGCTCGATCGGTCGGTCGCCCGGCGAGAGCAGCCCGAAGGTGGCCCGCGGCCCGGCCGTGAGCATGAGATGGCAGGAGAGGGGCGTCCCGTCCCAGCGCAGGAGGCGAACCGCCTCGCGCTCGGTCATCCCGGGCCGCAGGCCGGCGAGCAGGCGGCGAACGCCGTCGGAGACCTGGCAGGCCGCCCACTCGAGGTACGCGATCTGCTCGACCTCGTTGACCACGCGCAGGCCGTCGGCGGGATCGATGAGGAGGTCGCCGGCGTTCTCGACGAGCCCGCCCGATCCCACGAGCGCCCGCAGCTCGTCCGCGAGGAACGCGGGGACCTCGAGCGTCGCCCGTGACGCATAGGTCTTCCAGCCGACGACACCGACCCGCCGGCCGGGGCCGATGCCCTCTGCGGCGAGGACGTCGGCGAGGGGGCGCGAGCGGTCACGCGGCTGGTTCGGCAGGCTCAGATCCTGGTGGAGGTGACGGCGCATCGGCAGCGGGGCCGCGGCGGCCATCCCCCAGCACTCGTTGCCGACGAGGATCGCCGGCGCCTCGGCCGGGCCGATGATCGCGATCGCTTCCTCGAAGCGCGGGTCGAAGCCACTCAGCCAGGCGAGGTTCGCGCTGTGCTCCCGGTCCGCGTAGACGACCAGGCGGTCGTAGCCGCGGGCCGCCATTCGCTCCCGCAGACGCTCCAGCCGACCGGCGTAGAGCGACGGGGGCAGCTCGGGCGCCGCGTCGGGCATGCCGAAGTCGGGCAGGTCGATCGTCGCCAGGCGGGCCGTGCGAGTCATCGTGGTGCTCCGACGTGGGTCATCGTGCTGCCTCCGACGAGACTACGGTGCCGGCGTCCAGCGCGCCGGCGTGGTCGCATCGCGCTCCAGGATCGCGAAGGTGCCGGCGGTGATGGCGAGCCACGGCCCGACCTCGCCGTCCGGCCAGGTGACGCGCAGCTCCGCCCGATCGGCCGGCCCGAGCCCGAGGTGGATCCAGCCGAGCTGGCCGCCCGCGTGGCCGCCGCCGACCGTGACCTCGCGCGTCGAGACATGATCGCCCACCCGGAGCTCGAGCCACGCGCCGATGGCGTCCCGGTTGGAGCCGCCCTGCCGGAGCCGGACCGCCGCCCAGTGGCCGAGCGGCGCCGGCGCTTCGGCCGTGCCGGCGCCGACATTGCGCCACAGCTTGACATTCTCGCGGCGCTCCACCTCGACGAGATCGAGCAGCCCGTCGAGGTTGAGGTCGACAAGGGCGGCGCCACGGCTTCGCGCGAAGTCGACGATCCCGGCCTCCTCGGCACCCTCGACGAACGTCCCGTCGGGCTGGCCGAGAAGGAGGTTGTTGGGGTCCTTCGCCGCGTACTCGTTCATCGCCTCGACGTTCCCCTTGGCGATGTAGAGGTCCACGAAGCCGTCGTTGTTGACGTCGGCGAACTCCGGGTGCCAGGCCGTCGAGGGCAGGACGTCGCCGCCGGTGAAGGGGCGGTGGGCCGTCACCCCGCGCTCGAGCGCGATGTCGTGGTAGGACGGCCCCGTGGCGCCCTCGTCGAGCGCCTGGAGCTTGTTGTCGCCCTGGCTGGTCAGGAAGACCTCCGGCCGGCCATCGCCGGTGAGGTCCCAGCTGGCGATCCCCATCCCCCAGATCTGCATCGTCCTCCAGCCCTCGGCGGCCGTGTACGGGCGCGGTGTCGTGCCCGGATCCATCCGCCAGAGCTGGTCCTCGCCGCCGCGGTAGTAGTGGCGGTCGTTCGTCATGCGCAGGTCGCGCTGGCCGGTTCGGCCCCAGTCGGAGAAGAGGATGGAGAGCGTGCAGTAGCCGGGCTCGAGGGCGATCGACGGGCCATAGGCGCCGCCCGATGCGGCGGGCCGCACGAGCTGGTGCGGGTCGCATGCGTCGCGCGAGCCGTCGATCGCGTCGCGGGCGACGTAGCTGCCGAAGGCGAGCGTCGGGAGGGCGTTGCCGTCCTCCCAGGTGGCGCTGAAGGCGGCCGTCCACGCGTCGCCGCCGTCGATCCCCCACGCCTCGTTGGCCCGTTCGAAGCGACAGTCGCCGAGGCCGCGAAGGAGCACGTTCTCGCCGAAGCGGAGCACGGCGAGGTCGAGGCGGCCGTCGAAGTCGATGTCGAGCGGGTAGGCCCCCGTCACGCCGACCAGGTCCGTCGCCGGGTCGGGCAGCCGCTCGAACCGGAGCGCGCCGCCGACGGGGCTCGCGTTGCGGAAGAGCGCGGCCGGGCTCGCGCCGCCGGCGAGGTAGAGCTCCGGGCGGCCGTCGTCGTCGCAGTCGAAGGCGGCGACGCCCCCGCCGACGAAGAACGTGAACTCGCCGTCGTAGACGTGCTCGAGGCCCGCGGACGCGGCCTCCGCGACGTAGCGGGGCGCCGGGAGGGCCTCGGTCGGCGTCGGCGGGCGGCTGAGCGCGACAGCACCGACTGCCAGCGCGCCGGCCGCGAGGACGACGAGCGCTCCGAGCGAGACGACGAGGCCGGTGCGTCGCCGGCCCGCCGCACGCCCGGTCGTCGGGTGGTCGCCGACCTCGGCGGCGCCCTTCGTCGCGGCAGCAGGGTCGGCCTGCGGCGGGGTGCCGGGATCGCCGGAGTCGATGTCTGCCACGAGGGCATTGAACCACATCGCCGGCGGTCCCCCGCCCCAGCCCGGTCGCCCGACGACCGTCTCCCGATCGTCTTGCGGCCGCCCGACGACCATCCCCCGGCCGTCACCCGGCCCGGTTCGTGGCATCCTGCGCGGGACGGGGCCGTCAGCGGCCCCCTTGACGGGAGGCGGCCCGGAGCGGTGGAGATGCACAGGCGAGCCCTGGTTCGTGTCGCCGCGGCGGGGCTCACCCTCGTTCTCGCCGGCGGCTCGCTCGCCGCCTGCCAGGGTCGCCCCGCCTGGACGGTCGAGGGCTGCGTCCCGGCCGACCGCGGCGGGCGCACCGTCGCCCGGGTGTGGGACGAGACGGTCCTCTCGCTCATCCGCCAGGTGATCCCGGCTCCCGGGGTCCACGCCCGCAACCTGTTCCATACCTCGGTCGCCATGTGGGACGCCTGGGCCGCCTACGACCCGACGGCGGATGGCTATCTCGTCACCGAGAAGCACCGCGCGACCGACGTCAGGTCCGCGCGCGAAACCGCCATGAGCTACGCGGCCTACCGCATCCTGCTGTGGCGGTACGCGACGGTCGCCGACCTCGCGGACGCAAAGGCGGAGCTCGACGGCGTGATGGCCTCGCTCTGCCTCCGGACGGACTACGCAACGACCGAGGGCGACGATCCCGCGGCGCTCGGCAACCGGATCGGCGCCGCGGTCCTCGCCCACGGGCGGCAGGACGGCTCGCTCGAGGAGCAGCGCTACCAGGATCTCACCCATGAGCCGGTGAACCCGCCGCTCGAGGTCGCGCTGCCCGGCACGACGATGGCCGATCCCGACCGCTTCCAGCCGCTCTCGCTGGCGAAGCAGATCGCGCAGAACGGCCTCGAGATCCCGGGCAAGGTGCAGGTCTTCATCGGGCCGCACTGGGGCCATGTCAGCCCCTTCGCCCTCCCCTTGACGACGAACGGCGTCCCGATCGACCCCGGGCCGCCGCCCCGCCTGCGCGACCCGGCTACGCGCGACGAGCTTCGGCGCCAGGTGCTCGACGTCATCGCCAAGCAGGCCGACCTCGACGCGACCGATGGCGTCACCCTCGACAGCGGGCCCGGCGGCTGGGGCGACAGCGCCCTGGGCGCCAACGACGGCGACGGCCACGAGGTCAACCCCGCGACCGGCGAGCCGTACGCCCCGAACGTGGTGCTCCGCGGCGACTTCACGCGGATCCTGGCCGAGTACTGGGCCGACGGCCCGGACTCGGAGACCCCGCCCGGCCACTGGAACCTCATCGCCAACGAGATGACCGACGCGCCCGGCTTCGAGCGGCGCATCGGCGGGACCGGCCCGGAGCTCGACCCGCTCGAGTGGGACGTCAAGCTCTACCTCGCCCTGAACGGCGCCGTGCACGACGCCGCGATCGCCGCCTGGGGCCTGAAGGGCCACTACGACTCCGCCCGCCCGATCTCGTACATCCGCTACATGGGTGGCAGGGGCCAATCGAGCGATCCCTCGCTGCCCTCCTACGACCCCGAGGGCCTGCCCCTCCGGCCCGGCCTCGTCGAGGTGATCACGCCGGAGTCGAGCGCGCCGGGCCAGCGCCACGCACACCTTGCCGACCATGTCGGCGAGATCGCGGTGCGGTCCTGGCGGGGGAGCCCCGAGGACCCGGCCACCCAGGTGAGCGGCGTGGGCTGGATCCGGGCCGTCGAGTGGGTGCCCTACCAGCGCGCGACGTTCGTGACGCCGGCGTTCGCCGGCTACATCTCCGGCCACAGCACCTTCAGCCGCGCGGCCGCGGAGGTGCTGACCGCGATGAGCGGGAGCGCGTTCTTCCCCGGCGGTCTGCACAGCACGCTCAAGGAGGCTGGCTCGCTGATCCACGAGGAGGGCCCGACCGAGGACGTCTCCCTCCAGTGGGCCACGTACTACGACGCCGCCGACCAGGCCGGCATCTCCCGCCTCTACGGCGGGATCCACATCGAGGCCGACGACCTCGTCGGCCGCCGGATCGGCGCCCAGGTGGGCCTCGGCGCCTGGGCGCTCGTCGGCCGCTACTTCGACGGGACCGCGCGCGACTGATCGACGCCGGCGCGATGCCGCGAGCCGAGCATCCCGCGGCCGAGCCCGGCCCGAACTGGTCGATCCCGGCCCGGACTGGCCGAGCACCGCCGACCGGGCAGCGTCGCGGGACCGGCGGGCGGAGCCCTCTCAGCAGGTTTCTCGCTGAGATCGAGCCCGTCCACGCTCGCGGATGACGGCGAGGAGCCCTTCCGGCTGCATCCGTGCGCTCGGCCTGGTCAGATCCCAGCAGATCCTCTGCTGAAGGGAGGGCGGTCGCTGCGCCGAGGTGGGGCCGGGTGCCAAGGAGGCGGCGAGGCAGGCTCGGCCGACCGGGCCCGCCCTAGTTCGCGGCGCCCGCCGCGAAGATCCGCTCGATGACCCGGAGGTTCGCCACGGCGTCGGCCGTCGGCGTCGGCACCGGCGTGCCGTCGAGGACGGCAGCCGCGAACGCCTCGGCCTCGCACGCGTAGGGGTCGGCCGGCGCGAACGTCAGCACCTCCGTGGCCGGGGCCACGGGCGGGTCGCCGCCGGCGATCACGTGGATCTCCGTGGGGCGGTCGGGCGGGATGTTGAACGGGATGGGGACGTGGATCCGCCCCGCGCTGCCGTAGACGTCCACTCGCTGGTCGTCCTCGGTTCGGATCGCGCTCGTGAACGTCGCGACGCCACCGCCCGGGAACTCGAGAATCGCGCTCGTGAGGACGTCCACGCCATCGGCGCCGTCGCGGCGAACCGTCGCCGCGACCCGCTCCGGCTCGGCGCCGAAGAGCATCCGCGTGAGGTTCACCGGGTAGCAGCCGATGTCGTAGAGCGCGCCGCCGCCGTACTCGCGGATGTTGCGGATGTTGGCCGGGTCGTCGTTGAAGTACGAGAACCACGTGTCGACTGCGACGAGCTCCCCGATGCGGCCGCTCGCGACGAGGTCGCGCACCGCCAGCCACGTCGGGTGGAGGCGGTACATGAACGCCTCCATGAGGCGAACGCCGGCGGCATCGCAGCCGGCGATCATCCGCTCGGCCTCGTCCGCCGTGAGGGCGAGCGGCTTCTCGCAGAGCACGTGCTTGCCGGCGCGGGCCGCGGCCAGGGTCCACTCGGCATGGAGGTGGTTGGGCAGCGGGATGTAGACGGCGTCGACGTCCGGGTCCGCGAGGAGCGCCTCGTACGATCCGTGGACGCGGGGGATCCCGTGGCGCTCGGCCACGGCCCGCGCCCGGGCCTCGTCGCGCGAGCCGATCGCGACGACCTCGCAGCGTTCGGCGCGGGCGATGCCAGGGATGGCCTTCTCGGTGGCGATCTTCGCGGTCGACAGGATCCCCCAGCGCAGGGCGGTCACGGCCTAGCCCCAGGACGTCTCGGTGACCGGTCGGAGAGCCACCTCGAGGATCCGGTGGTTCCGCGGCCGCGTCAGGACGAACATCACGACGTCGGCCACGTCGTCGGCGGCCATCATCCCGGCGAGGGCCGGCATGTCCGGCGTCCGGCCGCGGCCCATCGCGAAGTCGGTGTGGACGCCGCCCGGGCAGACGTTCGTGCAGCGGACCCCCTTCTCCCGCAGCTCATGGTCGAGGGCCCGGGTGAGCCCGACCTGGGCAAACTTGCTGGCGCAGTACGTCGCTTCGTACGGCAGGCCGCGGCGCCCGGCCTCGCTGGCGATCGTGACGAGGTCGGCTGACCCGCTCTGCAGGAGGTACGGCAGGGCGGCGCGCACCGAGTAGAGGGCGCCCTTCACGTTGACGTCGATCATCTCCTCGAGCACCTCGGGGTCGAGGTCGAGGAACGCGCCGTAGCCGCCGACGCCGGCGTTCACGACGAGGATGTCGAGACGGCCGAACCGGTCCACGGTCGCGCGGACCAGCGCCTCGAGCGCCTGCGGGTCGCGGACGTCCGTCGGCCGGGCGACCGCGTCGGCGATGCCGATGTTGTCGCCGCTGCGGGAGGCGAGGCCGAGCTTCACCCCGGCGTCCGCCAGCCGATGCGCCACCGCCGCCCCGATCCCGCGGCTGGCCCCGGTCACGATTGCCACCTTGCCGTCGAGTCGCTCCACGGGAACCTCCTCCGCCGGTTGCTGCCGGCCCGCCGGCCGCACCCGGCACTTGGGTCTTGACACGGGCACCCCGATTGTACGAGCCTAGCGCCAATTTGGAAGAGGGGATGACAAACTCGTGAACCCCGGTCGCGACGAGATCGGCCAGCGCAGTGAGACCGTGCGGCGCTCGAACCTGAGCGCGATCACGCGCGCTCTGCACGAAGCGGGCCCGCTGTCGCGCTCCGAGCTCGTGGGTCGCACGGGCCTCACGCGGAGCGCCATCCGCGACCTCGTCGGCGAGCTCGCTGCCGCCGGCCTCGTGGTGGAAGACGGGTCCGCGCACCTCGGCACGCCGGGCCGCCCGTCCCCGCTCGTCCGGCCCGAGCCAACCGGTGCCGTGGTCCTGGCCCTCGAGATCGCCGTAGACTCCCTGGCCGCGGCCGTGGTCGGTCTCGGCGGCACCGTCTTCGCCCTCGAGCGCCTCGACACGCCGCGGACCCACACCGCCGTCGAGGACGTGGTGGCCGACCTCGCCGACCTCGCGGCCTCGATCCGGGCGAGCCATCCGGGGCTCCCGGAGCCGATCGGGATCGGCTGCGCGATCGTCGGCGTGGTCCGGCGCGCCGACGGGCTCGTCATGATGGCCCCGAACCTCGGCTGGGTGGAGGTCCCGCTCGGGTCGCACCTCGCCGCGGCCTTCGGCCGCGACCTGCCCGTGACGGTCGCGAACGAGGCGGATCTCGGCGCCCTTGCCGAGAACCGTCGCGGGGCGGCCGTGGGGGTCGACGACGTCGTCTACCTGTCCGGCGAGGTCGGGGTCGGCGGCGGGATCATCGTCGCCGGTCGGCCGCTCACCGGCGTCGCCGGGTTCGGTGGCGAGGTCGGCCACGTCTCGCTCGACGCCGCAGGGCTTCCCTGCCGCTGCGGATCGGTCGGCTGCTGGGAGACCCTCGTCGGCGAACGAGCGCTGCTGCGGCTGGCCGGCCACCCGGAGGCCGGGGGTCGAGCCGCGGTGGACGCCGTCCTGGCCGAGGCGGCCTCCGGCGCCCCGGCGGCCCTGGCCGCCCTCGACGAGGTCGGCCGCTGGCTCGGGATCGGGCTGGCCGGTCTCGTCAACGTCTTCAACCCGCGACTCGTCGTCCTCGGCGGCCTCTTCGGGCGGATCCATCCATTCGTCCGGACCGTCGTCGACGGCGAGCTGGATCGCCGCGCGCTCGCGGGCTCTCGGGCTCTGGTGCGCGTGGTCCCGGCCGGCCTCGGGGTGGACGCGCCCCTGCTCGGCGCCGCCGAGCAGGCGCTCGAGCCCCTGCTGGCCGATCCCACCTCGCGGGCCGTCACGCGGGAAGCGCAGCCCGAGCGGGTGAGCGCATGAGCAGCCCGCACCGTCGGACCGGCCGGGAGGCCCATCCCGCCGGCTGGGACAGTCGAGTCGATGGGTCGTATGGAGGGTGGTAGCCTAGCGCGGTGCTTCAACCTGGGGGACAGCTCACCAGGCGAACACAAGGAGGAGAGAACTCGCATGGACAAGCGCAGGATTGCGGCGCTCTTCGGGGCGCTCGCGGTCGCGGTGGCCGCCTGTGGCGGCGGCGCGACTGAGGCCCCGGCGACCGAGGCCCCGGCGACCGAGGCCCCGGCGACCGAGGCCCCCAGCGCCGACTGCGTCGTCGGCGTCTCCTGGAACAACTACCAGGAGGAGCGCTGGGCGAAGTGGGACGAGCCGGCCCTCAAGGCGGCCATCGAGGCCGGCGGCGGCACGTACATCTCGAACGACGCGAAGTCGTCGGCCGAGACGCAGGCCTCGAACGTCGAGAACCTGATCAGCCAGGGCGCGAAGGTCGTCATCGTCCTCGCCCAGGACGGCACCGCCATCAAGCCGGCCGTCGCCGCGGCGATCGCCGACGGCGTGCCAGTCATCGCCTACGACCGCCTCATCGAGGACCCGCAGGCGCTCTACATCACGTTCGACAACAAGCTCGTCGGCAAGCTCCAGGCCGAGGCCGTTCTCAAGGTCAAGAACTCGGGCAACTTCGTCGTCATCAAGGGCAACTCCGCCGACGCCAACGCGGACTTCCTCCGCGAGGGCTACGTCGAGGCCGGCGTGCCGCCGGTCGGCGAGAGCACGGACACGCTCAAGAACGTCGGCGAGGCCTACACCGACAACTGGGATCCGGCCATCGCGCAGTCGACGATGGAGCAGTTCCTGACGGCCAACAACAACCAGATCGACCTCGCCTTCGTCCAGAACGACGGCATGGCCGGCGGCGTCATCGCCGCCCTCGAGGCCCAGGGCCTCGCCGGGAAGGTCCCGGTCTCCGGCCAGGACGGCGACCAGGCCGCCCTGAACCGCGTCGCCCTCGGCACGCAGACCGTGTCCGTCTGGAAGGACGCCCGCGAGCTCGGCAAGGCTGCCGGCGAGGCGGCGATCCAGCTCTGCGCCAACCCCGACATCAAGTCCGTCAAGGGCGTCGTCCAGTTCACGAGCCCCGGCGGCAACGACATGACGTCGATCTTCCTGACCCCGATCCCGATCCAGCGGGACAACCTCAACATCGTCGTGGACGCCGGTTGGATCACGAAGGAAGCGCTCTGCCAGGGCGTGACCGACACCGCCGCCGTCCCCGCCTGCCAGTAGCAGGTACCGCCTCTCGAGGCACCAGCGCCCTGCGCCGCGGCCCGCGGCGCAGGGCGCTTTCCGTAGCCGCTTCATCCAGCGAGGGACTGCGATGACCGAGGCCAGCGCACCATCTGGCACCCGTGAGCCGGCGAGCCGATCCCCGCGATCGCTGCTCGCGGCGATGGAGATCGACACCCGGCTCCTGGGGATGATCGCCGCGCTGGCGGTCATCTGGGTCTTCTTCCACGTCCTCTCGAACGGGAGCTTCCTCACCCCCCGTAACCTCTGGAACCTCTCGGTCCAGAGCACGTCGATCGCGATCATGGCGACCGGCATGGTCCTCATCATCGTGTCGCGCAACATCGACCTGTCGGTCGGGTCGATGCTCGGCTTCCTCGGCTACACGATGGCGATGATCCAGGCGGTCTGGATCCCGCAGACGCTCGGCCTCGGCTTCGACCAGCCCTACACCTGGATCGTCACGCTCATCCTCGGGATCGCGCTCGGGGCCACGATCGGGGGCCTGCAGGGCTTCCTCGTCGCCTACGGCGGGATCCCGTCGTTCATCGTGACCCTGGGCGGCCTGCTCATCTGGCGCGGCCTCATCTTCCGCTTCCAGCAGGGCCAGACCGTGGCGCCCCTCGACACGACCTTCCGGTTGCTCGGCGGTGGCCCCCAGGGCTCCCTCGGCGACACCCTGAGCTGGATCCTCGGCATTCTCATCTGCATCGGGATCGTCTACACGCTCTGGGCCGGTCGGCGGCGGCGGCGGCGCTACGACTTCCCCGTCCGCCCGATCTGGGCGGAGGCCCTCCTCGGCGGCGTCGCCATCGCTGCCGTCCTCGGCGCGATCGCGATCGCCAACGCCTACCTGTGGCCCGAGCAGCTCGCCCAGCAGGCCGGCTTCGACACGCCGCCGCCGGTCGGGGTGGCCTACCCAGTCGTCATCCTGCTCGGCGTCGGACTCCTGATGACCTACCTCGCCACCCGCCGCCGCTTCGGTCGCTACGTGTACGCGATCGGCGGCAACCCGGACGCGGCCGAGCTCGGCGGCATCAACGTCCGCCGCACGATCCTCGGCACGTTCGCCCTCATGGGCGTGCTTGCAGCCGTCGCCGCGGCGATCCAGACAGCCCGCCTCAACGCCGCCGTCACGAACCTCGGCGTCACCAACGAGCTCGACGTGATCTCCGCCGCCGTGATCGGCGGCACGTCGTTCGCCGGCGGGATCGGGACGATCCCGGGAGCCATCCTCGGCGCCGTGGTCATGCAGTCGCTGCGCTCGGGCATGCTCCTGCTGAACGTCGACTCGCCGACCCAGGACGTCGTGGTCGGCATCGTGCTGGTCGCCGCGGTGGGCTTCGACGCCTACATCCGGCGACGGGCCAGCTGAGCGGACGGAGGACCCGCGATGACCATGACCGCACCCCAGCCGGCCTCCCGGCCCACGCCGGCAGGTCCGCCGCTCGTCGAGATGCGGGACATCCGCGTCGCCTTCGGTGGCGTCCACGCCGTGGACGGCGTCACCGTGGACCTCTACGCCGGTGAGGTCGTCGGGCTCGTGGGCGGCAACGGTGCCGGCAAGTCCACCCTGATCCGGACGCTCTCAGGGGCCCACCCGGCCGACTCCGGTCAGATCTTCATCAACGGCGAGCCGGTGGAAATCAGGAACCCCCGCGACGCCAAGCACTACGGGATCGAGACGATCTACCAGACGCTTGCCCTGGCCGACAACGTCGACGCGGCCGCCAACGTCTTCCTCGGTCGCGAGCTGCGGTCGCGCCTCGGCTCGCTCGACGATGCCGCGATGGAGTCGGCCACCCGCAAGGTCATGGCCCGGCTCAACCCGCGCTTCAAGAACTTCAAGACGCCGGTGAAGTCGCTCTCGGGCGGCCAGCGCCAGTCGGTCGCCATCGCCCGGGCCGTCCACTTCAACGCGAAGATCCTCATCATGGACGAGCCGACTGCCGCCCTCGGGCCGGCCGAGACGGCCCAGGTCCGCGACCTCGTCGTCCAGCTGAAGTCCGAGGGGATCGGGATCTTCCTCATCAGCCACGACATCCACGATGTCTTCGACCTGTCCGATCGGATCAGCGTCATGCTCCAGGGCAAGCTCGTCGGGACGGTCCGCAAGGATGACGTCACGAAGGACGAGGTCCTGGCGATGATCATCATGGGCAAGAAGCCGGGCGAGATCAGCGAGGAGGAGCTCGCCGAGCTCCACAGCTGACCACGCGCCGGCGCGGTGGGCGCCGGGTGCGCGCGATGAGGACGCCGGCCCGTGGGGCCGGCGTCCCTGCGTCCGCGGCATGACGCAGCGGGTGGGCTGC
>FWPV01013171.1_pt1 | contig 12500 bp, 9 predicted proteins | sample 2228371 | NCBI WGS metagenome assembly FWPV01 (sample SAMEA103939776, study PRJEB20133) | metagenome | reverse complement strand
GAGCACGCAACTACACATCCCGGCCGATATCCCGGAGAGCACGTCCGAGCGGCTGCGGGAGCTGGCGGTGGAGGCGTACAGGTCGATCAGGTCCTGAAGATGGCCCATGGCGACAAACAGATCGCGCCGCCCGTCGTTGTCGAAATCGATGAAGCCGCATCCCCACTTCACGTTGTTCAGGGTTCCGTCGCCCGCGCCCGTCCGAACCGTCACGTCCTCCAGGATGCCGTGGCCCAGGTTGCGGAAAAGCACCGGCATCTCGCGGTGGTAGGAGGTTTGATAGAAGTCGAGCCAGCCGTCGTTGTCGTAGTCACCGCAGTCCACGCCCATGCTTCCCAGCGCCATCCCTTCGCCGTTGTACTTGAACCCGTTGGCCAGCGCCACTTCCTCGAACTTGCCCGCCCCGTCGTTCTCAAAACAAAAATTCTGGAACACGTCGTTCAGCACAAAGATGTCCGTGTCTCCGTCGCGGTCATAGTCCGCGCAAACGATTCCCATGCCTTTTCCGGGGTGGTTGGCAATGCCCGAGGCCTCGGTCACGTCGGCGAACGTGCCATCGCCGAGGTTGCGGTAGAGGCTGTGCCGGTCGGGGGGATAAGCCTTGGGGCCGGGATACTCGGGGTAGCCGTCGCGCAGAACCACGACGTGCTTGTCGATCGAGAACTTCATGTAATTGGCCACGAAGAGATCCAGCCACCCGTCCCGATCCGCGTCCAGAAAAGCCACACCCGCCCCGAGCCGATTTCCGTCCCCCACCCCCGCCGCCTCGGTCACGTCGGTAAACGTGCCATCGCCATGGTTGCGATAGAGGATCTTGGGACCGTAGTTGCTGACGTACAGGTCCAAATCCCCGTCATTGTCGTAGTCGGCGGCCGTCGCCCCCAATCCGAAGCCCGTGCAAACGACGCCGCCGGCTTCGGACACGTCTTGAAACCGCCAGTGACCGAGGTTTTTGTACAAGGCATGACGGGGCGTCTGGTCCGCCTTGGTTCCCGGCAGCGGCGCGCCGTTGGGGAAGTAGATGTCGACCAATCCATCGCCGTCGAAATCGAACAAGGCCAGGCCCGAGGTCACGGTCTCCGGATCGTAGTGCCTTCCGCCGCTCCCGTCGGTATGCACGAACGTGATGCCCGTTTCCGAGGTGACGTCGCGGAGCTGGATCGGGCACGCGGCCAGGGCTGGCGAGCGCGGCACGGCGGCTGCCGGCGCCGCGTGGGAAGCCGTGTCCGCTGCCCTCTCCCTTGTCGGCGAGGGGGAAGGGGACGGCAAAGGCAGGGCAAACCATCCCACCGCCGCGAGCATCGCCGCGAGGATGGACGCCGCGATCCAGCAAGTGCCTCGGCCCACCGGCAGGCTCCTCGGTTGAATGCACTCAAGGTTTGGGGGCGACGACCGGTTGTCCGGTCAGATGGCGGATCGCCTCCGGATGGCGGGGATTGATGCTCAAGGCGGCCTCGAACCATCCCCTCGCGAGGTCCGATCGATCGAGCTGTTTGGCCAAGACCCCGATCCGGCATCGCACGTCGGCGTTGTCGGGCTCCGCCGCGGCCGTCGTGTGTAACCGCGAGAACTCCATGCGGAGTTGCCGCAGTTGCTCCGCGAGATCGGCATGTTTCTTGGCTTCCGCCTCCTTGCCGAGGCGGCGGTACGCCTGCGACAATTTGTAATGGGCAACGTACTCCTTCGGATAGGCGATCGCGGCGCGCCGAAAACTCTCGACAGCCTCCGCGGACCTCCCCTCTTGAAGATCCAGCGTGCCTTTCAGGAGCAGCCCGGAAAGGTCGGCCGGCGCGTGCCGCAGGGTTTGGTCGAGGAGCCGCCGCGCTTCTTCGGTTCGCCCAGCGCTCATGTGGCACTCGGCCTCCTTGGTCCAGCGCTCGGGCGAGGGAACGCATGAGGCCAGCGTGGCCAGGGCTTCCTCCGTGCGCCGAAGCTTGATCTGGCATTCCGCCATTTCCAGCAGGATCTGGTCCCGATCCGCCTGGTCCGGACCACGGCGGAGCGATTCCTGGTACATTTCCACCGCCGATTCCCAACGTTCGAAATCCTTGCACCGCAGCCCCATCATGCGGTGCGGTCGGGGATCGGCCGGCCACAACTCGGCAACGCGGCTCCACGCCTGAAGCGCTTCGCCCAGAAGGCCGAGGTCGTCATACGCGGCGGCCAGGCACCAGTAGGCGTCCGCGGCCTGGGGGTCCGCGTCCACCGCCTGGACCAACAGCCCCATCGCATCCCGGAATCGCTTCGCTTGATACAAGGCCTGGCCCGACAGAATCAGCGTCCGGACGCGCAGTTCGGGATGATCGACGCAATGCCCGAACTCCTCCAAGGCCGGATAGTATTGCCGCTGGCCGAGCAGCAGCGCGCCGCGAAGGAAGTGCCGATGCGGTTCGAAACCGTTGACCCCCTCCAGGGCCGCCAACTCGCGCCGGACGAGATCGAACTGTCTTGCGGCCAGGGCCGACAACGCCCGCTCGAAACGGCGACCCGCCGCCCAGGGATGCCACGATAGAGCCCCCGCCGCCGCCAAGACGCCCACCGTCGCCACGAGAATCGCAATTCCCCGCCGACGCCGCCGGCGCGGCTCAACGGATACAGGCGCGTCGTCTGACTTGAGATCGAGCATGACGCACACGAAAAGCCGTCGATCGCTTTTACTTCGAGTTCGACGAGGATGCGGAAAGAGGCTCCGGCGCCGAAGCCGCCGCCAGCCGGTGTTCGGCAGCCAATTGCCGATTGCCGATCTCGGCGTAGAACTCGGCCAAGAGTTCGTGGGACTTGCGGTGGCTCGGGTCGCACTTCAGCGCCGTCACCAGCCATTCCGCACCCTCCCTTTTGAGCCCTTCCCTGATAAGAATCGCTCCGGCCTCGTAGCGCAAGTCCGCGTTGTTCGGCTCATCGATCAATCGCTGCGTGACAAGATTCAGCCGATTGTAATCCGCCTGGATTTCCCGAAGACGCGCATGATGGTACCGGGCCTTCTCCGTCTCTCCGGTCCGCGCCATCGCGGTGCCCAGGGCGTGATGCACGGCGCCTTCCCCCGGCAGAATCGCCAAGGCCCGCGTCAGAACGTCGATCGCCTCGGCCGTTTTTCCCTCGGCAAGATACAGCCGCCCCAATTCGCCGAGCATCATGCCGCGATGCGGGGCGGAGACGTTTCTCGTCAGGCCTTCCTCCAAGATACGCCTCGCCTTGTCCGCGTTGCCTCGGCGCCGCTCGCATTTGGCGAGCCCCAGGATCGCCTCGGCGTCGTCGGGAGCCTTGCTCAAGCAGACCTCGAACTGCTCCGCGGCTTCCTCGAACTTGCTTTGCCACGCCAAGGCCTGGGCCAACCGCCGCCTCGCCTCGCGGTGGTGCGGGACTTGCGAAAGCACCGCGCGGTAATCCGCGGCGGCCGAACCGTATTCGCCCGACTGCTCATGAAGGCACGCCCTCATGATCCTTGCCTGGGGCGCCTCCGGACGCCACTGGAGCCACATCTCGACGCAAGTCCACGCGTCGCGGATGCGGTACGTGATCAGGTGGCCCCGGGCCACGGCTTCGTAAACTTCCTCGGCCACCTCGTCGGACGCTCCCTCGGTCACGACAGCCATCAACTGCTGCTTGACCGCTGGCACATCGCCCGACTGTGCCTTGGCCAGCCACCGCTGGCGTTTCAGATCCTCCTTGGGCCAGCCCAGTTCGGCGGCCTGCTCGAGATGGAACTCGAATCGATCCAGCAAACCCGCGCGGCGCAGGGCCACCGCGGTCAAGTAGGCCGCTTCCGCATGATGCGGGGCAACGCGACGGGCAGATTCCAGCGCGCGAAGCGCCGCTTCGAAATCCGCCACCCGCAAGGCGCGACGCCCTTCGATGACGTACCCAGTCGCTCGCCACCACGGCCAAACGAGGAAGGCGGAACCGGCAACCAGACCCAACAGAATGCCGGCCGGCACCCAGCGCCTTTTCGGCCTGAGCCAATCAATCGCTCTCACTCGCTCAAATCAAACTGGAAGTCATTTTTCGAGCCATCCGTGGCGACCGTGGCAGAAAGTCCACTTTTCTGCGCGTCCGCGTACTTTTCCGGGATTTCGCTCTTGATCGTAGGTTCGGCCCCGCCCTTTTTCGAGGCCATCTTGTACATGTCCTCAGGCTTAGGCCCCGAAGTGGGCCCGTCACTCCCGCCCGAAGTCTTGACAATGGTCACCTTGTATTCGCCCGGTGCCGCGCCGGATCGGCCCCGCGTGGACAAGGAGAACGCCCCGGCCGCATCCGTGGTGCCCGAGGCCACCTCGCCCGAAGACGAAATGAAATTCACCGTTGCCCCCGAAAGAGGTTGCCCCTTGAACGTCACTTTGCCTTTTGCTGGAGTCAAAGCGGGACCGCCGCCCCCGCCCGAGCAGCCCGCGAAGACAAGGACCACAACACCGAGCACCGCGATTCCACCGAAGTTGCGCAACACGTGTGGGTCTCCCATCGTCATGATTCTGGATTGCCTAATTGCCACTTCCATCGTGCGCCACCCTTGCCGCGGCAAGAGTGGCACACGACTGCAACGCTCTTGAGAACCGCCGGCCCGCTCCAGGCGAGCCTTGAAACGAACGCAAGATCAGAAATTCCCCGGGGTAAGCCCGTCGTTACGCGAGCCCAGTCTCTGGTAGGTCTGGTAATTGATCGTCTCCGAGAGGAAGCGACTGCTCCCATCCACGAACACGAATTGAGCGCCGCCGGGGTGCATGGACATGAACCCCCACGAGAGGTTCCAATTGCTCTGCGCCTGGCAACCAGGGAAGGTGATTCGCTTGGAGTTCACGCACGTGGTGAATTCGTTGATCGGAACCGAAGTGGACGCGTGGGCACTACCCATTCCATTGAAACTCCACCAACCGCCCCCGTGATCGTTGCACATGGGCAGGATCTCACCGACGCAGATGGTGTTCGACGTTCCGTCGGTCACGTCGGACAAGGTGATATTGATCCCCAAGCGGCCGAACATCCCGCAAATGACCCGGCGCCCACTCCAACCAGGAATCTGGTCCGTGTCGTTCCCATGATCCGAGGTGCCACCGGGATCTTGGTAATGAACGCCAGGCGTGATGTACGGCTGACAGGCGGCATTGTTCGAAGGTGTTCGCTGGGAACCCAGGCACCCGCTGTAATTGGTCTGGGCCCAGTTCGCATCTTGCCCTGGGCTGCCGTCCGACGGGCACCGAGCGTGGGGAACCTGAGTGAGCCGGGCAGGCTGGCCATTGACGGTCACATCGTAATACCGCGTGCTGGTCCGATCGCCCGTGGAAGCCACCGCATTCCATAGCGGGCCTTGCTCGGCGAACGGTAAGATGCGGACCTGCCAACTGATGGATGGGCTCGGGCAATTGCTCCATTCCCACGGGTCGGAACAACCCATGGCCGAATACCTCGGATTGGCCAAACCTGCCGGGGGAAACATCTTGTACACGTCGTTGTAGTTGTGCAGCGCCAAGCCGTATTGCTTCAGGTTATTGCTGCACTGGGAACGCCGCGCTGCCTCGCGTGCCGCTTGCACCGCCGGCAGGAGCAACGCAATCAGAATACCGATGATGGCAATCACCACCAACAACTCGACCAGCGTGAACGCCGGCCACCAACGCTTGTGTCGCCTCATGGGTCGACCTCCTGGAAAGAGACAGATGCGACAAGAGAACATCCACGATCCCGCGATAACCGCGGAAACGAGCTGCTCGGATCGTGCCGCCGAGATTCGATTGTCCGAGAGAAAAGAGGCCAGAAATGCCAACCGCTCTGGGCTGGTCAACTGCCCCGCGCCGCTTTCTAGGGGGCAATCCACTCCATGCTTCGGCCAAAAGCCCGATCCGCGCGCCTCGCCACCAATGGAAACCGGTCTTAGTGTACCACCTTCAGCAGCAATTGCAAGTACTTTTTTGGGAGAAAAGAACTCGCCCGAAACGAAGACATCGAGTGACTTATCGTGGGCCGTGAAGCCAAACGACTCTCCAAGGCATCGACCGCATCGCGCCCCCCCTGCGGTCCGAGCCTTAGTTGCAATGGCTATAGACACACCACTCGGTAGTATGGTTCACCGGCACCCCGCGTCGTACCTCGGTTGCCGACGTGCGCCGTCCAGTCCGATGCCCAGGTTGCGGTGCGGGAATGAAGACGGCTGGACTTGAGGGGCTGGTCAGAACTAGAATCCGCTCGCCACGTGCAAGGACCCCTCCAATGTCGCAGATGACCCTCGCTCAATTTATCGATACCCAGTGCATCCCCCGCTTGTCCGCATCGGCCGTCTATCAGGACGTACGATTCGCGAAACGAGGTTTCCAGTTCCTTCAAGGCATGTGTCCTTTCGGTTCTGAACGGACACCTCCAGGGTCGTTCGTTGTCGACGCCCGCACGCTCCGATGGAGTTGTTTACATCACTGCGGTCGTGCCGGCCAATCGGTGTTGGCATATCTCAACGGCGGGCACGCGCCGCGGCCCGAGACGGGAGAAATCGCCCAATCCATCCAGAAGCTGGCCCAACTGGCCGGGATTCCCCTCGCAAGCTTTCCATCGATCACGGCTGAAGCGGAACAGGAACTTGCCGCGCGGGAGCGGGTTGTGAGCCTTTTGGAGTCGTTTTTGGCGCTTGGCCGACGGCGCTTCGCGGAGGCAAAGCCACCGGTTCGCCGATCGCTCGTGGCCTGGCTGGCCAGGAGCGGACTCGATGCCGCGGGCGTGGCCGAGCTTGGGTTGGGGGTGGCGGGAGAATTGTCGGAAACGCGGCGCGAGCTGGAGGAAGCCGGCTTTTCGCCGCAAGAGATCGACGCCTCGTCGCTGGCGGACGATCCGCGCTTGGTCGGGCGATTGATTGGTCCGATCCGAGATCGCCACGGATGTCTCCTCAGTATCTGGGCACGAGATCCCGAGGACCGGGCTCCCAAGTTTTTGTTCAAGGGACCTTGGCGGGATTTCACGCCGCTGGCCGGATTGGACGCGGTGTTCGCCGGTGATCCGAGCGCGTCGGGCGTGGAGCACGTGATCGTCTTCGAGAGACTGTTCGACGCCCTGGTGCTGAACGGCTTGGGTTGGGCGGCGTGCGCGGCCATCGTCGGCCCGGCGAGCGACATGACGCCGGTCCGCTGGCAGCAACTCGCCGAGCTAGGAGTCCGCCGCGTCACGCTCGTGCCCGACGATTCCGAACCTTCGCGCCAACACGCTTGGACCGCGGTGGAAAACGCGTCCAAGGCAAGCGTCTCGCCCGAGGTTTGGGTCCTCGCCCCCGAGGCGTTGCGCCCCCATTCGAGCGGCGTCGCCTTGGCGCGTGCCCGCGGCGTCGCCAGGTTGCAGTCCCTCGTCAAGGCCGAGTCGGTGCACGGCTTTCGCTACAAGGCGTTGATGATTTTGAGGCGGCATCAACCGGCGTCGGGATGGACCGAGCCGAGCCGGCACGCCGCCTGGAAAGAGGCCATCGAGTTCCACGCGAGTTCCCCATCGCAACACGCCCCCATGCTCGACGCCCATTTCGTGCCGGCAATTGAGGCGGGATTGCAACGCACGTGGGAAACGTTCGAGCCCTTGCCGAGCGCCGAGATGGCCGCCGCGTGCTTGCGCATCACTCCCAGGGCCGAGGCAAATGACCGCGACGCGAACCATGCTTCAACGTGCGGATGCGGCGGGGCGTTCCGATTCGTTCACGGTTCGCACGATGCCGCCCCGCTGCGTCCGCCGATCTCGAGGCCCGCCGTCGCGCCTGTTGCGGCCACGACCGGCAAGACGGGGGGCCCTCTGGCCCGGGAATCCTCGCCCCACCATGTCCCGCGCGCGGCGATTCAAATCCGGCCGCACTTTCCCAAGACGGAGGCCATTTGCGCGGTCCACCACTGCGACACCCTCCAGTGCTTCTGTTTCGACTGACAGCCAAGCCGAGCCGCCGCGAATCGCCGGGCGAGCGCGACCGAACGCCTTTTTCCTCGCGCGCCGGCGCGAAACCCACTTCGGCACCGATTGGGTCAACACCGTTGCGGCGCGGATGCCCGGCGCGACCTCAAGGGGGCGAGACTGTGGAAACCTGATGGCCGAGACCGGGGTCAATCGCAGTCGAAGCTGAACTCGTTCTTGTCTCCCTTTTTAACGGTCGCCTTGAGGCCGGAGGTGGCGGCCACGGAGTACTTCTCGGGAATCGCGCTCTTGCTTTTGGGGGCGGGCGGTGGCTTCTGGTACTTGTTGTAATACTGCCTGGCCTCTTCATCCGTGAGGGGCTTGCCCTCGGTCTCCATTTTGGTCACCGCGACGGAGTACTCGCCGGGCAAGGCCCCGTCGCCCGGCTTGAGCGTGCTCAGCGTGAACTTCCCGCCGGCGTCGGTCTTTCCCGATGCGGCCCGGCCGGAAGTTTGATCGGCGGGACTGAAAACGACGGTGGCTCCCTCCAGCGGCGCCCCCTTGTATTTAACGATCCCGGTCACGGGCACGGTGCCTGGGATGCTCGCTTCCCTCGAACAGCCGATCATGGCAATGGCGGCAACGGCCGACAACACGAGAATCAAACGCGGTTTCATGGAGCTTCTCCCCTGCGGCATGAGGCGTTACGGTATCCAACGACCAGGGTGAAATATAGCACCCCCGGCGGGCCAACTCAAGCTAGTGAACGCAGCCGACAACCGCTTGGCCCGCGCTCAGGCGCCGGGTGTTTTCAGTATCCTCGAGATCGCAGCAACGATTTCCCGTGGCGTGCGTTAACAATACTCGAAATCGCATCGCTTGAGGATGTTGACTTCGATTCTTAGTTGCCGTAGCTTGCGGCAGATTGTTTTGGTGTGGCTCCCGCGTGCCTGGGCGGTGCGACGCTGGTGGTATGAGATCTTCCGGGCCGTCGGTTGGAAAAACTTCCTGGCCGCAGTCGCGCTCGCGAAAGACGCGAACCTTGTACTCGGCGGAGAAACCCCGTCGCTCGGGCTTTTCCGGCATGGCGGAGTCCGGGAGCGGGCTACCGCTGCCATCCGTCGTCAGTGGGGACGCGGTATACTCCACCGTGGCAGGCGGAACTCCGGTCGGGCCACGCTCTCCCTCCGCTCCGCCCACCCCCCTTGATCTTTTCTTAAAGTCCTTGGGATGAACATCGTTCTTTCACCTCCTTGCCCTCCACAGTAGTTACCAAAGAGAAAGTTATCTCACCTTTCATTGGCACGAAGGGCCGGGCGAGGCCAAGACGATTGGATGCCGGCTTGGCCATATCCGATTTGCCGGCAAGGAGCAAAAAATTGCTTGTATTCTCCAGTACGGCGCGGTAGATTACAGCCGGTTCCTAAGGAATCGCGCGGGAAGGGTTTGCGCTCGCTTTCGGTGTGTGTACGCGCAATCACGGGTTTGATCGCGGCTAATAGGGCTTGGGGGCCTTGGGTATCTTGTCTTTTCGATAGGAGGTGGGTTCATGGTTCGACGCAGGTTTTTCTCAGGTTTTACGTTGGTGGAGTTGCTGGTGGTGATTGCCATCATTGGCATTCTCATTGCGCTGCTGTTGCCGGCCGTGCAAGCGGCTCGCGAGGCAGCCCGGCGCTCGCAGTGCACGAACAACCTGAAGCAGTTTGGGTTGGGATTGCACAATTTCCACGACGTGTTCAAGGCGTTTCCGCCGCACACGATCAACTGGCGGTGGTGCGCGCACCACAGGCTTCTGCCTTACATGGAGCAGCGGGCCGCTTACGATTTGTCGATGAGCTACGGCGGGAACGCGAGCAACCCGCTGGGCATCGGTTGCCCACCCGATAACGGCCAACCCACCCCGTGGGACAACTGCGGAGCCGGCCCGGGAAACGCCCCGTGGAATTTCGCGTTTCCGCATTTGCGGTGCCCGTCGGATCCCGCTCCACGTAACGGAGACGTCGGCGACCAAGGATGCAGCAACTACTGCTACAGTCGCGGGGATTGGTGTGGCTGGTCCGAGGAGAATAGTCCTTCGCGCGGTTTCTTCAGGCCTGCGGCGAACGGGAATCCCGACGGCACTTACAAAAAGGCGCCCTTGGGGACCACGATGTCCGACATTCTGGATGGGACGTCGAACACGATAGCCATGTCGGAAAACATCATTGGCACCGACCGCGCGGCCATGATCAAGGGTGGGATCGGGCGAACCGATGCCCTGGGCGGCGATAATGCCCAAAGCATCAATCCTTCGGCCTGCATGGCATTGGTCGGAATCAACGGAATGTTTGTGGCCGGTACCGATGTCCGGGACTGGCGGGGAAGGCGATGGGCGGACGGGGGGATTTCGTTCACCGGGTTCCAGACGATCATCGCGCCCAATGGGCCGTCCTGCATGCGACAGGGCAACTGGGACGAAGGCCGTGGTACGCTTACGGCCCAAAGCTTCCATCCCGGCGGCGTGAATGGCTTGATGGGCGACGGCTCCGTTCGGTTCATCAGCGAGACGATCAACACCGGCAACCTGGCGTTGACGTGGCAGGCCTATAACGGCGGCCAGGCCCAAGGGCCCTCGCCGTACGGGGTGTGGGGCGCGTTGGGATCGAGAAACGGCTCCGAGTCGGTCTCGAACTTCTGAGCCCGGAACCGTGTCGCGAAGACATCGACGGTGGGTCTCCACGCCCTGGTGGCCCACCGTTTGTTTTTTCGGGACAGCTTGCCGCGGCGGTTCGGACGGCGTCAGGGCGCGCGTCGTGGTCATGAGCCAGCGAGAACGGAACAACGGCCCGCCCCACCGCGACCGGCAAGGGACTGCTTCCGAGGCGCCCGGTCGTGGCAGGATCTGGGTGAGGGTTGTGGGCACGGTTCTCGTGCTGGCCGTTGGCGTGGGGATTGCCGAGTGGCTGACACGGCCCGCCGCCGATTTCGACCGCCAACCGGCCGAAACAGGGCGGACGACCGGTCCGCGGCGGGATCGCCCGCTCCAGCCTCCCCCACCCGTCCGCCCGACCCTGGAGGAGCTGACCGACGACGCCACCCGCTTGGCGAACGAGCTGGCCGAATCCTTCGCCGACGATGCGGCGGCATTGGCGCTGAGCGGCCGAATCCTCTTCTATTTCGGGGACGGCGATAAGGCAAGGGAGCGTTGGAACCGCAGCGTCGAGGTGAATCCGAAGTCGGCGGACGCCTGGTTGGGCCTGGCCGAACTCGCCCGAAAGCAAGGCGACTCCCTCGCGGCCATCGATTCCATGCGTCGGTTGGCCGAGGCCGATCCGGCCTTGGCACGCGACAAGATTTTCCTCCTGGTCGACTCGTTGCTGAAACTGGGCCGCGCCCGCGAGGCAGCCGACGCCCTGGAGGACAGCGCGAAGGAAGTGCCGCTGCCTGCCTGGGCGAGGGTCAAGTTGGGACAGGCGTATTACCAATTGGGGGACTACGCGCGGGCCGCCGAGGAGTATCAACAGGCGCTCGGCGATCCGGCGCAGGCCAGTGTGGCCCATTATGGCCTGTCCTCGGCCCTGGTCCGCTTGGGCCGCCACGACGAGGCCCGCAAGCACCGCCAAGAATACGCTCGGTTGCAGGAGAAAAACATGGTGGTCTTCGATCGGATGCAGCAGGCGGGCACGTCGAAGGAGAGGCGGGACCCCGTCCCCTGGTATCCGATCGTGGCCGGTTTTCACATCGAGGCTGGCCGGATGCATGCGCGCCGCGGCCAAAGGGACCGGGCCGAGGAGCATTGGTTGCGGGCATGGGCATTGGCCCCGGACCGGCCCGAGCCTCGCCATTTGCTGGAGCTTCTTGATGTCCAATAGCTCGCCGCTTCGCGATGCCGCAAATCCTCGCTTTGCAAGGACCGGGATGGCGTTGGGCAGCGCTGCCGGACTGCTGGATGTGAAGGCCGCCGTGCTGGCCGCGGCGCTGCTCTGGCCGCTGGCCGCGCGCGGCGAGGGGCCGATCCTGCTGCGCGACGTTACGCGGGAGACCGGCATCACCTTTCGCCACACGGACGGGGGCAGCGGGCGCCACTATATCGCCGAGACGGTGGCCTCCGGCGTGGCGACGTTCGATTATGACGGTGACGGGTGGATCGACGTCTACTTTCTCAACGGCCGGCCGCTGAAAGGCAACGCGTCAGGCTTGCCGGCCTTCAACGCCCTGTACCGCAACGTCGGAGGTCTGCGGTTCGTCGACGTGACGCAAGAAGCGAGGGTAGCGGATGGAGGCTACGGCCTGGGCGTGGCCGTCGGCGACTACGACAACGACGGGCACCCCGACATCTATTGCAACAATTTCGGTCCCAACGCCCTCTTCCACAACCAAGGCGACGGCCGCTTTGCCGATCGGACGCTTGAGGCCGGAGTGGCCCGCGGTCAGGCTCTCGGAGCAGGGGCGAACTTCCTCGACATCGATGGCGATGGCAACCTCGACCTGTTCGTTTCCAGCTACGTGGATTTCACGTACGAGAACCACCGGACGATCACCCTTCGAGGGCGGAGCGAGTACGCCGGGCCGCGCGATTATGCGCCGAAAGCGAACCACCTCTATCGCAACCTGGGCGACGGCACCTTCGAGGACATTTCGGTCGCGTCGGGGATTGCCGCCCACGCGGGATCGGGCATGGG
>FWPV01013170.1_pt1 | contig 12502 bp, 7 predicted proteins | sample 2228371 | NCBI WGS metagenome assembly FWPV01 (sample SAMEA103939776, study PRJEB20133) | metagenome | reverse complement strand
TTAATAAAAAAATAAAAATCTTTTTTATCATTTAAATCTCCTTATTTTATTAATTGGAATTTAAATATCGCTGTTCCTGACTGATCTTCCTGTCTTTCAGAAGAAGAAAGTGGCGCAAACTGGAACCTTAAAATAGCTTCTAACGCTATCTGGTCAAGTTCAGGATAACCGCTTCCCCTGCTCACATAAGCATTATCTTTTACTGTTCCATCAGGACGGACAACAAAATTAATTGCAATCTGAGATTCTATCCCCTGTTCCTGCGCCCATCTCGGATACGCTGGAACAAATTTCCTTAAAATCTGTCTGTTTTCTATCTGCCCGGTAAGCAAAAGCGCTGCGCCCTTTTCTTTTTTTATAACAATCTGTTCTTCCTGAACTTTTTTTTCAGGTTCAGGCGTTGGCTTACCCAACTTTAATGATGATGCCTTTAATGCACTGCCACGCTGAACAGCATCTGCGCTTATAGCTGGTCTTTCAACTGGTAAAAAACTACTTTTTTTTGTGTCTGTTTTAGATAAATCAAGTTTTGAAGGTGCAGCTGCTAATTTTTGCTGTTGCTGCTGTAACTCAAGTTGCTGTTTCATCATCGCTGGCGATATTTTCTTCTGTCCTATTTCATTGTCAAGATCAATTGCTTTCATTGCTGGTTTTAATTTATCATCCATTTTTTCTAATGATAACGCCTGTGGTTTTTTTAAATCAACCTTGGGTTTTTCTATTTCAAGCGTTTTTGGTTTTGCAACTTCAATTGATGCTTTTTGTTTTACAGGTATTACCTGCTTTAGTATATCAAACATTTTCTTCGGTTTTTCAATCTGGACTGGTTTGGGTTTTTCATCCGGAACCTCTTCTATTATTGTAATTTCTGTTAAAGTATAATCAAGCAATGCCTTTCTTTGCTTATTCTGGATAAATAAAAACAAAAGCAAAGCAATTATGTGAAGAGTTATTGAGATGGTATAAGATATTGTAACTCCTTTTTTATTGTAATCATTTGCAAACATAAAAAAACTCCTTGCTTATTTTTTTTGACGCGTTGCAAAATAAATTTTTTTTGGTTTTGCTTCTTTTGCAGTTTCCATTGCATCTATTATTATTCCATGTTGGGTTTCTTCATCTGCTTTTATAATCACTACTTTATCTGCTGTTTTTGCAAGTTTCTGTCTTAAAATATTTAACATCTCCTTTGGTGTATATACATTTTTTTCATTTACACTTATATTTTCATTTTTATCTATTGTTATTGTTACATATTCTTCATTTTTTGCTTCATCAGTAGCTGCTTTAGGCAATGTAATTGATAATTTTGACTGTGTCATAAATGGTGTGGTAACCATAAAAATTATAACTAAAACTAATGCAACATCAACAAGTGGAGTTACATTTATATCTGTTATGGGTTCGTCTTCACCTGCTCCGCCGGTTTTCATTCCCATTTTCTTTCCTCCTTATTATTTAGCTGGTTTTTCTTCTTTCATCAATGAAATAGTTTTAGCACCCGCCATTTTGGACGTGTCTAAAACCCATACAAGTTTACCATGTTTTACATCTCTATCTGATGTAATGATAACCAGTTTCTTTTTATTTTGTGCTAATTTAACTCTTATAACAGGTTCAAATTTATCTTCTGTAACTTTTTCATTATCAATATATATTGATTTTTCCGTTAATCTCACCTGAACAGATTCGCTTTTAGTACTTTTACCATGAGATGCTGTTACTTTTGAAGAAGTAACAACAATCCCTGATTGAATTACCATAGGCGCTGTTACCATAAAAATAATAACGAGTACCAGCGCTATGTCAACTAACGGTGTTACGTTTATATCTGTTATTGCTACTTCTTCATCCGCGCTTCCTGCCATGTGCACCTTCCCCGTAATTTGCCATTAAAATTATTAACCTTTTTGAAACTGCATCCATTTCAACCGATATATTTTTAACTTTTTTCATAAAATAGTTAAATAAAATAACCGCTGGAATAGCAACGCCCAACCCAAAAGCTGTCGCTATTAATGCTTCTGCAATACCAACCATAACAACTTCAGGGCCAGCTCCTGCTGATGATGCAAGGTCTTTGAATGCTTTAATGATCCCTAAAACTGTTCCTAACAGTCCTATAAACGGCGCTGTATTACCAAGAGTTCCTAATATCCCTAAATATCTTTCTAAATTAACTCTTTGCTCCATTCTTACCGTTTCCATTATTTTATCAATTTCATCTCGCGGCAACTGTCTATTTTCAAGCCCTGCTTTAACAACTATCGGTATAGTTCCTTTTGATTTTTTGCAAAAATTTATTGCTTCTTCATATTCACCGTCAATTATATAATTTTTAATTTTATCCATAAAAATATCAGAATCAAGTTTTGTTCTTAAAAAATATAACCACCTTTCAATGGAAACTCCAATAACTAAAATAGAAAGAAAAAGCATAAGAACAATAACCCAGCTACTTCTTAAAACCTGCATATAATCTATTGCATAACCACTGTGTTCCATCCTGGACACCTCCAAATAAAATTTTTATTTTTTTCCTTCAGGTTTTGCGGTTTCTTTTTCTGTTTCCTTAAATAAATCAGGATAAGCATTCTTTATTTCTGTTATCCTTGCTTTTGCTCCATCAACATATTCTTTCTGCCCGCCGCTTACAGAAATTTCCTGATAAATTTTTACTGCATTTTTCCAGTCAGATTTTTCTTCATAAATAGAAGCAAGATTGATAAGCCCGGTAACTCTGAAAACATTGCTCTTGGCTTTTGTATTAATAAGGTTTGAAAATGCTTCTATCGCTTTCTCATGGTTTTCTGTATTCATGTATATATCACCTATTCTGTAATATGCTTCCAATTTTTCTTCTTCACTTCCTTGGTTTACAATTTCCTGATAAGCTGTAATTGCATCATTATATCTTTTCTGTTCAAGATATATTCCGGCAATCTGACTCTTAACTTTTTTACTCTTTTCATCATCTGGAAATTTCTGGGCAAATAATTTATAATATCTTATTGCTTCATCCATTTTATTTAAATCCATATAAGTTAAAGCGAGGTTATACATAGCATTTTTTTCATATTCAGTTCCCGGATATTTTTCTAAAATTCTTTCATAATAAAATGCAGCGTCTGCATAGTTTTTGCTGAAATAAGCAGCAGTTGCTAACCTGAAATAAACATCAGAAGTTAAATCATGTTTGGGATAATTTTTTATAAATGCTTTATATGCATTCATAGCATCTTCGGTCTTTTTCAGTTCTTCATAACAGGCACCAATATAATAATGCGCATTTATAGCAAGTGTATCATTTGGAAATTCTTCTATAAGTTTATTAAATGCATTTATTGCTTTATCAAATTTACCTGTCTGATAATATAATTCTCCTGCTTTATATATTGCATCTATGGCAAGATTGCTCTGTGGATATTTTTCAAAAAATTGCAAAAGCATTTCAGGATCTTCTTTTTTTTCTGCTTTTCTAAATTCTGCCCTCTGCATACCATCTTCTACACTTTTTACTTTATTTGAGTCAGGATATTTTTTAATAAAATCTTTATATGCCTGAACTGCTTTTGCTTCCTGATCAGAATTATAAAAAACTTCTGCTATCGCAAGCATGGCATCTTCTGCCGTATCTGAATTAGGCCATTTTTCTAAAATTTTCTGAAAACCAGCTATGGCTTTGTCGTATTGCTGAGCTTTAAAATAAATATCTGATATTTTATATAATGCCTCTGGCGCTCTTTTTGCCTTTGGATAATTATCAACAAGTGCCTGCCATGATTTTACAGCATCCATATAATATTCCTGAATTTCATAAGCTTTACCCTGCTGAAAAAGTGCCTCTGCCACCAATTCTATATCTTTTGGGTCTTTTAATTTTGCATATTTATATGCAAATTCTCCATAACTTGCTGTTGCTTTGTCATATTGTCTTTCATTAAAAAATGAATGTGCAATTAAAATTTCACATGCACGTTTTATTTCTTCATTTTTTATTCCGCTGGATATAACATCCCTTGCCATTGTTCTTGCCGCTTTATAATTTTCCAGTTCATAGAAACACCATGCAAGATTTGCCCTTGCTTCGCTTGTTATATCTGAATCATAATATTTTTCTATAATTTCATTAAATGCCTGCGCAGCTGGACCGAACATTCCTGTTTTAAAATAAGCAAGCCCTAAATAATAATAAGCCCTTGCCCTTATTTTACTTTTAGGCGATTGGAATTTTCCTGACAGAACTTCAAGCATGTGAGACGCTTCACTTACCAAAAGCGCCAATTGATCCTGGTTATAATATGTAAGCATTGTCATTAAAAGCGCTGCTTCTGTCAGGTCGCTATATTTGAATTTATTAAGTATAAATTGATATGATTGCGTCGCCTGGGGATATTGTTTTCTTTCATAATAGGAATTTCCTAAAAGGTAATAACCAAGTGCTAAATTTTCATGGGTTATAAATTTCTGTGTAAAATCATTTAAAACAGTTTCTGCCTTATTAAAATTTTTAAGGACAATATAACACCATCCTGCTTTTAAAAGCGCAGAGGAATATACATCATATATTGTATTATAATTATCTAAAACTTTTTCATAAGCAAGGAGTGCTTTATTAAAATCTTTTTGTTTTCTGTAACATTCTCCAATTAAATACTGGGCATATCCTTTAACTCTTGCATCTGTATTTTTATTAAGGACATCCCTGTATGCTAAAACAGCAGCATCATATTTTTTATCCATAAAATATGATGACCCCATTTTAAAAGCAGCATAACCTGCAAGGTTGCTATCAGGAAATTTTGTTAAAAATGTTTTATAATCACTTGCTGCAACCTGATAATTTTCTCCTTTATAAAATGCTTCAGCTTTATTATACATAGCACTTTCTAAGTAAATGCTATTTTTAAACTCTTCCACTATACTTTTAAATGCAGAGGCGCCTTCTAAATATTTATTTGACTTTACATAACTGTGTCCCAAATAATAATATGCAACATCATATTTTAACCTTTTTAATTTTTCTATTGCATCATCATAACGCTGCAGGTAATAACTTATAATACCACCAACTATTCTTATTTTATCTTCTTTTGCATAATAATTATACCTTGATAAAAATTCTGATAAAACCTTATCTGCTTTCATATATTCTTTTAAATTTAAATATGAAAGAGCTATTCCATACACTGCTTCCATTAAGAATAAACTTGTTGAATATTTAAACCTGAAACTGTTCCATAATTCAATAGCATCGTTATATTTGCCAAGATTATAAAAGCACTCTCCCATTTTATACATTGCACCATCAGCGTAAGGAGTTGAAGAATAATCATCAATAAGTTTTTTAAAAACATCATAACTCTGATTATATTTTTTATTTTTATAATATATCATACCTTTCATATATAAGGCGTTCGCTGCTTCATTTTTATTTGAATCTTTGTATCTTTCTATAAATTTATCTATCTTTTCAATTGTATCGCTTGCATTGGGAGAAACTTTATAAGCAGTAATTACCATTTCATAATTGTTTTTAAATTCTTTTTCCTGTTCCTGAGCAAGTAATGGTATTATACTTAATAAAAAAATCATCAATAAAAATGCTGCCTTGTTTTTCATATATTCACCTTATTAAATAAATTTATTCTTCTAACTGTATTGTTCCAGGTTGCATGGGCATCCTGCTTAATACTTTAATAACTTCTGCGCCTGATACTATCTCTTTACCATTTTTATCTGTTACTTTCATTATACATTTATATTCACCATCTCCAACAGGCAAACCCCTGTCATCTTTTCCATTCCATATAAGAGATGCCGGTGGTTTATCATCTCCGGAAAACGTTCTTACTGCATCTCCATCTTCGTTTATTATATTTAACTCCCATTCTTTTATAGGATATTTTGTAACTGCATATATAGAAATAGTAACTGTCTTTTTGACTCCGACCGGAGAGAAAATTTTGGGTTCAACAGATAAATTAACATCAAATCCACCAAAAGCAAGAGTAAATGATGCTCTGTGAGTAATTCCCAATTCCTGCGATGAAAGTGAATAATCTACTTTATAATATTTCATAAAAGTATAACCTATACCAAAAGTAAGCTCTGTTTCATCCATCCCAGCCCTTAATGCTAAAGACTGTAACGGATATACTTCTAAACCTAATCTGAATTTTAAATCTTTTTTACTCATTTCTTTTTCAATATCAACAACAGGTATTGCCCTTTCACCAAATAATTTCAAAGCAAATCCTGATTTTATTAAAATGGGAAAACTCTCTGCTGTTTCTGAAAGTTTAATAGAAGGCGGCAAAGCATTAATTATTGATAAACCAAAACTAAAATACTCTGATGGAACCCATATTAAACCAACGTCTGCTCCGTATCCTATTACACTTTTCTCAAATATGTTTTGATTTATAAGTTTTATATTTAAACCAACTCCAAACCATGCAGTTAAATCTTTTGCATAACTTAATGAAACTGCCTGATTAACAATATCAAACTTGCCAAGGGAAAACCATCTGTCATCCCTTCCTTCAAAACCAGTTGAACCAAGTCGTGTATAAGCAGCACCGAATGTCCCTATACCAGAAACCGGATAAGTTATAGCAACAAAATCAAACATTGTATCATAAAAAAGCATTACATGATTTAAAGATATCTGTAAAGGATTTTGAAAAGAAAGACCAGCGGGATTATAATAAATCGCGGTTGCATCATCGGCAAGTCCTGTAAATGCTTTACCCATGCCAAGAGACCTTGCACCTGCTCCCCAGGTTAAAAATTCACCTGCAGTTCCATAATCACCTTTTGCATAAATAAAAGGCAAAAATAAAATAACAAGTATTATAACAATTCCTGTCTTTTTCATCATAAACCTCCACATATTTTGACTACCTGAAAAAAAATATTGTTTACCATATAAAATTTTATTTGCTAACTCCTATCTTTCTCATCAATTTTTTCTTTTGTCCCTCTATAATTGTCTCTACAATGCAAATATAACCACCATTTCCAACTATATCTCCTTTGCTATTTTTACCATCCCATGATATATTAATTACGTTTCCTGTTTCATTCATTTTGTTTTCTATTTCCTGTTTGGTATAATTTTTACTATACACTAAATCTCCAAAAAGAGAATGTATTTTCAGTTTCACTTCTGCCGGTTCATTTAATAAGAAAGATATATTTGTGATTTCAGAACCAGCCCTGAATGGATTTGGATAGTTTGATATCTCTCCGGCAACAGGGTCAACCAGAGAAACAGATACAGCAGTTGTTAAACTATCAGAACCATACGTTGCTCTTATTATAGCCCTTTCATTTATATAAGGTCCTGTATAATTAACATAAGCTTCTCCGTTGCTATCTGTTACTGCACCTGAAGCATTTAATGTTCCTGCTCCACTTTCAATTACAAAATTAACAGTAACTCCGGAAACCGGATTGCTGTTAACATCTAAAACCCTTGCTATTATTCTTGAATCTGTGCCTGATCTTATATATGCCGGGTCTGCTCTCAAAGTAAATGCTGTATTTAATGAATTCGCTGCAAAATCAATTATACAGGATGTTGCATCAGATAACTCTCCTAATTGATCAGAAACTTTAATTCTTATTCTTTCTGCTCTTGTATAGGTCTGATTTGTTGTTTGAAATATTCCATTTATAACACTTCCTGATGTTATTCCTAAATTACCATTTGCTATTATATTTGAATTATTTACAGTAACAGGTGTTAAAATAAAATCCCTGTTAACATTCCCGACAGGTTCCTGCGAAAAATTATCAATTACTTCAACTCTCATATTAAATGTAGAAGGATAAACAATGGCATCAGTTTCAGGTGTGCCATCCCCTCTTTGAACACCATTTATTATTATTCTATATAACAATTGTCCACTTGTTGTAACATAAATATATGGCGCTTTTTTCCATGTATGATTCATCCCACCATTTGTTATATCAGTAGCTCCCATATTTATAGAACCTGGAGTTATTAGACGTGCCATAACCCATGTAAAACCATTAACAAGATTTGTAACTATTGGTGAACCCTGATTTGGTTCAGCAGTAGGAGTTATATCCCCAGAAGTTATCTGTATAGAATCATTAACACCGCTTACTGTATTACCAAACATATCGCAGGCATAAACTGAAACAGGGAAATATACTCCTGATAACTGGGGTTTTTCTGTTCCGCGTATTCCATTATCCCATATTGTTGGTGTTACAGGATCTGGTGCACCTGAACCACCTGCAATATAAAGCCCTGGAACCTTTAACTGCAAACCATAAGGATCTCCTGGCAATGTTCTGAATCCAGGTGTTTCAAATTCTAAAATACTCTGATCTGTAATATGAGCACCAACAGTAACTCCTGCCATGGCAGTATGGAATATAACATTTACTATTGCTTCACCTGTTGATGAATTTATTGTTGTTGCAGTAACCGGTACTGCATAAGGGTCATTTGTAGTAACTGTAACAGTTTTACCCAGAACATCTACTGTTGCTGTTATATTTCCGTATAAATCACAGGAATAAACTCTGAATTGATATCCTGATGGAGAATGTCCAGTATCATTTACAGTTCTAGTAATTGGCATACCTGTATATAATATAAAATTAACCGGTGAATCGCCTGTATAAACACCGCCTAAAGCTGTCATACCCTGCGTTATTACGAGTAATCTTTTAAATTCATTTCCATCAATCTGAATGCTATTACTTATACCTGTGACTCCATTTGCATCTTCAACCATTATTTGCTCATTATTACCTTTTTTAAACAATTGAACCGGAGCAACCAATACTCCATTTGATAATTTATAATTTTTCGGATAAATTGTATTTGCATTTCCGAGATTAATTTCAGATAATGTAATATCAGGAGAATCTTCATTCGGGTCTGGAACTGATTCATTTGTATCATCGCATAAATTACCATAAACATCCCGCGCATAAACTGTTATATTAAATGGGTTACCTGCTGGTATTGGTCCTGATGGTGCTAAAACATCAAAATGATGTAAATCAGTATGCCTCACGTAAATAGATGGCGATGTATCAGAACCATATCCGGATGGCGCTGCTGTTATCTGCTGGTATCCCGGTAATACTGTTTTTAAAACCATATTGGACGTTGAAAAAACTCCACCAACTATATTTATAGTCGTGGAAAGATTAATTCCATCAACTGATGCAGGATATGGATCTGTGGAAGATAATGTTGCAGTTACTAAAGGAAGTGTGTATACTATATTATAATACTGGTCAACAATATAGACATCAAGGTCAAATCCTTCTCCTGCTTCTACGATTTTAGGCGAACCGGAATATCCATTATAAAAAGGTATTCCAACATGAGTAAGTCCTGGTTTATGTGTCATACCTTCTACAAGAACAAGTGCTTTCTGCGGTGTAGAAGGCCATAGATTAAAAGTATTACTTTCATTGTTGCCACTCGTTGTTGAAAATTTCGCCTTTATTCTTACTCCACCTGATGGTCCACCTTCTACTGTTGTTGAAGCTCTGTACATTGTAATTTGAACCTGACATTTACCACTTACAAATTGTGGAGATATTGTTGGTTCAATAGTATACTCTGATTCTGAATAATTATTGCTTGCAGCAAGTTCCATAACTCCATTAAAACCTGTCGCAACAGTATCAGGCGGAGTTTTTATTGCAGTAATTGAAACCCAGAAAGGAACCCCTGCAACCTGATCAGAAATTAATCCTCCGGATAAAGAAGTAATATCTATTCTATAAATTTCAAATATATTTATATTGGGTGATTGATCTCCTGTTACCGATGGATCAGAAACGTCTGTTACTATGACTTTAAAAGTTGAACTTTCGCTGTTATACTTCACAGGACAGAGTGCCACTCCATTTGAAAGCCAGATACTAACAGGGAATGATGATGAAAGAGGATCTCCCGCTTCTGAATTGACAGGATCATTCGTAGTGACGTTTATCTGATGAACCTGATTTACAACATTCCACCAGTTATCACAAAGATTTATGGTTACTGTGAATGTCTGTCCTTTTGCCTGTCCTGATGGAGTATTGTTTTCTCCGTCTGCTGTTCCTGGTCTTGCTTCCATTCCAGGTGCTAAAACCTGCAATTTTGAATAATTATTTGCAACAATTGTAAATCCGGAACTTTCTCCTATTCTTCCTGTATATGATGATGGAGTATCATTGAAATTTGTACTGACAAAAAGTTTTGCCTGCCATGTTACTGCCCTGTAAAAATACGTGGTTAAACTTCTCTGTCCTAAATCTCCTGCTGTGAATGTTACCATCCATTTATGTTGATACTGTCCGGTATTAGAACCTGTAACAGCCATTGTACTTTCATAAGGTAATTCCCAGTCAGTATATGGTGATGAAAGATATAAAATACCTGTCCAATCAGTTTTTGTATTTCCAAATTCATCTTTTGCTCTTATTATAGAAGTCACTGCATTTCCAGCAGTAATTGATGAAGGTATATTTGATATTTCAAAGTAAGATATTGTGGATGCATAAACATAAGTTGAGAATGTTGCATTTGTGCTTGATGGCTGGGTATCATGTCCTGTTGTTGTCTGATTGCCTGATGTTCTAAATACCATATTAAATGTTGTATCACCAGCAACTAAAGTTACATACTGTGGCAAAGTTTGTCCATATATTGAAGCCTGAGAATCTGTTGAAGTAATTTCCACTATATTATTTATTGTTGTAACTTTGTTACCATAAGCATCAACTGCTACAATTGAAACAGGACCATAAGTTACACCTGCTGTCGTTGTCAAAGGATTACCAGAAACTCCACGAACAGGATTCGTAATATCACCAGGGTCTGGTTGTTGCCCTGGTGCTATAAATATTAATCTCGTATAATTGCCGGCATTTACTGTAAATTGATTACTATCACCAGTTGCAGAACCATAAATTAGTCTCAAAAATACATTAAATGCTTTTTGATAAATAGTAACATAACCATTTGAACCTGACATAATACCATTTGTAAAATTAATATTCATTCTATTCCAGTTATTTGCATCAATCTGACTTGCTCCTGCCCAGGCTTGTAAAGTTACACCTGTCTGAGTAAATGTTGTCACTGTATTATTAAAAGCATCAACAGCAACTGCCTGTATCTGGAATGTCTGTCCTGCTGTTTTATTTGTTATATTTGTTGTTATTAAAAAATGGTCAAGGTTTGAATGAGTAACCGGCACAGTTACACTGTTATAAGTTGCACCCGATGCTGTTACAGTTAAATATTGATAGCCAGTTCCAACTGTTCTTAATTCCACCCTGAAAATAGCTCTGCCAGAACTTAAATTTTTTGTTGCACTATCAAATTGCACCTGCGGGTCAGATGATGCCATTGTAACCTGGAATGTCTCAGAAGTTCTCGTATTCCAGTATGCATCACAGGCACGCACAGTTACATAAAAATAAATACCTGCTGTTTGTTGACTGGTTTGCACTGACCCACCTACTCTTCCGTTTCCTGTCAATGTTCCTGGTTCATAAACCTGTCCCGGACCTATTATTAATAATCTATCCAACACCCCTGGATTTATTGAAAAATTATTGCTATTACTGGTCACATTTGGAACTGTTGAACTGCATTGTATATAAACCTGTTCCCCTGTATTTGTTGCTCTGTATAAAGTTGTGCTTCCATAATATATACCATTATTAAATTGTATTGTTCCTAAATTATAACTGCCACCAGTAGAATAATAGGCAGTTAAAACTGCTGTTCCGCTGAAACTTGTAACTGTATTATTTGATGCATCTCTTGCCACAATTGTGAGTTGTATCGGTTGTCCTGCTATTTGGTTAGAAATTGTATCAAAAGTATAACTATTAATTTTTTGTGCACCTATTGCAACACTTGTGGAACCAAGTCCCAAACCACCATTTTCCTGCGCTGTTATTGTTATACTACCAGAACCTGCCATATTTATTGTAATTTCAACTGGATATCTTTTACAGGTTGAAACACCACCTTCTGATTGTGTTAAAGAAAAACTTACAGGATTAAAAGAAGCAGTATTATTAGCTGACATTGTAACGCTTGCATTTGTATTAACATAATTATTTGATACATCATCAATAGAATAAACAGTAACAGAAAAAGGGACACCAATTGCCTGTAAATTAGGCGTCCCTGAAAGTCCTGTTCCAGGAATAAACTGCTGTCCTGGTGCCACTATTACTAATTTAGTTGCAGAAAATGAATTTATTGCAAAAAAATATATAAATAATATTACAAAAAAGGCACTTCCCTTTACTTTTATCATATAATCCTCCAAAATATCTATTAAACATATTTATTAAATAATAATATAATTTTCTTTTAAAATCAAGATATTTTTGAAAAAATTTTGGGAATAAGGAAAGACTTGGTATACAATTATAAAGGTCAGATAAATTACATTGTAAGCAAATTATATTAAAAAAAGTTTTTTATTTTATT
>FWPV01010392.1_pt1 | contig 12502 bp, 2 predicted proteins | sample 2228371 | NCBI WGS metagenome assembly FWPV01 (sample SAMEA103939776, study PRJEB20133) | metagenome | reverse complement strand
CTGCCGGTGGACAGCATTGACCCGCGATCGTTCCGCATGTTCTACATGGGGGAGGAGATCGCGATCCGGGTGCAGGGCGAAGGGGACGGGACCTTCGACCCGGGCGATGCGGTGCTGTTCTACGGCCGGGGGGTGGACTCGCTGTTCTACGATGGGCTGCTGCCGGCCAACAAATACACCGGCACCAACGTCTTCTGGCTCTCCTACGGCGGCCCTGCTGGCCGGCGCATGGCGGAGCGGGATGGATCGGGAACCGGCACGCTACCGGCCTCCTTCCCGGGCCACCAGCGGATTGAGACGAACTTCTGGTATTGGTCAAACTATCCCTTCGAGCACGACGCGGATCACTGGTACATGGATTGGATTCGCGCCTTCGGTGCCGGAAACTCCGGCTCCCGCTCCTACGGCTTCGGGGCGGAAAACGTTTACGCCGGACCGGCCACGGGCTCCCTGACGGTGGACCTTCTGGGCTACCGGGATGGCCCGCACCACCTTCGGCTCTACGTCAACGGGAATCTGGTCCTGGACGGCAGTCCGACCTGGAGCGGCTTCACCAAGTACACCGCTCAGGCCAACGTGGACCAGTTGTATTTCTCCAGCGGCCTCAACGAGGTCAAGGTGGAGATCGTCAACGATCCGCCCAAGACCAGCGATGAGGTTTATGTCAACTGGATTGAAGTCGTCTACCGTGACACGTTCGTGGCGGAGAACAACGCCCTGGCCTTTCGCAACGACGACGCGGGGAACTGGCGTTACGAGATCAGCGATTTCGGCGAGGCGGATATCGAGGTCTATGATGTGACCGACCTGGGGGATGTGCGGCATTTCGGAGGCACGACAGTCTCCGGGAGCGGCCCCTACACCGTGGGGTTCGCCGATTCGGCGACCGGCCCGCGCCGCTACCTGGCCCTGACGCCGTCCGCACACCTGACGCCGGACGATTTCCAGGCCGCGACCTATCCGAGTTCCGTCTACGCGACGCCGGACCTGCTGAGCACAGCCAACGGTGCGGACTACGTCATCATCACGCATAGCGACTTTTGGGCCGATGCCCAGCGGCTGGCCCGGCACAGGGCCCGCGATTTCCGGGTCGTCCTCGTGGACGTGCAACAGGTCTATGACCAGTTCAACGGCGGGCTGATGTCGGCCGAGTCCATCCGGGACTTCCTGGCCTATGCCCACACCTACTGGACGCCGCAAGCCATGTACGTCGTGCTGCTGGGCGACGGTTCGAGCGACATGCGCAACTATCGCTACGGCGCCCCCACCTTCATCCCGCCCTACCTGTACCTGGCCGATCCCGATCTGGGGGAGACGGCAGCCGACAACCGCTTCGTGACCATCGTCGGCGACGACAACATGCCCGACATGCACCTGGGCCGGCTGCCCGCGAACACTGCCGCCGACGCCAAGGCGATGGTGGACAAGATCATCGCGTACGAAGTGGATTGCCGTTGCGACTCCTGGAACTACAACACCCTGTTCGTGGCGGATGATCTGGAGGGCGGCGGCGGTAACTTCTACGCCTACTCCGACGAGGTCGCTGAGGGCTACATTGATCCGCCCGCCAATACCACCCGATTCGTCCCGGTGCCGCCGTACACGGTATCCAAGGCCTACCTGGGGCTGACCTGCGACGTGGTGGGGAACCCGAACCCGGCCACGGAGTGCCAGGATCTGATCATCTCCACGCTCAACGACCCGGGCGCGCTCTTCGTCAGTTACGTCGGACACGCCGGCAAGGAGGTCTGGGCCACGGAAAGGTTGCTCAGCCCGACGCTGCTCACGCGGCTGACGAACGGGCCCTGTCTGCCGGTCATGCTGCCGATGACTTGTTTCGAAGGCTCCTACCATGATCCGGTGACGACTTCGCTGGCGGAGTTCGGCGTGCGGCTGCCCGTGCACGGGACGATCGCGAGCTGGTCGCCGACGGGCTTCGGCCTGGTCACAGGGCACGACTATCTCGAGAAGGGAGTGGTCCAGGCCCTGCTCCACGAGGGGATTGACCGCCTGGGGCCGGCCACGACGTTCGGCAAGCAGTACCTGTTGGATAACGCCCCGCCTGGGGCCTACCGCGACCTGCTGGACACATTCGTCCTGATCGGGGATCCGGGCCTGCAGGTGAAGACCGATGCGGTGTGCAGCCTGATCCCGACGGCGGTGCGCCTGGCCGGGTTCCGGGCGCAGGCCTCCCCGGGCGGCGTGCTGCTGTCCTGGGAAACGGAGAACGAGGCGGACATATTGGGTTTCCAGGTGCTGCGGGGCGCGGGGGATGGATCAGGCTTCGTGGTTGCCAGCCCCGAACTGATCTTCGCGGACCATGGCGGTGCCCCCAGAGGATCAGCATACACATTCCTCGATCGGGGGGCGCCGGGGCCGGGCTCGTTCACCTATGTGCTGGAGGTCGTCAAGTTGGACGGCACCAGCGAGCGCTACGGGCGGGCGGAGGTCAGCCTGCCGACGCGGCAACTGTTTCTGCCACTGGTGCGAGCCCGCTGACGAAAGGGGACTTCGATCCGAATGACTGTGTTGGCGCACAAACGGCGGGCCTGTCCGCTGATTCTGATGACGGCAATCCTGCTACTGACCTGGGGCTCGCCTGCCGCCGCCTCCGGCGACGCGCAGGCGGCAGCCCGACTCGCGGCCCAGGGGGGCACTGACGGCCTCCGGCTGGTCCGCTCCGACGCTCAGGGGGTTGTCCTCGAACTGGCTGCCGGCGGGTTGTCTCTGGCTTCCCAGGGAACGGGACGCGCTGCTCTGACAGGGCCGGAGACGGACTGCCTGGGGGTTCGCATGGCCGGCTACGCCACGAGCGCTGAAGCGGGCCGACCCGCGCTGCCGGTCAAGGTCGTGCTGATCGGCGCGCCGCCTGGCGCCGAGGTGGAGGCGACCGCCGAGCCGCTGGCCACCTCCAGGATGCACGCACCGGCAACGATCTGCCCTGTGCCGACGCGTACCCCGAGGCTGTCCGATGAGGGGCGCGTGCTGGAGACAACCGAGGCCGTAGTAGCCGATGCGGAAGTGTACAGCGCGGACGCGTTCTACCCGCCGGAGGTCGTGCGCGCCGTGGACCTCGGCTTCATGCGTAGCCAGCGCATCATCCGCCTGGAGATCTACCCCCTGCAATACAACCCGGTGAGCGGAGAGATCAGGGTCAACGAGCAACTGCGGGTCGCCCTGCGGTTCACCGGCGGCACGATTTTGGGCGCCCCGGTTGCGGAACCGGAGGAGTTCGAGAACGCCTACCGGCGATTGCTCCTCAACTACGAGGCGGCAAGCGCCTGGCGGGGCAGCCCGCCGGCTGCGGCGGCTGCCGTCCCCTGGGTGCCGCCCAGCCCGGCCTACAAGGTCTTCGTGCGCGAAGAGGGCCTCTACCGGATCACCAGGCAGGAGCTGCAAGACGCCGGCCTGCCGATCGGGACGGTTGACCCGGGAACCCTGAAGTTGTACAATGGAGGGCAGGAGATCGCGATCCGCGTGACGGGGCAGGCCGACGGGCAGTTCGATGTGGGTGATCTGCTCCTCTTCTACGGCCAGGGGGTGGACACGCGCTACACGGACGAGAATGTCTACTGGCTGACCTACGGCGGGGCGCCGGGCCTGCGGATGGCAGACCTCGCCAGCGTGGCCGCCAGCCGGATGGCAGCGACCTTCACGGCGCGCGTCCGGCACGAGCAGAACCTGGCCTACATCTCGTCGCTGCCGAAGGCGTCCGGCTACGACCACTGGTACGGGGAGCGGCTGCAGGTTGCCGGAGCCGGGAATAAGGCCTCCAGGGCGTTCAGCCTGTCGTTGCCGAGGGTCGCGTTGGGCGGCCACATCGCGCGCCTGACCGCGCAGCTCGGCGGCAACTACGATGGCGCGCACCACGTGCGGCTGCACGTGAACGGCAACCAGGTCTACGACGGCACCTGGTACGGGCGGACCGTGCACCAGGCCGTCGCGTCCTTCACGCAGGGCTACCTGAACGCGGGGACGAACACGGTCACTTTGGAGCTGATCAACGATACGCCTAGCCAGCCCGCCGACCAGATCTACGTGGACTGGATCGAGGTCGAGTACGAGCGGGATTACGTCACTGACGACGACCGGCTGGCGTTCGGGGAGCCCGACAGCGGAACATGGCTCTATCAGGCGGCCGGCTTCACGTCTCAGGATGTGGAGGTGTATGACGTCTCAGACCCTGCCCATGTGCGTCGGATCACGGGACTGACGGTGGGAGACCCCATCAGTCCGCAGCGCCTGCTCTTCCTGCCCCTCGTGATGCGCGGCGCCTCGGGCGCACAGGCGGCGCTGGACGGAGCGAGCCAACCTGCAGCGGTCGGCGCCCCCAAGGGTCCCTATGCCGTCCGCTTCGGCGTCAGCCAGGACGGAGCGGGGCGCTACCTTGCCCTCACGCCGGCGAACCGAAAGTCCGTACTTCGAATCGAGCAGGATGCCTCTTCGGGCAACCTGTCGTCCACCGCGAAGGTGGATTATCTTCTGATCACGCATGCGGCCTTCAAGGACGCGATCCAGCCTCTTGCTTCGCATCGGGCGGCTCAAGGGCTCGCCGTCAAGGTGGTGGATGTCGAGGAGATCTACGACCAGTTCGGCTACGGGCTGATGTCAGCGGAGGCGATCCGCGACTTCATCGCCTACGCGTATGCGGGGTATCCGCAGCCGGCGCCCTCCTATGTGCTCCTGGTCGGGGACGGCACCTACGACTTCCGGGGCTACACCCCCTACGGCACGCGGACATTCATCCCACCCTATCTGGAGAACGTGGACCCCGATCAGGGCGAGACCGCGACAGACAACCGCTACGTGGCGGTAACGCCCGGCGACTTCCTGCCCGATCTGCATATCGGTCGGCTGCCGGCCAACAGCGCCGGGGAAGCCAGCAATATGGTGGCCAAGATCCTGGCTTACGAGGCGCTGGCGCCTGCAGACTGGATGCAACGCGTCCTCTTCGTGACCGACGACCTCGAGGGCGGCGGCGGGAACTTCTACGAACTCTCCAATGCAACGGCCGATGGCACGGCTGTGTACAAGGGCAACACGGTCAAGGTGCTCCCGGAAGGCTACACGGCGGACAAGGTGTATCTGGGCCAGACTTGTGACCTGGACAACCCTGCCCAATCCGTGGAGTGCCGGGCGCAGATCATTAATCGGATCAGCGCCGGTTCGCTGCTGGTCAGTTACATCGGGCACGGAACCCGGGTCAAATGGGCGCAGGAAGGGCTCTTCGACGAGGCGGCTCTGACGGAGGTGAACACCGGGGGGCGGTCACCGGTCATGTTGCCGATGACGTGCAACGAGGGTTACTTCCATGACCCGGATCCGGCGCAGACTTCCTTGAGCGAGATCGGTGTGCGGATGCCGGGCAACGGGCCTGTCGCGAGTTGGGCGCCTACCGGGTTCGGCCTGGCCACCGGGCACGATTACCTGGAGCGGGGCTTCTTCCTGGCGCTGTTCTACGATCGGGTCTCGCTCGGTGCAGCCGCAACGCTGGGCAAGTTGTACCTGGTGGCGAACGTGCCGCCAGGCCAGTACGCCGATCTGATCGAGACGTTCCTGCTGCTCGGCGACCCGGCCCTCAAGGTACCGGTGCAATAGGCCCGCCGGAGGTCCCCGGCGGGAGACTTGGGAAGCAGTTCCGTGGAGGTGGAGGAGGAGTGGTAGATGGACGAGACTCAAGAGAAGCCCATGCCGCAATCGGCTGAAGGATCGCGCAGTCCGGCGCAGCATGGCGCTCGCTGGGGGATCATCGCCATCCTGGCCCTGTGCGGCGTGCTGGCGCTGCTCCTGGGCTCTGCGACGCTGGAGCGGCCGGGGCGGGCCGCGCCGGTGGAGCCCTGGGATCGCGCCGTGTTGGGCCGGCAGTCCCTCCTTGAGCCTGCCGCACATCCGGCCGGCGTCTTCGGCAAGTCCACCATCGGCGACTTCGTCTGGTACGACAGCAACAAGAACGGCTTGCAGGATCCGGGGGAAGTGGGAATCAACGGCGTCCTGGTCAAACTGTTCCGGGACGATGGCGACGGCATCTTCGAGCCGGGCACGGACGATCTGCTGGTCAACCAGATGTACACCGGAGATAATCCGAACACGGTGCCGATCGAGCAGGGCTGGTACGACTTCGGGCTGGACACGCCCGGCGTCAACACCTACTATTGGGTCTACATTGATCCGAGCAACTTCGGTCCCGGGGGGCCGCTGGCCGGGCTGGCGCTGACCAGCGGCAGCACCTACGGGACGTCGCCGCTTCTGGTGCTCGTGCCGCCGACGCCGCAGGACTATGTTGACGCGGACTTCGGGTATGCGCCCGCGGGCATCACCGATACGCCCGTGCCGACGGACACCGCCACACCAACCAGCACGCCGACAAGCACGGCAACGCCCACAGCCACCAGCACGCAGACGCCGACAAATACACCCACGAACACGCCAACCAACACGCCGACCAACACGCCGACCAACACGCCGACGAATACGCCAACCAACACGCCGACGAATACGCCAACGAATACGCCAACCAATACGCCGACCAACACGCCGACGAATACGCCGACGAATACACCAACGAGCACCGCCACCGCGACGGCAACCGCCACGGGCACCCAGACGCCGACGCACACGCCGACGAATACACCGACGCACACGCCGACCAGCACCGTCACAAGCACGCCGTCGCACACCCCGACGAGCACCGCTACCGCGACGGCGACCTCGACGGCAACGCCCAAGCCGACCTTCACGCCTACGGAGACGCCAACCCAGACCGGAACGCCGACCGAAACGGCAACGGCAACGCGGACGCCCACCGCGACAGCGACGGCAACCCCAACGCCGACCGGGACGGCAACGCCCACGGCCACCGCCACGGCGACGGCGACGCCATGCAGGACAACGATCGGCGATTTCGTGTGGTACGACGCGAACCGCAACGGCTACCCAGATCCCGGTGAGAACGGGATTGACTACGTCCTCGTGCAGTTGCTCCTCGATGACGGCGACGGGGTCTTCGAGCCGGGTGGGGATGACATACAGATCTGGCAAATGTTCACCGGCGACAACCCCGCCACGCCCGAGCAGGAGGGTGGCTGGTATGAGTTCCAGATAGACAACACGGGCGGCAGTTACTGGGTCGTCATTTCGCCTGTCAACTTCCTGCCCGGCGGCCCACTGGCCGGCCTGACGCTCACAAGCGGCGCGACGATCGGCCCCTCGCCGCTGCTTGTGACCCTGCCCCCGGGCTGCCAGGCGTACAAGGATGCCGATTTCGGCTACGCGGTCCCGCCGACCCCCACGCCAACAGCCACGGCTACCCCCACGGAGACTGCCACCGCGACGCCGACGGCCACGGCCACTGCGACGGTCGGGCCGACGAGCACGCCCACCGAGACGCCGCCGGTGCCGCCGACGCCGGGGTGCGTCGAGGGCCACAAACTGGCCTACATCCCCGGTCACGGCGACGTTGGGCTCGCCGGCTGGACGATCTACATCAAGCCCGCGGGGAGCGAGCAGCCCACGGACACCCGAACAACCGATGGGTCGGGTTACTTCCGCTTCGACGGCCTGCAACCCGGCGTCTGGACCGTGTGGGAGGAGATGCGACCCGGTTGGGAGCCCTACCCGGGGACGCAGGACCGTTTCGATGTCCTTGTGACGACTGGGCCGGGCTGCGTCCGGGTCCTCTTCAAGAACTGGCAGGTGCCGCCAACGCCCACGGCGACCCTCACGAGGACGCCCACGCCAATCCCGGCCAGCCTCGGCGATTTCGTCTGGCTGGACGAGAACCGGGATGGCATCCAGGATCCCGGCGAACCGGGCCTGCCCAATGTCATCGTCCGCCTCTATGATCCTTACGGGGTGCTGCTGCGCGTCACTGCCACGGGGCCCGATGGCCGCTATCTGTTCGACAACCTGACGCCGGGGGACTATTGCGTGGAATTCGCGCGCCCGGGCGGCTATCTCTTCAGCCCGCCCAACCAGGGCACCAACGATGCGTTGGATAGCGATGCCGATCCCGATACGGGCCGGGCCGCCTGTACGAACCTCGTGGCCGGCGAGGTAGATCTGACCTGGGACGCCGGCCTCCACCGGCCCCCAACGCCAACACCCACCAGCACGGCTACGGCCACCGCATCGCCGACGGCCACGTTCACGCCGACGCTCACCCCCACCTTCACGACGACCCCGACGGCCACGGCAACGCCCACGCCGATCTGTGCCCCGGACAAGTACGAAGAGGATGACACTCCCGCACAGGCTACCCTGCTGCAGATGATCGGCGTCAGCCAGAAGCACAACTTCGAGCCGGACGGCGATGTCAACTGCTTCTACTTCGAGATGAAGGAGGGGACGACCTACAAGATCACCACCTTCAACCTCGATCCGGCGGACACCGACACAGTGATTGACCTCTATGATACGGACGGTGTGACGCTGCTGGCCTCGTTCGACGACTATATGGACGGCAGCCTGGCGTCGCAGATGGTCTGGAAAGCGGAGAAGACCGGCATCTACTATGCGTGCGTGCGGGAGTACTACGGACGCGGCGGATGCCGGGCCTACACCATCAAGGGCACGGCCCACGTGATCGGCCTGCCGATCATCATTGGGCCGCCACGGCCCACCCCGACGGCGACGCCGACGCCGACAGCCACGGCGACGTACACCCTTATGCCAACCTCTACCCGAACCGCGACGCCTCCGGCGACGGCGACCCCGGTCTACGCCGCCCTCGGCGACTTCGTCTGGCTCGACCTGGATCGCGACGGCATCCAGGACCCGAACGAGCCCGGCATCCCCAACGTGATGGTCTACCTGCTGGACTGCGATGACAACGTGCTGCGGGTCACCTTCACGGATAGCGCCGGACGGTATCTCTTCGCGAATCTGAATGCAGGGGCGTATCGTGTCCGGTTCATCCTGCCGAACGGCTACGCCTTCAGCCCGCGCGACCAGGGCGCCAATGATGCCCTGGACAGCGACGCCGATCCGGCTACCGGCCGGACGGTCTGCCTGTTCCTGCCGCCCAATACCACGGACCTGACCTGGGATGCCGGCATGGTCCTGGCCGACACGGCCACGCCTACCACGACGGCAACCCAGACGCCCACCCCGACGCTAACCGCCACCGCGGTCGGCACCCCGACGGCGACCCCGACGGGAACCGTGACGGTCGTCTGGACGGCAACACCGACAGCAACCAGGACCCCGACCCGAACACCCACCCGGACGCCGACGGCCACGCCTACGGTCACCCGCACACCGGTGGTGGTGCTGCCGACCATCGTCCCCGTCCCTGGGATGAACCATCCCAAGGCGGTGGCCGTCAATCCGAACACGCACCGGGTCTATGTCACGAGCCGCGACAATGACCGGCTCTACATGCTGGACGGGATCAGCCTGGCCGTGCTGGGCAGCGTTGCGGTCGGCGACCAGCCGTGGGGGGTGACGGTGAACCCCAACACGAACAAGGTGTATGTCGCCAACTGGGGCACGAGTAACGTCACGGTAGTGGACGGCGGAACTCTTTCCGTGATCAAGACGATCTACGTGGGACCGAATCCCACCTTTGCCAAGCACAACCCGGTCACCAACCAGGTGTTCGTGGTCACCTACGGAAGCAATAGCGTGGCGATCATCAACGGGGCCACAGACACGCTGCAGGCCACCGTTGCGGCAGGGGGGAACGGCTCCTGGGGGCTGGCCGTGAACCCGAACCTGAACCGCATCTACGTGAGCAATCGGGACACGCGCAACATCACCACGCTCGATGGCAACAGCGGCTGGAGCGTGCTGTCCTGGCAGACCGTAACCCCATGCAGCGGATCGGCGCCAAGCCCGTATGGCCTGGAGTTCAACCCGCTGAACAACAAGTTGTACAATGCATGCGCGCCGGCGGGCAGCGTCAACACGGCGGTGATCTACCAGGCCAACGCCGGCGGGCTGTCATACATCGGGTCACGTGCCATCGCGGAGGGAGGAGGGGACGGCGGCGGCGGGATCGCCATTGACACGAGCAACGGGAACGCGTTCTTCACGAACAGCATCTCGAATAGCGTCACGGTGATCGGCGGCAACTCGAACAACGTCGTGGGTTCGGCAGCGACCGGCCTGGATCCCTTCGGAGCGGCGGCCGATCCGACGACCGGGCGCATCTTCGTCGCGAACCGCAGCGGCAACAGCGTGTCGGTGCTTCCGAACAGTTACGCGCCCTGATGCTGGATAAGTGAGGCCCGGGGTTCAGCCGCGGAGCGCTCGATCCAGGCCGAGGAGGCGCAAACGGGCCACGCTGGAACCTATGCGAGGGGTTGGAGCGCGCGGGCGAGAGGCGGTGCGGCGTCTCTCGCCCATGCGTTCATGCGGCGGGTCAGGAGCGGCCGCGCACCTGGCTTCGGGCACGCCATGAACAGCGATAGGGGAAGAGCAGCAGTCCACCGATGGACGGGGGCGGCGCGCGGCCGATTGGCCGTCTCGGCCGTCCTTTGCGCCATTCTCCTGGCGGTTGCAGCCGGCAGCGGTCTGCGGAGCCTGGCGTGGGCGCCGGAGGGCACAGGCGAGAGCCCGTCCGGCGAGTCCACCCTGGGCGACTTCGTCTGGTGGGATGGCAATCAGAACGGGATCGCAGACTCCGGCGAACCCGGCATTGACGGCGTCCTGGTCCGGCTCTACCTGGATGACAATGATGGCATCTTCGAGCCGGGAGGTGACGATACATTCGTCACCCTGATGGTGACGGGAGACAACCCGAGCACTCCGGCGGTGGAGCACGGCTGGTACGATTTCCCGATCGCTACCACGAACGCGCTCTACTGGGTGGAGATCGCCGCGTCGAATTTCGAACCCGGTGGTCCCCTGGAGGGAGCCGTGCTCACGAGCGGCGCGACCTACGGCCCCTCCCCTATGATCGTCTACCTGCCACCGGGGGTTCAGGACTACGACGACGCCGACTTCGGGTACTACCGCGCGGCCAGCCCGACGCCAACGCCCACCCGAACGGCGACCGCGACCGCCACCCTGACACTGACGCCAACAGCGACCTCAAGCGTCACGCCGACACCGACGCGCACCGTCACGCAGACGCCGACACCGACCTCAAGCGCCACGCCGACGCCCACGCGCACCGTCACGCAGACGCCAACTGCCACCTCGACGCAGACGCCGACTGCCACGGCGACGGGCACCAGCACGGCCACCCGCACCGCCACGGCGACGGCGAGCCCAACGCAGAGCGCCACGCCCTCGGCCACCGCGACCGCGTCGGCCTCCCCGACCGTCACCCGGACGGCCTCGCCATCAGCGACGCCCAGCGCCACGCCGACACCGAAGCCGTCGCTCACGCCGACGCCAACAGCCTCGGCGAGCGTGACCGCCACGGGAACCGTCTCGCCCAGCCCGACATCCACGACCGGAAAACCGACGGCCACGCCGACCCACACGCGGACGCCGACCGGCACACCCACGCCGACAGCGACCCCTACGGCAACCGGGACCCCCACGCCGACGCCCACGTGCGGGCCGGACGCCTACGAGAGCGACAACAGCCCCGCCGCGGCCGGCATCCTGCCGATGAGTGGGACGGCGCAGCAGCACAACTTCCATGAGCCGGGCGATGTGGACTGCGTGACGTTCAGTGCACGGGCGGGCATGTCCTATACGTTACGCGTCTTCGACCTGCAGCCACCGGACGGCGATACCGGCGTGATCCTGGATCTGTACGACACAGACGGCACGACGCTGCTTGGCCGCTTCACGGGGGATAGCACGGGGGTGCGGGCCGGTTTCCGCGCGCCGCGAAGCGGCGCGTACTTCGCCTGCATTCGGGAGAAGGAGGGCCGCGGCGGGTGCCGGGGCTACAGCCTCAGCGGCCAGACGGGCGGCGTCTACATACCGATCGTCATCCGGCCGCCCGCGCCGACGCCGACGCCAACCTGGACAGCAACTCCAACGCACACTGCGACGGCCACGCCGACGGCGACGCGCACGGCCACCGCGACGCCCACCATCACGCCGACACCGAGCATCACGCCGACGCCGAGCCCACTGCCGACCGGCATCGCCCATCCGAAGGCGGTCGCTGTGCACCCGACGGCCCACCGGATCTATGTGACCAGCCGCAACAACAACCGGCTCTTCATGCTCGACGGCGCCACGCTGGAAGAGATCGCGCACGCCGATGTCGGCGTGCAGCCGTGGGGCGTCGCCGTCAACCCCGACACGAACAAGGTGTACGTGGTCAACTACGCCAGCGCGGACGTCTACATCCTCGATGCCACGACGCTGGCACCCCTGCGGGTCATCCCGGTGGGGCCGCGGCCGACCTTCGTGGAGATCAACCGCGTCACGAATCGCGCCTTCGTCGTCAGTTACGGGAGCAACTCCGTCACGATCATCAACGGCGACACGGACCAGGTCGAGGCAGTCGTGAGTTCCGGTGGCCTGGCAGCCTGGGGCCTGGCGGTCAACCCGAACCTGAACCGGGTGTATGTCAGCAATCGCGATTCGGGCGACT
>FWPV01010270.1_pt1 | contig 12505 bp, 8 predicted proteins | sample 2228371 | NCBI WGS metagenome assembly FWPV01 (sample SAMEA103939776, study PRJEB20133) | metagenome | reverse complement strand
ACCCGGTCCGAGATGGTGCCCAGGGCGGCCCAGGCCAGACAATCCCGATCTTCCTCCCACCAAAAATCCTCGCTCTCCCCTCTCAGCAGCCAGGCTAGATACAGGGCCACCCCGCAGCCGGCCAACTCCGTAGTGGGACGGGGATCCTCGGGAAGTTTGGGATTGACCAGGGCCCGGGCCTGGGGCAGTTCGGAAGGAATCTCATGGTGGTCGGTTATTATTGTCGTGAAACCAATCCTTTGGGCCTCCTCCACCTCGGCCCGGTTGGAGATGCCGCAATCGACGGTCAGCAGCAATAGCCTTCGGCCGTCATAACGAGATTCCAGGACAGAGGGATCCAGGCCGTAGGGGACGACCGAGCGCGACGGTATGTAATATTCCGCCCTCCGGCCCATTCCTCGTAGAGTCTTCAGCATGATGGCCGTGGCGGTGATGCCATCGAGGTCGTCGTGTCCCCAGATCAACACTTCGCCCGCCCAATTTCTGACCAGGGAGGCGGCCTTGGCTAAAGACTTCCAATCTTGCGGCTTGAGCAAATTGGACCCAGATATCAGAAATCCATCCCCAGGGATACGGCGTGGACATTGCCTAGGGCCCCGTAGGAGCGGTATCCATATTCCACCCGGTAATCCTGGAGGCCGGTAGTGGTCACCGCCAGGCCGAACCCTAAAGATGACCTTTGGGGCTTGGTCTGGTCGTTGTCGTAGCCCAGGTTGATCTCCAAAAAGCGGATGGGCCTTATGGCTGCCGCCGACGAGAGAACCGGAGCCGAACTTCGGAGCATGGTCCACAGTAGGCCCGAGGAGAGCCTGTCGTTCCATAGTCGGGCCGAGAGCCCGATATTGGCCGAGGTGGGCAGATCGAATTTGATCTGATTGTTCACCGGAAATTTCGGACCCAGATTGCGAACCAGGAAAGTGCCGGTCAGAAAGCGGAATCCGTATTGACAGGAGACATCGCCGGCCCAGGACCAATCCTTGCGGTCAGGCATCATCAGGGTGTAGCCCTTTAGGGCCAGGCCGGTATTTATGATGCCGAACAGATTCCGGCCCAGCCCTACCCCCCACAGAAAGGATCGGGACTCGATGCTTCCCCTGGGCTCGCCCATGGGGCCCAGGGCGGGTATGGAGCCGAAGGACCAATATCCCAGACCGAGGCCGAGATGGCCCAGAGAGCCGGCCGGCAGGCTGCCGGTTACCGATCCGGCATAGATATCCTGCCACCATTGCAGGCCCGAGGCCCTGACCGATCGCCATCTGGCTTCCGCCAACGAAGCCGGGTTTATGGCCAGGCCCTCGGGCTGTGTCGAGATTAGGAGGCTGGCGGCCCCCAGGCTCAGGCCTCCGGGCGTGGTGGGCATTTCCCAATAGAGATTGTACTGGGCCGGGGCGCCAGCCGTCAGAGCCAGGAGCCAGGCCAGAAGGGGTAGGGCGATTCGTCTCATCTGGACACCATCGTCTTTCCGGTGTAGGTTACGGTTTGATCGGAGTTGCGCTGCTCCACCATCAGCACATAGACCCCGTTGGGCACCGGCCGGCCCCGGTTGTCCTGGACGTTCCAGGCCACGGCCTGGCCCGGCTGGGCCCTATCGTCGGACCAGACTATGTTCCCGGCCAGGTCGTAGATTTTGACCGACAGGTATTGGGCCTCAGGCAGCGGAGGATAGACGATCTTGGCCTGGTCCTGGATGGGGGTGGGCCAGGTGGTCACCCGGGCTTTGGTCTCGGCGGACGAGAAGACGTCGATGAAGACTGGGCTGGTCCAGGCCCGATCGCTGTCGTTCTGCACTGCTTTGACGAAGAAGTAGTGGCTGCCGACGCCCAGCTGGCGTCTGAATCGCCAATGGACGGTTCGGGTATTGGGAAGTATCGAGTCTACGGGAATGCCTCGGCTGTAGAGATAGATAGCCCGGAAGGCCACGGTGTCGGAGACCGCGGAGACCTCGAACTCGGCCTCTCCCTTATCCCTGAGGATGGTGGAGCCCTGCCAGAGCCCATCGACCTTTAAAGACAGCCGGAAACGGTCCGTGGCCGGGCTGACCTCGAGGGCCGTGGTCCGTCGGGCGTTGAGGGCCTCGAGTATGGCCTGCTTGGTCAGGGTGTCGGCCCAGACGCCGGTCAGCGGGATGTTGCCGGCAGAGTTGACCCGGTTGCCCCAGGTTCGGTCATGGTTGTCCTGGTTGGCCGACGGACCCACCCGCCATCCCCTCTCCAGGGCCCGCAGATAGGCGTCCTCGTAGAGCGTGCTGCCGTTGATGATCTCGATCAGGTCCATGGCCGCTTCGTATTCCTGATAGAAATAGAGATCGTTGAAGTTGCTGTTGGACCATCGCCCCGAGTCCGGATGGTTGAACAGGGCCGGACAGCCCTGCTCTTTTATCCACCGGTAGCAGTTCTGCAGATCGCCGGCGGCGTTGAAGTAGGGGGACAGGGCCGGGGTCTCCCAGACGTTGAGATGGCCGAAGCCGGTGCTGCCCATGCTGCCGATCTCGAATCCGGCCAGGGCCACGAAGACACCGGGCGTGGTCATGGTGTCGGCTATCAGTCTTAAATTTTGATAGTTCTCCGGGCTGATGGTATAGGGCTGACCGTTGTTGTGTTCGGTCAGCGCCTGGATGTCTATCTGAGCTATATGGCGGGCATAGGTAAAAGCGGTATCCGGGGTGCTCTGGCCGTCGGAATACGAAGTATGGGCGTGCAGGTTTCCGAAGAAGCATTTGTACGGAGTCTGGGCCTGAAGGCCGGAAACCGCCGCCGTAAGGACAGCCGCCAGGGTGAAGAATTTCCTCATGGCGCTACCTCCCGGGATTTGCGGGTGCCCTCCCTGATGCGTCCCTCCACCCTTATGTCCACCGGCGAATGGCGGGCGAAGTAGTCCACCATGGCCTGGCGCACCAGGATTCCGGTGTCCTGCCAGTTCTTAGCCTCCTGGAAGATGCGGTAGTTGCCGCCGCCGGCCGCCAGGAAACTGTTGGTGGCTATCTTGTACTCGGCCCTGAGGTCTAAGGGCTTCCCCCCCACCTCGACGGAAACCACCCGGCCCAGGGGCGGCTGCTTGGGGTCGAAGACCATCCTAAGCCCGCTCACCTGAAATATGCCGTGGCCTCCCATGACGCTGACCTCCAGGGCCATAAGCAATTGCTCGCCGGTCATGTCCATGGTGACGATGGTGTTGCTGAAGGCGTCGACCTTGTATATCTGCCGGTAGGTGACCTCGCCCCGGAAGATGTCGTCCCTGATGCCGCCCGAGTTCTGGAAGGCCACGTCGGCCCTGGCCGCCTCTCTGATGGCGTCGGCCATAAGATTGCCCAGGGGGCTCTCCTTGGGTCCGCCGGCCCGCACCAAGTCCACGGCCGCCAGCCCCACCACCGAATCGAACCCGGCCTCGGCAAGGTCGGTATAGTATTTTATGCGGCGGACCTCGGCGGTATCCATTGGCACCTCTTCGGTGAAGAGCTCCCGAAGTTCGCTCTGGTAGCCTACGATCTGCTTGGTCCTGGGGTCGATCATCAGCACCAGTTTGCCTACGGTCGACAGGTGGCCGAAGGTCTGTACGATGATGGTGTGGTTGTTGGGGCTTTCGTAGGCCTGGCGCAGCCCGGTGTGGCTGTGGGCTCCGACGATGACGTCGAAACCGGGCACCGAGTCGGCCAGGACCTTGTCGCGGTAGAATCCGGCATGGCTGAGTCCGATCACCAGATCCACCCCCTTGGCACACAGGGTGTCCAGCCACTGCCTGGCGGTGGCGATCTCGGGCAATGCCTCCAGGCCCTTCATGTTCTCCGGGGTCTGCATGCCGCGCAAGCGCTCATTGGTGATGCCCAGAATGCCAATCCTGAGTCCGGCCCTTTCCAAAATCACATAGGGCTTAAGATAATCGGGCACGACCCCGGTGGCCGAGTCCACCAGATTGGCGCCCAGCACCGGGAATTGGGCTTGGGAGGCCAAGCGGCGAAACAGGTCGGGCCCGCGGTCCAGATCGTGGTTGCCGATGGTCATGGCATCGTAGCCCATCCGGTTCATGAACTCGATCACCGCCCGTCCCTGGGAGAACTCGCCGGTGGGCGTGCCCTGGAAGATATCGCCTCCCTCCAACAGCAGGAAGCCCCAGCCGTTTTTACGGGCGCTCTCCCTCTCCTCCCGGATCACGGTGGCGGCCCCGGCCGCATTGCCGATGGGCGGCGGGAAGCTGGGGTTGATCCACCAGGCCTGTTCGGCCGGCAGGTGGCCGTGGATGTCGTTGGTGTGGAGGATCACCAGCCGCTGCCATTGGTCCGCCGCCCCCAAAAGCGGCAGCCACAGCAGGACCAGTATCAGATGATACAATCTAGACATCTATGCTATCTCGGAGAAACAGTTAACAACAGTTCGGCCATCGATTCGGTAACCGTGGTGGCATTGTCCGAGCCCAGGGCCTGGCCCAGATTGTAACTTCGGCGGCCGATATTGGCGGCCAGGGACACCGAGGCCGGCCCGGTCGACACCTGGGTGCCCAGCCCGGCCCGGGCCAGTCCCAGGCCCCGGCTGAGATAGGAATTGGCATAGGAGAGCCCGAACCTGACCGGCAGGCCGAAGGCGAAACGATGCTCCACGGCCAGGCCGAAGGCATTGACCGGCTGCAGTCGGTGTTCCGGGTTCAGGTTGTCCTTAAGCCTCTGCCAGGGTGTATAGGAATACTCAAAGGAGACCGAGGCGGGTATATCGTTGGCCGGATAATAACACAGGCCGAAGGTATAGGAGGCCGGATAGGTGAGGCTGCTGTTGGTGTCGAAATAGGCCTGGCCGGTTCGGCCCCAAGCCTTCCCAGACAACTCGGCCGGGGTCCGGACCGTCAGGCTCAGGGACAACCTATTGAAGGGCAGAGCCCAAAGCCCGATATCGAATCGGCTGCCTGAGAATCTACGGGTATAACTGCTGCTGGTAGAGGGAGTGGCCGGATCGTATGATGTATTGCTCTGACGCAGTTCCTGGTGCCCCTGCAGCCGGGAGATCCCCAAGCCCAGGGAGAGTCTGGCCAACGGCTGGCCGGAGAGAATGAGAGTGGATCGGATGATCTGCCCCAGGCCGGTGGAGTCCCTGATCTCGGTGAGATAGTAGAAGGCGTCTCTGATCTCACGACGGTAACTGTAGTCGAAAGAATATTCCCGGGCCAGCCCCAGGCCGGCTCCGAACCTGAGACCCCCTGCAGTACGAAAACTATAGCCGGCCGAGAGGCTGTGGGGCTGGTAGAGGAACTGGCTGTGCAGCAGATCGGTGTTCAGGCCCACCGAATTGGAATAGGAGTCGAACACCTCCCGGGTCCGCTTCTCCTGTCTCCAGGATATCCGGCCGGAGACCTGGTACCAAAGGCTGCTTTTGGTGGCCAGCAGGGCCGGATTGGAAAGCACCGGATCTCCAGGGCCGGCCGGCGCTGAGATCAATCCCAGCCCCGAGGAATTGTAGTCCCGAACCGTCTCGCCGTAATAGCTGAACTCCAGGAGTCCGGCCTGGGCCAGGGCTCCGGCCAGCAGCCAGACCCAAAGCCAGGTTATTCTTCTTATAGTCATGATCTCTCCTTAAAATAGATTACCATCTCAGGTCCAATTGCAGGTCCACCGTCCATAGATCGCGACTGTCCAGGAAGTCCCTCACCGGCACTCCGGGCAAGCCGTCGTAGTAATACTTGGAGTCCGGGCCGTAGATGCCGGTGTAGTAATAGCGGGTGTCCTTGCCCCTGAGGCGCAGCCGCAATTGCAGGTTGTCCGATAGGCGGTCGGACACGGAGATATAGTATTTCAGGCCGTCGCCGTAGAGGAAGTCTATGCCCGACTCCTCGAAGATCCACTGGGACATGCCGTCGGTGCGCCAGCCGGCAATGCCCAGTTTCAGATCCCAGGTGGGAGAGAAATTGTGCTCGAAGTTGGCGGCCACATAGGAGCCGCTCATCAGCACGTCGCCGCCGTAGAGCTCCGATGGCGTCAGCCTGACCTCGCCGTAGCGCAGCTCGGTATTGATGAAGTCGCGCTGGGTGAGGGTAGCGAAGGCCCGCAGGGTGGTCTCCCGAGTGTTGGAGCGGGTGGGCCAGGCGCTCTTGGGCAGGTTCTTGGCCTGGTACTTCTGTTTGAGGCGGAGCCTCAGGGGGAACACCGGACGATATTAGACCTCTCCCTGGAAGCGGACATTGTTGACCCCATAAGCCAGATTGCGCCAGAAATCGATATAGGCCCGGGTCAGGGTGAAATGTCGGCTGATCTGCCACCGGGTCTCCAGGTAGGTGCCGCGCTCAGCCTTGGGGGCCGGATATTTCACCAATTGTTTGTAGACCGGATCCAAAAGGCGGTATTCCTTCTCCAATACCGTGTCGTCGAATTTCACCTGCTCCTGGAAGGCCCGGCTGTAGGGGTTGTCGTAGTCCACGTCGTAGTGGCGCTGCATGAGCAGTAGATAGACGGTCTCGTACTGCAGCCGGCTGGAGAGGATATAGGCCCGGCCTCCTCCCTGCTGTCTGGCGGCCTCGCCCTCGACCGAGAGGTTGTCTACCACGGTCCGGAAGTAGATCCCCCCGACCCTGCGGACGTCGCCTGACCACAGGGAGAGATAGTTGGGGTCGTTGAGCAGAGCCTTGTCCCCGGGCAGATCCAGTTCCTCCGGAGAGGGCCGGAAGGTCCTATCGTACTTGGCCTGGTAGCCGGCGAGACCGATTTTGGTCCCCACCGGCAGAAAGAGGATATCCTCCAGATTCACCGAGAGGTTGAAGCCGGAGGTCTTTTCGCCGAACACATCCCGGAACTGGGGAAAGCGGGGATTCATTACCAGATAGATGTTGACCGTGCCGTCCCGGTTTAAGATGCCGTCCTTGCGGTCGTCGGAATAGAAGAACATCGGCTTGAGACGCCAGAGTTCGGCCTCACCAGCCAGGCCCCTGAGGGCGAACTCCTGGGTGGTGGTGATGTCGCCGAACAGTCCGGCCGCCCGGCTGGTCCTGCGGCTGGCATAGAAGTCGTCGTCGGTGTTGTCCATCACCAGGCCCTGGCCGACCACCACCCGGTAATGTCCCAAGATCAATTTGCGCAGCGGCCCCTGGTTAGAGATCTGGGCATAGCCCTTGGCCAGGGCCTGGCGTTCATAGGCCTCTTGATGCCAGAGCCCTCCCATTTTGATGTCGGAGCCCAGGTTCACGGTCAAACGGTGCTGCAGCGTTCCATAGTTGGGCATGTCCATGAGATACTTTTTTTCGGCCATCAGCCGGCTCTTGAGGAGATCGATATCGGCCTGGGTCCAGCCGGCCTGGGATAACACCTTGGCCGTGGTCATGGTGTCGTAGGAGGCATAGCCCGGCGAGAAGGCATCGATGGAGGCCTGGAGAAGAGCCTGCAGGTGTCGAAAGTCCTCCTCGTCCCCGCTGTCCAGACGGTCGTTCCAAGAAGCCCGGAGGCGGTAATTGCCGTCGCATCGGAAATTTTGGGGCTTGGGGTCCAGGGTGATATAGTTCCGCATATTGAGGAAGCCGTAGTTGGACAAACCCTGGACGTTGCGCCTCAGGGTGCGCCAGTCCTTGATCTGGCCCTGGGTCCGGACATGCCTGACGACCGCGGCCGCATCGACGGCGGTCACATTGTCCAGCACCAGCAGGTCGTCGACTCCGGCCCGGTTGACGTCCAGGGGACGGAGCAACAGGCCCTCCCAGGTGTCGATGGCGCCCTTGCCCGGGCTCTCCTCCGAGGCCAATTTGTCCTGGAGCTCGGCGATATATCGGGTGATCTGGCTTCGCTGGCCCGGGGGCATCAGCCTGACTTGGGTTTTGAGCCGGCCCAGGATCTCTGGGGTCATGCCCTCCACCTCCATCAATTGATAGAGGCTGGTCAGATGTCCGCGGAGAAAGCGGTAATGATAGATATTCTCGGCCAACTTCTTGGACATCCCGGGCAGAGCCTGGATCTGATCGAGTCGGGCCGAATTGAGGTCCAGTTTCTCCTGGCCCGAGATGAGGACAGTATCTGGCTCCTGATAGAACTCGGCCGGCTGGGCGGCGGCGGGCATAACCGCCAGCAGGACGAGCAGTGTTGCGGCCAAGAGCCTCAAGCGCATTCTGTCACCCTGAGTAAACTGTCCTTGCCCGGCAGGTTGAAGGGTGACGGCGCCATCCTTCAATCTGCGGGCCATGAAAGCAAACCTTCGCGATCCGTCCATGGTATGTTTCTCAGGACAGGTCTCAGGATGACATCCGTCGCTTGCTCTGTTGCGGTTTCTGTGTCTCATTTGCCTCCCCATCTGTAGCCCAGGCCGAACTGGTGCGTCCCTGACAGCGCCTCGTGGCCGCCCTCGAAGGCGTAGTTGACGGATATGCCCATGGAGCTGATGCCGAAGCCCAAGGTGTAGAGGGTCAGCTGGCCCTCGTTGAGTATGCCGGCCCTGAGCTTCAGGCGGTCCTGGGCCAGGGAGTATTCAGAGCCGAACTTGTAGCGGGTGATCCGGCCCACCTCCTTGACGGTCTCGGCCGTGCCCAGCAACCCGGGGAACGGCTGATAGCCCACCCCGGCCGAGACCCAACTGGGCAGGTCGTACTGGTAGAGGGTCCCCAGGCTGGGGTGGTTCAGGTTGTGGCCGTGCAGTCCGATGTTCCACTTTCGGTAGATGTTGGCCAGCAGGCCGATATCGATCCCGGCGGTGGTGGCCGAGCCGAACCGTTCCTGCCACAGGCGGTAGAGGTTGACCCCCCAGCCGAACGACAGCTGCCGGTTCATGGAAAAGCCGTGGGCCAGGCTCAGGGTCTGGTCCTTCTCCCAGTCGCAGCCCACCTGCTGCAGGGAGAGGCCGGTGGTCCCCCAGCCGCCCCAGGAGCGGGCCAGACTGCCGGTGCCGTTGACCAGGCCTTTGATGTTCCACAGCCTCTTGCCGTAGACCTGGGCCTGCCAGCCCTGGATGCCAGCCAGCCCGGCCGGATTCCATCTTATGGCTTCGATGTCGTTTGAGACCGCGGTGTAGGCGCCGGCCATAGCGTTGGCCCGGATCCCGACCTGCCAGTCCTCGAAGGCGGCCTGAGAGGCAGCGGATATCAGGGCCAGGGCGGCCAGAGTGAGCAGAGATCTCTTCATATCTTGTACCTCTTTATTTCAATGGAGTACCCAGCACCACCAGCTTGGTGCGGTCCACCGCGCTGCCCTTGGGCGAGACGCTGCGCAGGTGGGCGATGTAGATTCCGATATTGGCCCGGCGCCCCAGGTTGTCCTTCCCGTCCCAGGGGTAGTTCTGGTGTCCGCCCGGCGCATTGTTGAGGCAGGTCTTCACCAGCCGGCCCTTGAGATCATATATCCTCAGGGTCACCCGATCATCGGCCGGAGCATTGATCTCGATCCAGGCCGCCTCGCCTAAGTCGGGCGAGAACGGATTGGGTCTGATGTCCAGGATGGCGTCCGTCGCGGCAGGCGGCGTCATATCGGCGATGATCTCGATATCGGCCGGATATTGTCTGGCCCCGTAGGTATAGGGCTGGGGGAATCTCGGAATGATCTGGTAGCCAGTGGAATAAGGCGGCTCCTTATCGTACTGGGAGACGATGCCGGTGATATGGACTTTGGTCCCCGGGGCCAGCACTGAATTGTCGAACCCGGCCGTCTCTCCGTAGCGGATGGCGATGTTGGCGTCGCCGTTGCGCACCTCCAGGTTGTAGCCGCCGCCGGCATAGGCCGGCGGGGCGTTGACGATGCCCTCGAAGTCGATCAGCAGGCCCTCGATGGCCTCGGTGGGGAATTGATTGTAGACCAGGGTCTTAGGCAGCGGCAGGCTGTCGGCCAGGTCCCAGACCGAGATATTGGCGGACGAGGCCACCACCTCGGTCACCCCGTTGTACTCGGTGACTATGCCGGTGACCACCACCCGGCGGCCCAGGTCGAAGTCGCTCTTGGAGCCGCCATAGATGTTGACCCCTCCGGTGGCGTCCTGTATATAAGAACTGGCGGTGGAACTGGTGGGGCTGGAGATGATATTGGCCGGCCCGGTGACTACCCCCTCCACCGTCACTGTCTGGCCCACCAGCTGTGGCGTTAAGCCGTCAGAGCCGGGACGCTGAACATCGGCGATTCTGGTGGGGTTGAGCAAGGTGGTGAACGAGAAGCGAACCTGGTCGGTGCTATCGTTGGCGCCCACCCCATTTCTGTTTCCATCGAGATACCAGCCGAAGGTGTCGCGGAGCGCGTAAGAGATCCAGACGTTGACCGTCTCTCCTGGGGTCAGAGCCGGCTGAGGTTTGAGCGTTACATAGTAATTCAGGCTATCATAGGTTAAGGTTACTGAATAGTTGCCCCCCAGGCTCCCGCTGACGGCGAAGTTGGCAGGTATTACGGTGGCTGGGTTCAATGGCTTGTCGAACTCCAGCCTGATGCCCACCTGGGAGGGGACGTTGGCCCTGCCTTGTGCCGGCATCGAACTCAGAAATTTTACCGGCTTGAACTGGACGATATCTTTGGGGAAACGCGGCAGTATCTTCCAGCCGAATGAGGCGTGAAAGATGCCCTGTACCCTCACCAGGCTGTCGCCTATCACAGGAGTATAGTTCATGTGCGAAAGAGAATCGATAAAATCATCTATGGTTGCCGGGCCGCTGCCATCGTTGACATCCCATTCGAAGTATGTATTGGGAGTCGAAGCGACACTTACTTTATGGGTGGCCACCAGCACCCCCTCGTAGGCCTCGACATTGGGGTTGGCCGCGGTCAGGCTGCAGGTGGGCAGCACCACTGGATCCGGCAATCTGGCCCCTTTCTTGAGCAGGGTGAAACTGCTGACCGGCGATATCTCGGTCAGGCCGTAGTACTCGATGACTGTGCCGCTTATCAACACCGAGTCGCCCTCGGTCGGAAAACGATCCCTATCATAACAGTAGATGCCGTTCCAGGGGCCCTTGCCGTCCTGGATGAAGTACATACCGCGGCTGTTGCCGGCCCTGACCACTCCGGTGACCACCCCAGCCACGGTCACGTTCTGGCCCATATATGGCGAATTGCCCGAGGGGTCGGTGGTGTATTGTATATCCCTGATGGTGAGGCCCGGCTTTAGTTTAGTGGTGAAAGTGAAACTGGTATCCCTGAGGGCGTTGCCCGACAGGTCGGTGATGGCCGAGGAGATGCTGACGGTGATGGTGTCCTTGTATTGGAATCCGCCTGTGGGTATAATGGTCACCCGCCGGTCGCCGTTGGAGAGCACCGGCGTGCCTATGGAGTACTGGGCGGTCCGGCGACCAGTTATGGAGAAGGCCGAGGCGGTCACGCTGGAGGGCAGCAGGGCCTCGTTGGAGTTGATCTCCACTGCAGCGTCCACCGGCACATACTCCTGGCCGTGGGCCGGGCTGGTCGAGACGACCAGCGGCGGCACCAGGTCGGGCACCAGGGTGTAGAACGTCCAGGTGTAATTGGCCGCCAGGGGATTGTTGCCGGTGTCCTGTATGGCCGTGGTCAGGGTGACGGTAATTGTATCCGACCGCTGCAGGCTGTCGCGCACGAAATAGGTGAAACTGGTGCTGTTGCCGGTTGGCCTTATGGAATCCGCCGGATAGTAGGCCTGCCTCCTGCCGGTCACCACGAAACTATTGGTGTCCACCGTGGCCCCGCTTACCAGCCGGTCGAAGGTGACTGATACGTTGGAACTGGGCAGCACATTAGAAGCGCCGTGGGCCGGGCTGGTGGAGACCACGTTCGGCCCCGAAGCGCTCACCCCGCTGATGTCGAACCAAGTGGTGCCCACCCGGATACCGTCGATGTAGGCCGTGGGCGTATAGGTCCCCTGCCTGATGGCGAACCTGGCGATGTCGGCCGGATCCGAGCCGGTTATTACCTGATAAACCTGGATGCCCGGTTCGTTTGGCCCCAGGGTCGGGTTGAGCCATAGATACATGGAGTCGTTGGCCGTGCCGCTTTGCAGGACATATTTGATGGCGACCAGATAGGTCGTCCCTGGATCGAGGTCATCTGACAGCCAGGTCGTGGCCGGGGCGCCGGTTATACCTGAGGCCCGCAGACCCAATTTATAGGCTCCGCTGACAGGACTTCTTTTTACGCATATCCGAGATACATAGGCCGTGGTCGAAGTGCTGGGCAGCAGGGCGATTAGATAATCCCCCAGAGAACTGGTGTCAGCCTGCATGCCGGTCAGTTCGTTCACCCGCAAAAGAAAAGAGATATACACCGATCCGTCCGGCGTCTGGGCGGTGAACTGACGGTAGGCGTCCTCGGCCGCGCCGTTGAGCATGCTCACCATGTTGCCGACACCCGAGGACAAGTAACCAGGATATGTCAAGGAGCCGGTCCCCACTCTGAGATAGTTGGTTATGGTGTCGCCAGAGATCCAGACCCAGGTTCCAGAACTGACTGTTTTCAAACGGCCGGGGGCATAGTCGAAGTTCTCCTCCAAAAGGAGCGTGGCCCAAGATGCTCCGGCTAGTAGAAACAATGACAACAGAACCCAGGCGGTTGCTAATACGGTTCTTTTAGGGAACATGTCAACCCTTTCTTGTGAGATTATTTAATATAATG
>FWPV01013160.1_pt1 | contig 12506 bp, 10 predicted proteins | sample 2228371 | NCBI WGS metagenome assembly FWPV01 (sample SAMEA103939776, study PRJEB20133) | metagenome | reverse complement strand
CCGTTACGCTGTCCGGATAATTCCGAAATGCTGTCCGCATGTTGTCGGAATCAGTGTCCGGATGTGCCCGAAATATGCACATAACAAACGCCATATTCGCTCTCAATATAACGAAAAATGAATTCCCCATGTCCTTATTCAGCTTAAAATTGGCAAAAAAAAAGAGAATCAAAAGTTTTTTCTCCAATAAGATATTTATTATGCTAAACTTTTTCAAACGCTTCTCTACTTCTTTGCAAATTTGAAAAAGAACTAATATTTTGTCCAATTGACATAAACTTTCAAAGCCAACAACGGCTAATCATATAAATAAGTACAAAAATCCAATGGAGCAATAAAAACTCCACACGAATTAGATGAATTTGAATACGGGAATTTGAATTTTACTATAATCACTCTTTACTCTTACTCTAAATACTGCTTCTATATTAATAAATCACCTTCTCCTCCAAAATGTACAATCCAATTTAATATCTTTTATTCACTAAAAATCCCCTTTATAATTATTACTTCTGAAAATTAAAAAAGTAACGTTTTTGAAAGATAAAAGATACACTTAAGTTTCTGGAGCACTTTTCTTCACATTATTGATGTCCCCCTTTGATTTATACATATTTTAATGATATAATCAAATTGAATACGGGAATTTTTCTTAATAATCACTCTGATTTATTCTTAGTCTGAATATCTGTCTATTTTCCCAGGTGTTATTAATTAACTTATTTTGTACTTTTTTCTTGGCAAGGGAGTTGATAAATTGATAGATGAAAGCACCTTAATTTCCAACACCTTAAACGGTGATATACAGTCATTTGCTTTGCTTGTACAAGCCTATCAGGGACAGTTGTACAACTTTATATATAAAATGACAAAGTCTAAAGAAGATGCTGAGGATATTTTGCAAGATGTATTTGTTAAAGTATATAACAATTTATATAAATATAACAAAAATTACCGTTTTTCTACGTGGATTTATACTATTACAGTTAACACAATAAAATCAACATACAAAAAAAAGAAGCTAAGGCCTACAAGCCATTATATAGATGATTCGCTTGAAGAAATTCCAAGCATGGAAGACAGTCCCGAACTGTTGGTAGAAATCAAGGAACACTATAAAGAGATAATTGAAGCCATAGACAGCCTTAAGGAGAAGCAGAAGACAGCTTTTATTTTAAGGTATTTAAAGAATTTTTCATATAAAGAAATCGGCAAAATAATGGGAATCTCGCAGGAAGCTGCTAAAATGAAGGTTCATAGAGCCAAATCCATACTTGCCCAAAAAATAGTAAATATGGGGAGAAAAGGTGATATATGATGAAGTGTAGTTATATAGACGAATTAATAAATTGCGATGTGGACTCCTTGAGTAATGAGGAATCCGAAAAAATAAAAGAGCATATAAAAACCTGCAGAGACTGCAGAAATTTCTTGGGCGCACTTATGATATCGAAAAATTACATAGCCAAAGAGCCAAAAATTGATAAATATTTTTACACTAAGGTTATCAATGCTGTGGATTCCGACAGATATAAAAAATCAAAAGTGTCTTTTAGGGTTTTGGGATTATTAGAAAGGCTGAAGCCCGCTCTAAAAGCATCTTTTGGGACTTTAGCGGTCTTTGTGTCGGTCATTTTATTAATTACGAGCGGAGTATTTGACAATCTCGGTAATTTAATTGACAAAAACAAAAATAAAATTTCCTATAGTGATGAACATACAAATTTAACCTTTTTACAAACTAAGGGACAAAATATTGTTACCGAAGACGGTGAAATCTTCAATATAAGAGGCATTACCCTTACCAACAACTTTTGGGGTAACTGGGTCAACGGAGAATCGGAAAAACTGCAAAGTGAAGGTAAAGAACCCATTATACGTCCCCTTGTGCAAGATGAATGGGTTTTGACCGAGGATGATTTTGAGCGGATTAAAAACATGGGCTGTAATACGGTTTTATATGACTTCAATTATCAGCTTTTTGCAGAAGACAATCCAAACAGGGAAGCTAATCTTGAAAGGCTGAAACAGCATATAAGGCGTTTTTCCTCAATGGATATATATACTGCCATTATGCTGATGGCTCCTCCCGGATTGGATTCAGCCAATGATATTCGTGAAAAGTACAAACACGGTTCAGTCCGGTTAAAATCTGTGTTTGAAGATGATACTTACTATGAACAATGGGTTAATATGTGGAAGTATTTAGCCAAGGAACTTAAAGACTTTAAAGGTGTTGCCGGATATGGAATTATAAACCAGCCAAGGACTCCCACCGATAGTGAAGGCGGGGTTGAGGTCTTTAGAGAACGGCTGAACAATGTATGCAAGGAAATACGCAAAATTGACAAAAAGCATATAATATTTGTTCCCGAATATAACAGCCGGGAAGCAAATCCCGGTGAATCGTATTTCGACGATGAAACCCAAAGTTATATAATAGACAACGGTGAGCAAGGTATTATTTGGGAAAGAGGTTTGGTTAAAGTTGATTCGTCAAACGTGGTATACCTGTTCCACTTTTTTGAACCCTATAATTTTGTCAACGACGGTATTGGAGATTTTGACGCTTCAACCTTGGAGTCCCAAGTTAAAAACCGTTATGAATGGGCTAAAAACATCGGAAATGCACCATTATTAACCGAATACGGAATTTCCCGAATAAACAGCGTGGATAAACGGTTGGAGTGGCTGGAGACGGTACACGATATTTTCAATAAATACGGTATATCCGCATCCTACTTCCAGTATAAAACTTCCGTTGGTGCTTATATAAGTATGAAAACGGGTTTTAATGCCATTTATGGAGAATATACCGACTGGAGAAATGAAATCAGTTTGATTCCTTTTGGATTTGCAAGTGAAGGCATTGCTTCTTCGGCAAAAGAAAACCATTTCTCCGAGGCCTTTGAAGAGTATTACCGAAAAAACAACACTATAGAAACAATTTCAATACTGGACAATCAACCTGTCCTTGAATCACTACAAAAGTTTTGGAAACAGAAACCGTAATTATTAAATTTTAATTTGCCGGTTATCGACATGATATCCGGCATTATTACCATCAATAAAACGTTACCTTTGCTATTTTAGGAAGTATTAATTAATAGAGGGACAAATTTTTATCCCGCATATAAAAATTAAAATCCGGAAGGGAGGCTATTTTCATAGTTATTTATATTTTAAAATAATTTATTTTTTAAATATTTTCATGGGAGGAATGTTATGAAAAAGAGAATTTTAGTGTCTTTATTGGTGCTTAGTATTATCACCGGTTTATTCTCATTTCAAACACTCTGCGAGCCCGGCAGAGATTTGAAATTCGGTGCGTGGGTAGGCACCCAGCCTTCAAAATCGGCTATTAACAGTTTTCAGGAGCTTCAAGGTAAAAAGCTGGATATTGTACACCAGTTTATTAACTGGTCTACCGATTTTTCCTGGGTAAAACCTTATGCTGACGCTGTTTATGAAAACGGTTCAATACTAATGATCACCTGGGAACCTTGGGAATACAACACTGTAGAAATCAAAAACGGTAAAGCCGATGCTTACCTAACCAGGATGGCACAAGACATTAAGGCTTACGGTAAGGAAATTTGGTTAAGGCCCCTTCATGAGGCTAACGGAAACTGGTATCCATGGGCTATAGGATATCCCGGCAACGTAAACACAAATGAAACTTATATAGCTGCCTTCAGACATATTGTTGACATTTTCCGTAATAACGGTGTTACCAATGTTAAATGGATATATAATGTAAACTGTGACAATGTAGGTGACAATACAAGCTATATGGGTTATTATCCCGGAGATAACTATGTGGACTATACTTCAATTGACGGTTACAACTGGGGTACCACTCAGGACTGGGGCAGTAGATGGCAAAGCTTTGACGAGGTTTTTTCAAGGGCTTATAATGCTATAAGAGGAATAAACAAGCCTGTCATTATAGCAGAATTTTCATCTGCTGAAATAGGTGGAAATAAGGCGGCTTGGATTACGGACGCATACAACACCATAAGAAATTCTTACGACAAAGTATTTGCTGCCGTATGGTTCCACGAAAACAAAGAAACTGACTGGAGAATCAATTCAAGTTCGCAAGCTCTTGAAGCATATAAAAAAGCAATAGGCTCCGGTTCAACACCTTCAACTCCGACAAAAACTCCGACTTCGACTAATACTCCAGCTCCAACTTCTTCAAAAAATGATTCAAAACCCTTTGAAATGATTAGTAAAATGGGTATGGGAATCAACCTTGGAAATACCCTCGAAGCTCCCTATGAAGGTAGTTGGTCCAGGGCTGCCATGGAATATTATTTTGACGATTATAAAACTGCAGGCTTTAAAAATGTGAGAATCCCGATAAGATGGGACAACCATACAATGAAGACATATCCCTACACAATTGACAAAGCATTTTTGGATAGGGTTGAAGAAGTAGTTGACTGGTCACTTTCAAGAGGTTTTGTCACCATTATAAACTCTCACCATGATGATTGGATCAAGGAAGATTATAACGGAAATATTGAACGATTTGAAAAGATATGGGAGCAAATCTCAGAAAGGTTTAAAAATAAATCGGAAAACCTTCTGTTCGAGATTATGAATGAACCTTTCGGAAACATTACAGACAGTCAGATAGATGATATGAACAGCAGAATATTAAAAATAATCAGAAGGACCAATCCAACCCGTATTGTTATAATAGGGGGAGGTTTCTGGAACAGCTATAATACTCTTGTAAACATCAAAATACCTGATGATCCGTACTTGATAGGAACTTTCCATTATTATGACCCCTATGAATTTACACATAAGTTCCAAGGAACATGGGGTACCCAGTCAGATATGGATACTGTAGCAAGGGTATTTGACTATGTTAAAAGCTGGTCAGACAGAAACAATATACCGGTATATCTCGGTGAGTTTGCTGTAATGGCTAACGCTGACAAGAATTCCCGTTTGAAATGGTATGATTTTATCAGTGATCAGGGCTTAGATCACGGTTTTGCATGTTCTGTATGGGATAACGGCGTTTTTGGATCATTAGATGATGATATGGGTCTCTACAACAGAAATACCCGTACCTTTGACACTGAAGTGCTCAATGCCATAATGAAGCACGGTGTATATTACTCCTACACTCCAAAGATTACACCAACCCCAACATCGACCAAACTGCCTGTAACACCGGCTGTTGGCGAAAAAATGGTTGATGATTTCGAGGGTACGTTAAACTGGGGTGCATACTCCGGTGAAGGTGCTTACGCTTCATCAAAAATTGCGTCAGGTAAGTCCGGAAATGGTTTGGAAGTCACTTACACCGGTTCAAAAGACGGTTACTGGGGAACTGCATACAACCTGACAGACGGAGATTGGTCAAGGTGGCTCAAAATATCCTTGGACATCAAGTCTCTGGATTCTTCCAATAATGAAATCAGATTGATGCTTACCGAACAAAGTATAAACGGTGAAGGCGACGGAGAACATTGGGTTTATTCAATAATTCCAAGCGGTCAATGGCAAACTATAGAAATACCCTTCTCCGACTTCAAGAGAAGAATGGATTATCAACCGCCCGGACAGGATATGAGCGGTACCTTGGACTTAGAAAAAATACAAGCAATACATTTTTCGTACGCTAATGCATATTCAGGAAAAATTGTAGTGGATAATATCAAGCTAATCGGTATTACTTCCAATGCATCTCCTACACCGACACCTACAGTAAAACCGGGAGATTTAGACTTTGATAATCAAGTGGATTCTCTTGACCTGACATTATTGAAGAGGTATGTCCTCAGAAAATATCAACCTGATCCCAGTGTAGAGGATAAATTTAGAAAAGCAGGAGATTTGGACGGAGACAATAGTGTTGACTCCTACGATATATCTCTGCTGAAAAGAATGATCTTAAGAAAATACCCTTATAATTCCTAGTCCTTTTATTTATATAATATGAAGGGTGCATATGAATTTAAAAAATATGCACCCTTCTTCATTATATTCAATACTTATGACAATAAATAATTGATCCGGTCCGATAAACTGATATTCTTCGTATCCCATTTTCTAATCGGACAGTTCACAATTTCATAGGGAACTTCCAAAGCATCGATAAACTGATTAAATTTATCATCCAGCCACGGAGGAGTCCATGCTCCTGATCGGCATATATGAATTACCGACACTTCAATATCTTTATACAAATCTTCAAAGCTCAAGTATCTAACGTTATAAGCATTGTTTATCGACCTGAAATACTCCGGTTTTTCTGCTGTGTATGGGCTGTATACAATGTTAGCTTCCTCGATTTGCTTATCTTTCAGGAGCTTGCCCAGCCAATTGGAACAATTGACTTCATAGTTTAAGGAAGAAAGTCCTCCATAACCGAGATCTGAGTGGGCATCAAACAGGTAGACTATTTTGCAGTCCTTTTCTTTCGCTATGTTATAGGATAAAGAATGGGAGTCCGAAACATATGCTTTTATATCCTTTGCAAATTTGAAGTGTTCTTTAATTTTCTCCCAAAATGAGTTCACCTCTGAAGAGAGATGAAACGACTTTCTAATGTCCCTTCCCCATCTCTTCTCCTGAATATATCTTTTATACCAAAGGTCTATCAGGTTCCTGTTGTTTTCTATGTAAGAGCCCCAATTCTCTTTTTGTGTAAAGATAAAATAATCCCAGTCAATTGATAACAGACTCTTCTCCATCATATCACTTCACTATACTCTTTAATTGCAGATATAACTGCAACAATTTCACTTTCATCATCTAAAATCTTTATATCCTTCGGAACCTGAATATCTTTGACGGTTATTTTATCGCCCAACTTTCTGTCTTCAACGTCAATACATACAAACTCCGGCATATCGGCTGCTTTGCCCATAATCTCCACTTCAGGCATATGCACCTGTAACACTTGCTTCCTTAACGAAAGTTCTTCCTTTCCTTGAAATACAACAGGAACTTTTAACCGGATTACATCATTACTGTCAATAGCCTGCAGTTCAACATGAAGTATCTGTCCGTTTATAAAATCCTTCTGGACGTCCTTTACGATACAATGCTTTACATCGTTCCCGAGTTGAACCCTGACTTTTGTATTTTTTGCATGACCATGCAAAAATCTCATAAACTTTTTCTGTTCCAGTTTAATACTTGTGGACTTAATATCCTTCCCATACATAACTCCGGGGACAAACCCCTGTTTTCTTACCTTGTTGGGCTTTTCAGTCCGTTCCAAAGCACAAATAACAGCTTCACTCATTTGTTCTGCCTCCTTTTTGTCTACAGAAATAAATGAATTACTCCGTTATTTATCAATTTTTAAACTGTACTGGAAAGATCAAGGCCAGAATTCTCCCGTTAGAATAGCAGTATTGCATTGCTTAATATGAAATGTTTTATATGTACCTTTATTAAACAATCTATTAAGATATCCCATAAGCAAAAGCCTCCTCATACCAATTCCTAATGATTTTCATTAAAAATCAGCAGAAGTTACTTCGGTAGTAAAATCTCAATAGAATGCTGCCAATTAATATTGTATTATTTTATTTTTTAAAATCAATTGCAGATAATATTGATTTTCGAGGATTATTGCTTATAAATTCCAATTGTCCTCAAAAGAGACCTTTTTTATCAAAAAAATCAACCGTTTTGGAAAAACTGTTCACTTTTAAACATTATAATAAAATAAAAGGCCCTCCATCTTCATGAAAAAGGAAGGCCGTTTAGTATAGTCAACTGTCAAAACTCTATCTATATACCCAGTAACATGGTTGCGGTTGTGAAATATATACTAAGTGCTACAGCATCAACAATTGTTGTTATTAGAGGACCTGCCATAATTGCAGGATCCAGTTTGATTTTTTTAGCCAGAATAGGCAGTGTTCCTCCTACTATTTTTGCTAATATAACTGTAATTAACAAAGTGATACTTACGGTCAAGGATACCATAAAACCAACTTTTTCTAAGTAATATATCCTCATATAATTAACTGTGGACAGAGCCAGCCCTACAAGACAACCTACCCGAATCTCCTTCCAAAGTACTTTTAAAGCATCTTTTAAATCTATTTCCCCCAAAGCTAAGCCTCTGATAACAAGGGCCGATGACTGGGAACCGGCATTTCCGCTTGTATCCATGAGCATTGGAATGAAAGAAGCAAGCACCACTACCGACTGCAATACATCATCAAATTTCCTTATAATACTTCCCGTAAAGGTTGCAGAAACCATCAGGATTAAAAGCCAGGTAATTCTATGTCTGGCCAATACCAATACATTGGTCTTCAGGTATTTTTCTTCCGAAGGCTTCACAGCAGCCATCTTTTGAATATCTTCGGTATTTGCCTGCTCTATAATATCTAAAACGTCATCTATCGTAACTATTCCCACCAGCCTGCATTCGTTGTCAACTACAGGCATTGAAAGAAAGTCATATTTTTTAAACAGTGATGCCATTTTTTCCTGGTCATCATGGGTGTTTATATATACAACATCTTTTTCCATGATATCTTTAACCGATACTGAATCTTCGCTCAATATCAGTTTCCTAATTGATATAACGCCTTCAAGTATTCTATTGTTATCAATAACATAGCAGTTATTAATAGTCTCCTTGTCCACCCCGGTATATTTAATGTGCTCTAATGCCTCCTTTACCGTCATTTCCTTCTTTAAGTCGACAAACTCAATGGTCATTATGCTTCCTGCAGAATTTTCAGGGTAGTTTAAAAATTGGTTTATAAGTTTTCTTGTTTCTTCATCAGTATTTTTAAGAACCTTCTTTACTATATTTGACGGCATTTCTTCCAAAAAGGCAATCGTATCGTCAAGAAAAAGTTCATCTATAATATTCTTGATTTCCCTATCACTAATAGATTCAATGATATATTTTTGCAAATCATTTGATATATAAGAGAAAACACCGGACGCAATATCTTTAGGCAGTATCCTGAATACCACCAAAAGCTTCTGTTTATCCAACTCTTCAAGAAACTGAGCAATGTCAACCTCATTCATCTCAATAATTTCTTTTCTGACATTGGCATATTTGCCCTGTTCAATCAGGGTAAGAAGTTCTTCTTTCATTTTGCAGCCCTCCTTTAACAGAGCCACACTATCCGATTAGTAGTTATGGCTCCATGTTTATTAATCTTTTTTGCACCAAAATAACCGGGTAAAGGTCCAGAATCCATAACTACCACCTCAGCTTTCTTGAAAAAATATAAAAACCTTTAAACCCATTACAAATCAATAGCTATTAGAGGCAATAATAGCAATAAGCGATTTAATGCCAATATAACCATAGATAATGATTATTGGATTAACCATTAATTATAGTAAACAACTACGTATACTGTTTTTTGTAGAAATTATTAAAAATGACAATAGAAATTAATTCCCATAGAAAAGCATATACGGAAAAATAGAATTTATATTATGACATTAAGCAAACTCTCGTCAGGAAAGAATAAAGTTTGACGGCTGTAATTCTATTTTTTCCATAGTATATGCGTTTATCTCCACAGTCAATATTACTACTGCCGGATTCCATTCTTCCCACCTCCGAAAATCAATATAAACACAGGTCCCCTAAAAATAAAGCATTTTGTTACGGTAACAGCCGTAACCTTACTAAAACTTCATCTATCAAATTTTATTCCCCTTTTATTCTATGCTTTAGCCCTGTAATTGTCAACCGGTCTGTTATTTTTTCTCTGTGGGGCGTCGGGCTATTATTAGCTCTAACCCGAAAAAAATTTACAATCACTTATCCAAAACCTTCTTGTACGGAATAAGCATTCCTTCAGTCATTTTGCTTCCCATTTTAGCTTTCAGCTTCGGAGAAGATATGAGTGCACCTACAAGATACATTTTCAATACCGTGCCTTTTTTCTTCTGCGGGAAGTCGTATATACCATGTTTTTTATAGAACTTATGATCTGCTTTCATCAAACCTCGCATGAGCCAGATAAGGTCCCTAAAAATTTCCATCCCGCCCACACCATAGAAATTCCTTGGCTGACTGTATTTATTGTCGATTGCATAATCAACTCTTGCTGCAAGTCTGTCAATTTCTGCATCGGGATTTATTTCATCACATGCAACTCCTGCAAGAAAATTCCCTCCAACCTCACTTCTACCTTCAATAATCATTTGCAAATTGGTCTCTTTGGGGTAATTTCCACTGACCAGGTACCCAGTAGGCTTTCCCATGGTTACCGTTCGGTGGCCGTTACAAAATTGCCTGTCATCATACATTTTGAAAATTGAGCCCATGGAGTGGTCCTTTATGGAAAATGCATAAATTATGGCATCTGCAGTCTGAATGCTGTTACGCAGGAAATCATCAAAGCCATCTTTATAGATGCATTTCCCTGTAACCGCACAATTAAAGCATCCTAAGCATCCACCGCTGAAAGGATATTCCAAAATATTAACAATGCGGCTCTTATGCTTTAAAACCGCCCTAAATCTGTTAATCATATCATTGAGCTGTTTATCATCCTTGGTACAATCGGTAACTATAACCACATCTCCGCTCTTTTCATCCTCACTAATCGAAATCGTACCCACAGGAAGATGTGCTGAAGCAGCATCCTGCTTTGGAACCGTCTCATATACATCATTTTCCACACACCAGCACACATATGCAAAAAATTCTTTTGCAGCTTTCCGCCCTTCCTCAGTAAGGAGGTCGTCCATATCGGCGGAAAGCCCTTTAATATATTTCATTCCAAGATCCTTACAGTTCTCCTCAATATACTTATGTGCAGTCACATCGTAGAAATGCTTGGATGTACTGATCTGAGTAGCAAACTTTCCCGATACATCAAGGCCGGAGGCTTTCAAAAGCTCAATAAACCGATGCAACTGACTGGGTGCTATAAAGGTATAGACCGGATAAGAGAAAATTATAAGATCGGCCTCTTTGATTGCATTAGCCGCATCGGAAAAATCTTTTTCATAGGTTTTAATATATTGGCCGACATTAAGAAAATGAAATTTATGCTCTAAAAACTTCTTTTCTAAATACAGAGAAGTCTGCAATGTTATACTGTACTTACCCTTGGGACTTCCGTTTAAAACCAGAACTTTCATCCTTTTTCCTCCTGATTCATTACTTAATAGGACTGCACATCAATCAAATTCCCCATAGATAAAATTGGTTTTTATATATAGAATTTTAGAGATTCAATCTAAATAATCGGCTATTTTATCAAGGGTTATTATTCTTCTCTCTACATTGCCGAAAATGCGATCCTTATCTAATAATACCGCATCAAACCCATACTTTGTCGGTCCTTCATAGTCACAAACATAATCGTCTCCTACAAAAAGTATTTCTTCTTTCGATACCTTCGCCAAGTCCAATGCCGTATCGTATATTTTATGATGGGGTTTTCTCCACCCTACCTTTATTGAAGTAACGACAAAATCAAAATATTTATGAATGCCGTTAATTTCAAGAAGTTCCTCTACTCCGTCTTCCACTATAAAGTTTGATACAATTCCAAGCTTATATTTGGAGGACAGCTCGGATAGAAGGGATTTTACAGAATCATAAACAATACAGTTCGATTTGTAGTTTCTCCAATAATTGTTGAAAAGTGCGCCTGTTACCTTTTCTTCAACATTATCGTCATCCGTAAGCTGTCTTGCCACATTTTTAAAAATATCATACAGATTATATTCTTTAAAATTTATATAACTGTTCTTAAATTCGTTTCTTATATTGCTATAGCTTTTTGCAAAGACATCAAAGCTTTCCCATAAGGATTCATATCCGCATCCGTCATAAGCCCAATATGCATAGAGCCTCGTATCGGGCATTTCAATAACATCAACTACGGTTTCCATACAATCAAACAATATACATTTATAGTCCGGCATCTAACATCCCCAAAACCTTTCTTTAATTTTCTTTAATTACTTAAATTAGTTCAGCTCCTCAATATCTTCTCCATCGGCTTGCCTTTAGCCAATTCGTCAACCAGCTTGTCCAGCCAGCGGATTTTCTGCATGAGAGGATCTTCGATTTCCTCAACACGGTGTCCGCAAATCACGCCGGTAATTTTAACGGCGTTGGGGTTCAACTTGGGAGCTTCGATAAAGAAGGTTTCGTAATCGACATTCTTGTCGATTTGTTCTTGCAAGCCTGAATCGTCATATCCCGTCAGCCAGCAAATAACGGTATCAACCTCGGATTTGGTGCGTCCTTTTTTCTCTGCCTTTTGAACAAGCAGCGGATAAATTTTTGAAAACGGCATCTTGAATATGCGATCAATAGTCATAATATATCCCTCCTTTAGGTTTCCACTTCACATTATATAATATTACACCACAAAAAGCACTTAGGACATTCCAAAGTGCTTTTTGAAAAATAAACAATATCTAATTATCAAAGACCAGCTAATTAAAGTCAAGGGTTTTTAAGAAAAAACTTTAAGAATTTTTGAAAACTCCTGACACTGAAAAAAGGCATAACA
>FWPV01013159.1_pt1 | contig 12507 bp, 5 predicted proteins | sample 2228371 | NCBI WGS metagenome assembly FWPV01 (sample SAMEA103939776, study PRJEB20133) | metagenome | reverse complement strand
ACGTTTAATAAAGGCGACAATCAAAGTGAGGAAGTCATCGCTTAAGCAGGGGCTTTTTACAATGAGCGTAGTGAGCGAGATATTGGCGGAAGCTCCGATTACCAAGGCATAACGCTTGAGGGTAGTATTGGGGAAGAGTGCATTCAAATGGGATTTGAGTTTATTCAAATCCATGTAGCTGAGTTTGTAATCTTTTGGCAATGAAATAATAGATACAACAGACGAGCAGTTTTTAAAGAAGTGCAGGTCTTTTAATTCATTCGCGTCGTAGCCTTTTTGTAAATAGCGCGCCAGTGCTTCACGATAGCGTGCGGATTCAATCGGCAGCAAACTAATGCCTTCAATCGCCTGGGTAACTTTATTGAAGTGCGGCAAATCGATGGAGCGATAGAACAAATCGTCGATGTTCAGTTCGCCAATTTTTTTCACGTCTATGCCGCGCAGCTTATCTACTCCCTGTGGAATATTCGCGGGGATCACCGATTCGGCATAGGCGACGGCGACCGGACCGGCGAGACTCATAAACAAGTCGTTGGCATCCAAACGGATAGTTTCACCAATATCGATACCGGCGCGGCGGAAATAATTTTCGTCGTAATCGGTGGTGACCGCTTGCGCGGTGAGGATGTTGAAAATTTGCTGGGAAATATACTGATTGGCGTACTTTTCCATCGCATTGACATCGATATGCTGGATGGCGCCCTCATCGGTTTCTTCGGCATAGCGCATGATGTCGTTGGAGATCAGCATCATCGCATTCCAGGGGCGAATGCGATGCATAACGCTGGCTTCACTGCTGTCTTCGTTATCGAAGTTGTAGGAGAAGTCCCACTCTTCCGATAAATATTTACACAGCAAACGCCCGGCGTTGATATGCAGTGCTTCTGACATTTCCACACCGTGGTCGGAAATATTCGGCAGTATGCAAATGCCGCTGGTAAAAATAGGTTCAAACACAAAGGAGTGGCCGCGATTGCTGTTGTCCTGGGTTTGCGCGCGCACATCGAAGGTTTTGCTCATGTAAGCATATTGCTGGGCCAAACCAAACTCACTTGCCATGCCCGAACCGGTGCCGCCACCGGCGCTGAAAATATAAAAATACAAACGCGACTGGTTGGCTTTAATGCCGCAGGAATCGATAAGGTAGGAGTGGATAAAGCGCCAATCTGCATTGGAAAAATGCTGGGTATCTTTATTGAGAATTATTTTCGCGAGGTATTGGCCAAGGATGGGCGCATTACCGGAACCGCCAGCATGAACTTCTGACAAGTCCATGATTTTCATTTTGGTGTAATCCTTGAGGAAACCGGCGCGCTCACCTTTGTGGGAGAAACGAATGCGGCCCTCAATGTCTTTGTCCAAGTCCCCCAACATCACCAGCGGCTCGATCAAAAATACCGGTTTGAGTTGGTGCGCGCCCTTTAGATGCAGACTGCGCTTGATCCAGCGCATAGGCATATGATCCGGCTCGCGCACCACTTTTTCTTCAACATTAAATTCGTTCAGATAAAAATTGCGCGCGTTATAAACCAGGCTCGCCACATCCAGCGCGATATTGGAACCGCAGCGCCCCAAACCAATCAGGCAGACCGAGGGAAATTGCGGCTGTTTTTGGGTGTCGGCATCCTGCTGATTTACCAGATAGGGGTAAACGTTAGTGCGCAGGGTGTCCAGGTTATGCAGGATCTTGTTCAGATCGCGCTCGGTAAAGTACATGTAGCTGCTGCCGTTGGCGCTGGTCAGCGGACGGCTGATGACCTCCGCTTCCACATCGGGGCTGGCGGCAATCAGATCATCCTGCTCAGCAGCTTCGGCGGTGCGGGTAGTTTTTTTGGTGGCCATCGAGTGAATCCTTTTGGATGTGACTTAGGCACCGGGGCGAACCCCGGCGCGCTGAATTTGCGTCGTAAATGATATTTATTGTGCTTGCCGGTCAGTTTTTATAAAACGAAGACCTAAACACTATTAACGCTAGCTGCGACTGACGATAAATACAAATATCGCCAAGCCTGTCACATTAAAAAAACCATCAAATTCGCCAAAAACCTACTGAGCTGCCGTTATCTGGATCAATGGCTGGCTAACACGCTGATTAAGCGCACTCAAAACCGCCGCATCGCGCGCATAGATATCCGGCTTGAAGGCCACCTTGCTCTCGCTGATGGCGTCCACCGTCCAATAGGCGAGCATGATGGGAACGCGTTTAGCCAGAGTGACATTACGGGTTTTACCGGTCGCCAGGGCTTTGTTGATTGCCGCCTCGTCCCAACCCGGCGTTTCTTCCAGCAACAACTCCACCAATTCCAGCGCGCGCTCTACGCGGATACAACCCGAACTAAAGGCGCGCTGGCTTTTATTGAACAGTTTTTGATGCGGCGTATCGTGCAGGTAAACCGCATAGGGATTGGGGAAGCGAATGACCGCCTTACCCAAGGCGGCGTCATCGCCGGCGTCCTGGCGCAGGGTGACATTGCCGGGGCGCGACCAGTCGATAGTCGCCGGGTCTAACTGTTGGCCGTTGCTGTCGAGCACACGGATATTGTGCTCGCGCAGGTAGCTAAGATCCTTGCGCAACTTGGGCAGTATGTCCTTGCGCAAAATCGTGGGCGGCACTGTCCAGGTGGGGTTGAGGGTGATGTAGTTGACCTCGGACTTGAAAACCGGCGTAGTGCGATAGGACATGCCCACCTGCACGCGCGACTTCCAGACCTCCTCGCCACCACGATAATAAGTCACCTTGAAACCGGCGATATCCACCAATAGCAGCTCCTCGGGGATGTTGTGCAACAACCAGCGGGCACGATCCAGGTTGACACGGATTTGCTCAACCCGCGCATGGGCTGAAATATTGAGCGCAGCGCGGGTCGCCGGGCCGACGGCGCCATCATCCTCCAAATACTGATCGCGCTGGAACTGCTTAACTGCATTGACCAGATACTCATCAAACACCTCGTCAGGGTTAACTGGCGGAACACTGCTAGCGGCGGAACTGGTTGCACTGGTTGTATCACCCAACTGCTCCCCAAGCTCCAAACTCACCGCTGGATCGAGGGCATAGTCAGTCTCGCTGGTTGCCGCTGAGCTGCTGGCCAACCCCATGCTGCTCTGTGCTGCTGCAGCTGCAGCTTTGGCACTGGAGGCAGCATTCGCGGTAAGACAGGTGGCAACTGCCTGCTGTTGATCCATGTCCGCCACCGCTTGGTACTCACCGGTAACGCGCAAACGCGCGCGCAACTGTGCGACCTGGGGGTCCACCATACAGGGCTTTAGGGTTGGGCCAGCCGGCAGTGCAAACCAACCGCCTTGTGCGGCAAATTCACGGTAGCGACTAAGACCAGCCTGCAAACTGGCGTAGGCCGGGTGCTGTGGCCGTGTTTGGGCAAAACTGCTGGCGATGTTGCGCGAGCTGATACCGTCATTCATGAGGCCGGCCACCAACTCTGGTGCCAGTTCGTGCAATTCAAAATTCCACTGGGGATCGAGGCCTGCAGGGTCAACCTTGCCATTGAAAAGGTGATAGAGCGCGCGCAGGTAGGCATTGGTTGCGAGCAGCTCCCACTCCACCAACTCACCCAGCTCTGGTTTGCGATCAGCAGCCAACAACTGATGCATCTGCCGCAGAAAGTTGATGGAGTAGTCCTCTGGATCAAGGCCGTCGGCAGTCAGGCTATCCAAAGCGGTAATCAACTCCTCCAGACGAGCGGCTTCTGTCCACACCGGTTGAAAACCGCGCTGTTGGTAAAAGCTGCTGACTGCAGGCGCGACCGGGCTGACCGGCGGGGCGACATTCGGGTCATCGGCCGCCGTTTGCAGCCCCAGAATCCGGGTTTCCAACGCCGCTGCCAGCAACCCGTTTGCCGCACCGCGTAACTGTGAACCAGAATCCCTGGCCGATTGCGCCACTACTGAAAGGCTTGCCACCAAGCTCAAGGCCAATAACACCAACCGCATAACACTAACGCTCCTGCATGCTTAAAAAACTACAAAGTACTTCCCAATAACACTAAAAACAGTCTAGTAACGGCATGTTTTTTGATCAATTTTTATTTGCCGCTGCTTTTTCATGATGCTAGCATTCATAGATCTTACCCCTGTTGTCGGGTAAAACATAATTTCACCGAGCAAGGCCGCTACAACTTCAATAACCCAGATCGTCCGGGGTATCCATGCTGTATCCACTATTGAAGGCCTTGTTTTTCTCGGCCGCCTTGAGCTTTTTGCCCGGTTTGTCTGCCATAGTCACCGCAACTCCGGCACAACCCCATAACGCTATTAAAACACCTGCCACCAACCCTTTTACGCACCCCACGTTTGGTAAAGACCAATCCTTTTTACAGTTACTGGATCGCCTCAGCCGCGCAGCGCCCGGTGCTAATCCGCAAGTGATATCAATGGCGCTTACCGCGCTGGATTGCGCCTTGAAAAGCGGAATGGAACCGGCACGCAATCTGACCATGATCGACTACTCGCTAGTATCCACCCAAAAACGCCTCTGGGTATTTGATTTGGTGAGCGGCAAACTTCTATTCCATGAACTGGTTGCCCACGGCAAAAATACTGGCGAAAACTTTGCCCGCCATTTCTCTAATACCTACGGCAGCCTGCAAACCAGTTTGGGGCTGTTCCGCACCAAGGAAACCTACATGGGCGCCAATGGCTATTCGCTGCGCATGGAAGGCTTGGAAGAAGGCTTTAATGACAAGGCGATGGCGCGAGCCATTGTTTTCCACGGCGCGCCCTATGTAGATTTGAAGCTGGCACAAAAACTGGGGCATCTGGGGCGTAGTTACGGTTGCCCGGCGGTGCGCAACGGCATAGCGCGCAAGGTGATAGATACCATCAAAGGCGACCAATTCCTGTTTTCCTACTATCCTGATAAACACTGGCTGGCATCATCCAAATTCCTGAATTGCCAGGGCCGCGAACAACTGGCCCGGCAGGATCTGCGCTAGGCCGCTGCACCACTCCTCCCACGCAGTTGGCGGTGCAGCCTGATGCCCCGCCAGCCAGCGTCTGTTAAGACGTGTTAATCAACACGCCATATATCAGATAAATTATCAAGCTGTGTAAAACCTGTCGCTGATTGGCAGGGGAGCAGCTATATAGCCAGTCTCCACACAAAACATAACAACGACCTGAACCCCAAGGGAAAACACACCATGAAAAAAACTCTACTGACCAAGGCGCTGGCGCCGACTGCTGTTGCGTTTGTCGCCTGTGCATTTGGCAGCCCGGCAATGGCAGCTGAAACCAAAAAAGAACTCTGGCAATTGGCGCAGGAAACCGAAGTCTGGGAACCCGTTCCGCCGGTAGTTTCTGCCCCGGAAAAAGGCGTACCTTCTGATGCAGTGGTACTCTTCAACGGCAAAGACCTGAATCAATGGGAATCAGTAAACGGCGGTGCCGCGGCCTGGACTCTGGGCAAGGGTGCAATGACCGTTGCCGCCGGTAAAGGCGACATACGCACCAAAGAGTCCTTCTGCGATGTGCAACTGCATATCGAGTGGAAAACCCCCAACGACATCAAAGGCGCCGATGGCAAATTGCTGGAAGGCCAGGGCCGCAGTAACAGTGGCGTGTTCTTCCAGGAGCGTTATGAAATCCAGGTATTGGATTCCCATAACAACAAAACTTACCCCAATGGCCAGGCTGCATCGGTTTACAAACAAACCATCCCACTGGCTAACGCTACCCGTGCGCCGGGTGAGTGGCAAACCTACGACATTATTTTCACCTCGCCCAAGTTCGATGGCGACAAACTTGCCAAACCCGGTTACGTGACCGTACTGCACAACGGTGTGCTGGTACAGAACCACGTGGAAATCCAGGGTGCTACCGAGTGGATTGGCAAGCCCTCTTACAAAGCCCACGGTTGTGCGCCTATCCGCCTGCAGGATCACGGCAACCCGGTAAGTTTCCGCAACATTTGGCTGCGCAAACTCTAAGGCGTACCGGATTTTCATCTGTCCGCTGACAGTTTTAGTTTTGCCTGAACTGTCACTTTCTTTGCGCCGCAGCTAACCCTGCGGCGCTTTTTTCATAATTGGTATCGGTATTGATCATGTCTCTACTCAAAAAAAGCACACTGCTGACACGCAGTACCCTGCTTGGCTCGCTGATTGCCTGCAGCCTGCCCCTCTACGCGCAAAGCCCGGCGGATTTTTTCAAGGAAAACAAAGCCTGGGTCACCACTACCAAAGTCAGTGCTGTGGGCAATAAATTACAACTGGCACCCAGCAGCAAAGCAGGCGACATACTCGCGCTCAGCGCCAGTAATGGCGAACACCTGATCGCCCACGAGTGGCTGGGTGATTCCGTATTGGATATGGAGTTTTTGGTTACCGAAGGCAGTGATGCACAATTGTTTATCCAGGGCCGCTACGCCGTCCCACTGAAAAACGTCACCAACGAGTGGCAACATTTGCGCGCCAAATTCCGCGCCCCGCGCTACAACGAGGCGAGCATCAAAACCGAACCGGCGCTGATTCTGGAAGTCACCATCAACGGTGAGCCAGTGCTCACTAACGATATACGCACCGGCCTGAGCGAAGGTTCCAGCATTCCTTGGGAAGGCACCGGCGGCCCCACCAGCTTATTGGTGAAAAAAGGCCAAATGGCGCTGCGCAATTTCACCCTGGCAGGCGCGGATTTTTCGTTAGTAACAGTGCCCAAAAATTCCGGCGAAGCCACCAATGAAAAAGAACTGGTGGATTTTGTCGCCCTGGGTAAAGAAACCTTTGGCGCTGTAGGCTGTAACGCCTGCCACTTGGTGTCCGCAGATGACAGCGGTGTCAGTACCGGCCCCAACCTCTACGGCCTGTTTAAACGCGAGCCGCGCAACCGCGAAGTGGTCGAGGGCGGCGAAGGCCATCGTTTTACCGTAAAAGCGGATCGCCAATACCTGCACCGCAGCCTGCGTGAACCCGAAGCCCAGCTTGCAATTTCAGAGAGTGGCGCCAAAAAAGGCGAGCCCTATTTGCCGATCATGCCCGCCTTTTCCGCCCAGGTATTGAGCGATGTACAAATCGATGCCATTGGCGATTACCTGGCCACACTGAACCCGCCCGCCGAACAAGGCCCAGCCATCAAACTACTGGCGCAGACGGGTGCGGAAGAATACGACCCGGTAAAAGATCGCCTGCAATTTTTGGTGGGCGATGAAGTGCGCATCCAGCGCGGCCCTATGGTGCTGAGCGATGGTTTTGGCAGCTCCGGTCGCGCCATCCACGTAGGCACCCCCTGGGGTGTGAACTACACCTTTGATCCACGCCTGCTAGCCGTTACCAAAATTTGGCAAGGTGGCTTCTTGGATATGAGCGGCGAGTTTTTGAATCGCGGCGGCAAGGGTTTAAAAATGGGCTTTGAAAGCCGCGAGATCAGCCTTGGCAACAAAGCGTTTTTGATCGCCCCACTCAATGCTAAAGGTGAAGTGATCGATTTCTCCTTCAAGGAAGCCCAGTATGGGGATGCAGCCACGGTAAAAGCCTCGCTGGAAAGCAAAGAGGATCACCTGCCCCGTGTAGCGGCAATGGACGCACAATTCCTCGGCTACTTCCGCGATTCCAAACAGAAGCAGCAACTGCCCAGCTTCAAGTATCGCGTAGGCAAAAACACGCTGGAGATCCAAACCAACATCGCTGCCAATGGCACAGTGACCGTTAATCTCACAGGTGAATTGGCCAGCCCGCAAACCTTTGCCCTTAACGGCGATGCGCTGCAAAACATCAGCAGCAAACAAGGCAAAATCGCCAACCAACAATGGACTTTACCCGCCGGTAAAACCAAGGCCAGCCTGAGCGCCAAAATAACCCTGGCAAACAACCCCTGGCGCCCGGAAGTGGTGAAGTTTGATCACTACAAACAGCCGGTAAAAATCACCGAGTCCAAAGCCAATATGCCTGCCGGTTACAAAGTGGAAAGCTACTATCCGCCCAAAGATAATTTTGGCCGCGAGCAATTGTTTGAAGCCCTGGGTTTAAGCCTGACCGAAGACGACACAGTAGTAATCGCCACCCGCACCGCCGGTATTTGGCGCATGGTGAAAGGCCAGTGGCAATTGTTTGCGGAAGGCACTTTTGACAGCCTGGGCGTGATCGCCGAGGACAAAAAAGGCCTGACGGTTGTGGTTGGCCAGAAAGCCGAATTGACGCGCATCAGCGATACCAATGGCGACGGCGTGGCCGACAAGTTTGACACCCTGTTTGATGCCCACTCCTACCACGGCAACTATCACACCTATATGCACGGCCCGGCGCGCGGTAAAGACGGCGCTTACTACATTAGCCTCAACCTCGCCCACAACGAAGCTGGCTCCAGCTACAAGGCCGGCGGCCAATACATGGGCACCGAAGGCGGCTTGGGCGGCTGGAATATTCGTGTCGAACCCAACGGCAAATTCACACCATGGGCTTACGGTTTGCGCAGCCCCGCTGGCTTGGGTACTTCACCGGATGGCCGCCTCTGGTATTCAGATAACCAGGGCGAATACATGAGCACCTCCAAGATCTTTGTGATCGAAAAAGATGCCTACTACGGCCACCCATCGGCCTTGGTTGACCTGCCCGGTGTAACACCTGAAATGGCGGAAAAAACCCGTGACAGCATGCTGGATAAACGCGCCGATGCGATTATTTTGTTGCCACATAACCGCGTCGCCAACTCACCCGGCCACCCGGCGTGGGACACCACCAAAGGCAAGTTCGGTGCTTTTGCCGGGCAGATGTTGATGGGCGACCAGACCCAATCCAACCTGTTGCGCATTGCGGTGCAAACCGTGGATGGCAAAGAGCAAGGCAGCGTGATGCCGTTTATCGATGGTTTGGAATCCGGCGTAATGCGCCCACTGTTCCTGAAAGATGGCAGCCTGTTACTCGGCCAAACCGGTCGCGGCTGGCAGGCGAAAGGTGGTCATGTCGCAAGCCTCCAACGCATAGTGTGGGATGGCAAAACTGTCGCACCGGCGATTACTGAAATGCTGGCAACAGCTACCGGTTTTAGTTTGCAATTAACCCAACCACTGGCCGCGCAAATCACCGCAGAGCAGTTGCAATCGCTGCTGGCATTGGAGTCTTGGGTGTATCGCGATGCAGCGGATTACGGTTCGGATGAGCTGGTTATGCAGAAAGAAACCATCAAAGCCCTGCGCATCAGCGCCGACCGCAAAAGTATCGAGATTGATTTAGGTTCGCTCGTGCAAGCCAAGGTTCACCCACAGCAAACCGCGCGGGTGTATCATGCCAACCTCAACAGCAAAACACTGTTTGCGAAAGATGCACCGGAAAAAATGGAGGCTTATTACACACTCTATAAATTTCCCGCTGCTAAAAATTAATTTTCTACAAATTTTCCAAGTGCGATAAAAATGGAATCCGGCATTTGCTCCGGGACCATCGGAGACAGGATGTCGACGCTGAGCCTACAAGGATGTATTCACGGCGTGTCCCGGAGTGAATGACGGAGTCCATTTATCTATCAGCGAAGGTTTTTTTGTAGGTAGCGATTAAGGACATACATGAAAACGTTTCGCTCTGCTCCGCTTTTTCTTACCCTGTTATCAACTTCTTCACTCTTATCAAACTCTGCGCTTGCCGCTCCCGAAGAATTAATCATTACCGGCAGTTACAACCCGGTCACCAACGAACAACTTTCTTCGTCCGTCTCGGTGTTAAATCAAGAACAACTGCTGCAACTAAGCAGTCACAGTTTGATTGATGCCCTGCGTCAAGTCCCCAGCTTATGGGTGGAAGAACAAGGTGGCCCCGGCGGTGTTACCTCGATTAATTTGCGCGGTTCCGAAGCCAATCACACGCTGGTATTGCTCGACGGTGTGCAATTAAATGACCCCACCAATACCCGTGGCGGCGCCTTCGATTTGAAAGGTATTAACATCGAATCCATCGAGCGCATTGAAATTATTCGCGGTGCACAATCTGCCATTTACGGCTCCGATGCACTCGCTGGCGTTATTCATATCATCACCCAAACCCCGGGCAAAAAATCCACCACTCTCAATGCAAGTATCGGTGAAGATGACTACGCCAGTACCGGCGTTGCGGCAAGCGGCGCAATCGGCCAAGTGGGTTACGCATTCAATATTCAAACGACCGATGCCGGTGAACCGGTTGCTGGTAGCACTGCTAAAAATAAAGAATTTTCTGGCCGCTTAAATTGGCAGCAAGAAAATCACGCCCTGAATTTTAGTTATCGTTATTTTGATGGCGAGCGCACCAGCTTCCCGGAACAAAGTGGCGGCCCGGAATACGCACAGCAACCCGATTTGGACAGCGGCGAATACACCGATAAAAGTGCAGCGCTCAGCTGGACTATGCAGGTCAATAATTTCTGGCAAAGTAAAACCACTGCAAGCTGGTATCAGCGCGACGAAAACCAAACATCGCCCGGCATATTGCCCTATAACGCTGTACCACCCAACGGTGCCGTTATCGATTTTGAACGCACCCAATTTAGCTGGATCAATACCCTCGGTGATCAACAAAAAGTCTGGGCGAATATTGGCGTAGAAACCAAACGCGAAGACGGCATCAGCGAAGGTTATTTATTCGCGCCAGATGTATTCCCGTTAGATTTTGCATTAGATCGCGAAATCAACAGCGCATTTATTAATGTGAATGCTTATGTAGTTAATGACTGGTTAGTGCAAGCCAGCCTGCGCCGCGACGACGCCGATAGCGCTGCCGCCAACGACTCAGGTCATATAGGCACGCGCTATAAAATAAATGACAACATTTCCTGGTTTGCCAATTGGGGACAGGGCTTTAAATTGCCCAGCTTTTTTGCACTCGGCCACCCGTTTGTTGGCAATGCAAATTTAGTGGAGGAAACCGTCACCACCAGCGATACCGGTTTTGAATACACTCGCGATTTAATCAGTGCGCGTTTGAGTGTGTTTCACCACAAATACAAAAACCTGATCGACTACGATGGCGAAAACAATACCAACGTCAATCGTCCACCGGTAAAAACCCAAGGCGTAGAGGCGGAACTGAATTGGCAATTGCTACAAAACCTGCACTGGCGCCTTCGCGGCAGCTACGCCGACATCGACATGCCCAGCTCGGAAACTCACCTCTTGGGCCGCCCACAATCCACCTACGGCAGCGCGTTTTACTACACACTGAATAATGCCTGGTCACTCAACCTGCATTATTCGCATGTAGACGAACGCTTCGCCGTAAGCCGTTACACCGGAACCGGCGTAGAAGAAATTCTGGATGCCTACAATCGCATCGACGCTAACATCCGCTGGAATATTAACTCCAACACCCAATTGGGTTTGACGCTGGAAAACCTCGCGGATGAAACCTATTACACCGACATAGGCTTCCCCGCATCCGGACGTTTGGCAAAGTTGAATTTGCGCTTGAGTTTTTAAGATTTAACTGCAGAAACAAAAACGCCCAAGCAATTTTTTACTTGGGCGTTTTTTAGGAGGAAGAAGATCACACTGTATGACAACAAAAAATCTGTCCTCACCGTTACAAATAAACCAAATTCTATCGAATAGTAGATGCAGAATCAGCGCAAAGAAAACATAGCACCATAATCCGTTACATCTCCATCATACCCAACCTCCCTAAGGATCAGAGTATTTACAAGAGAGTAAACGTCTCCGAACATTTCATCAAAGTTCTCTCGTTCTGACACCTTATAAAAGCCGCCATGTGCAGATGTATGACGCAAGCTCTTCCATGATTCAAATTGCTTTTTTGTTATTACATTAGATTCAACAAGATCCCGAAGCCTATCTGAAACACTAGCGGTTTTTGATGTAATGCTTGCAATTGAACCTTCGAGCCGATTCTTGAAGCTAGTATTTGTTATCTTTTCACGAATATATTTTTTTAGCTCTTCCACCTCTGAATCAGAATAGTTATTTATTAGCTGGGCTTTGGAAAAGCGACAGTTATTAACAATTGACTCTACCGCAACAGCAAGAGTAAGCGAATGAATACCAGCAGTCCTAGAGCCAGCCTCCATAACAGGAATAAGTGTTTCAATCAGCGGGTGAAAGAATGGATTAATTGAATCATTCTCCAACAAATATTTAAGAACACACCCAAACGCACTCCAAAATTGATCAAATGCTTTAAATCCAGATATGCTAACAGGAGGAAATTGCCTAATTTCTAAATGCTCGTGCTCCGCAATTATCCTTATGCACCGTTGATTTTCGCCCTTGCGAAGCTGCACACCTATATTCATTATTCTTCCGGTAATGAAAATAATTGTCTCTAAAACTTTAATATCGAAAAATGGTGGGATACATCCATGATTTGCTTTTATAGTCACTTTCATGTGTTCGGTGTTATCCAGCTTTTCCATCAGCAGGGATATAGAATTAATCTCTAGAGTTTGATAACAGGGATTTCTAGAGAGAGACTCCTGTTGATTTTGATGTGATGTGGTTATTGTTGTACGATACTTTTGCCAAGGAATAACTCCCGCATTGGGTACTATAAACTGGTAGAAATCATTAGCTTGGGAAAT
>FWPV01013154.1_pt1 | contig 12513 bp, 10 predicted proteins | sample 2228371 | NCBI WGS metagenome assembly FWPV01 (sample SAMEA103939776, study PRJEB20133) | metagenome | reverse complement strand
AAAGAGAACACGCGAGGGGTAGGAGCCCCTGAACTTCTCAAATGGTGTAGAGAGAAACTTGCCCCCTATAAGATTCCGGACTACATCGAATTCCGGGATATGCTTCCAAAATCGAAGTTGGGCAAACTCTTAAGGCGAGAAATCCGGGAAGAAGAGAGAAGGAGATGGGAGAGGAGGAACAACACTACTAAAGTTTAAAAAAGTTTAACACATCATCTGGGTCATACTCTACCAGCTTGCCTGCCCTTATGCATGCCCCATTGAATTTGAATCCCATACCTTTTCTTCATCTCTTTCTGGGCCTCCTTAACCAGTTGATAGACCCATTTAAATTCCTAAGGAGTGTAACATGTAGCATGTTTCTATAAATCATTCGACCCTCTTCCATTGCACTCTGGCGCGGCAGAGTTCCTGTCCATCCCGCCTTCTTTCGATGGTATGTAAGAAAATTGGTGGAGTCTCGTTCTGCCGTTCGGATCGGATGGAAAGCACATCGCCGCAGGTGGATTCTGCAAGAAAATGGATTTCGAAGGTGCTGACCTGGTACGTCTGGTGCATCTCACAGGAATAACCATTGAGAATCCACTCGATATATCTTGCGTTATTCACATGTTGATGCATGTCCAGATCGCTATAACGAACGGTCAGCGAGATCTCCTCATCGAATCCTCTCATGGGTGGAATCCTATCCAGCGAGATGCCTGTTCCATGTTGATCAGAAAGGGGGTTCAATCCTTTGAGAAAAGATTCGATACGCTGGGGCTTGCGATTTTTGAAATCGAGCACCACCCATGCACTTTTGGCACCTCCGATCACCCTCCCATCCTCTCCCATGATGGAAAAATCCCGAAAAGCAAAGAGACGGCTACTCTCTAAGAGCCAGGTTCTGACGCTTATCTTTTCTCCCCATCTGGGATACTCCTGCATCTCGATCGCTAAACGTGACAGGATCCAGAAGTAATCATCACGGGCCAGATCGTCATAGCCTATGCCAAGTTGATGGGCATGATTCCAGGCGGTCTCCTGGAGATATTTCCAAAGAGTTGGAAGAAAGACCCTGTTTTTCGCATCGACTTCGTAAAAACTGATGAGATATTCGTTCTCCCAGGTCTCGGGTTTCGATAACATTTCTTTTATGCCTTCTTCCTCTCGATACAACGTAAAATAGGGAGGGTAAGTTGTCAAACAGACCCGCTCCATGGACCCTTCACACCGAAATCACAATCAATCTATCGTGAACGACTTCAATCCGTTGATATTCACGATTCGCCATTGCGAAGGAAGTGAAGCAATTCCATGAGATAGCCATGTGGCTTTGCTCCTCGCAATGACTACTTTTCAGGGTCGTTCACTGTAAAAGGGTCAGAAAGTTCTTCCTCCAAAACTCTCAAATGGAGTCTTTAAGGGAATTCAGATGAGCCTCACGCCCGTCCCCCCTTCTGACTCCGATCACGAAAGGGCAGACTCCATAGACTTGAAAGGGTGGATGGGTTGTGATACGTTAAGTTGGAAAATGGCCAATAGACATCCACAAAGGGGGATTCCATGAAAGTGATTGCATTGAATGGAAGTGCAAGGGGAAGGAAGGGAGTCACCTGGAAATTGATGGAATCGCTCCTCAGCGGGCTTTCTGAAGGGGGAGCGATCGTGAAAGAATTTCAGCTCAAGGAAATGAATCTCTCACCCTGCAGGGCCTGCCTGACCTGTATGCATAAAACCCCTGGACAATGTGCCCAGCGGGATGATATGGACCAGATCTATCCACATCTCAAGGATTCGGATCTTTTCGTCATGGGAACGCCGGTTTATACTGACGGTATGAGTGCCCAGATGAAAACGGTCATGGATCGATGCATCTGCGGAATGGATCCCTTTTTGAGGCGCGATGCTTCAAACCGGGTGAGGCATCCTTTCAGCTGGAAAATGCCTTCTCAATTCCTTCTCGTTTCGACTTCTGGATTTCCAGAATTGGAAAGCTTCCAACCTCTGATCCTGACGTTCAGAGCCCAGGCGGCCAATTTTGGTGCTGAACCGATTGGAGAAATCTGCATCCCAGGATCCATTGCTTTACAGATGGCACCCCAGCTCCTTGAGCCCCGCCTTGAACTGATTCAACAGGCAGGAAAGAGGCTTGCCCTTCATGGGAAAATAGAGCCTTCCCTCCTGGCAGAACTCAATCAGCCGGTTGTGACGGTAGAACAATATCTCGACCTCTCTACAAAATACGAAGCCTGGGCAAGAAAGAGCCGAGGTGAAGGGTAAAGGCTAAAAGAGTCGCTTCTACCGTTCTCGGCGGATCTGGACGAAAAAAACCCGGGTCACTCCTCCCTGTGGAACGACATGATCTTTGGTATAGGCACTGATCTGGGTTGTATAAGTTCCTTCCGGACGAATCCCAAAAAGGAGGCGACCTGCATAAGGAGGTGGCGTATCACGATAAGAACCATCCATTCCTCCTACGCTTGCCAGAACCCAACCCGGAGCCACATCCCCTCTGGCCGTGCCAACACCATTCTGGACCTGAGGACCTTCTCTCTCCACCACTGAAAACTCCAATCTACTAAAATAGGGAGAGCGATCACGTCGAGGAACAAAAATGGTGTAGGCTGTCACACTCGCTGGTGAGGGGTGGACATGATCTTTGCTTGATGCTACCCACCCATAGGGACCCGGGGCGCTCTTAAAGAGGAGATTTCCTGCTCCTGTCGTATTGACCCGTGCTCCTCCTCCCAATAAAAAGGATTGAGGTGGAATAGGCGATTCTGTTCTGGGGTGCGACCGAACGTCTGAAGTCCTTGAATAAATACGGATATCTCGAAGCAGTTCGGAGGGAGGAACCGGCCTTCCAGAACGATCCCTTAGTCGAAGCCCGATCGCATAGACATAGAGGGTATGAGGAGAGGGAAGATAGTGATCTTTAGAACTCGCCACCCAGGTGGTGAGCCGTTCGTCCAAAGGCCTGCTCTCGGTAAGAAAGGCGCCACTTCCAGTGCCATAATCGACATAGGCACCCCCTCCTACCACAACAAAGTCGGGTTCCACCTGGCAGCCGATCGATTGTTGGGACTGGGCCTGAGGTGAAATGGCTTCGTAGATTCTCACCTCCACCTCTCTTGACCAGTCATAGAAGGATGAGACCATCCGGCCTCGGTCCTGATGCTCTCCAAACCTCTCCAACCGCCTCCAATTAGGATTTAAGAGATACTCCTGATTCACCTGCGGGTCTCGATACACTTTTGTGTGAGGAGCAGGGGGAGGAGGATAGGCCCGCCTCGGTTCCCGGGAAGGCTCCTCAGGGGAGCGGTAAGGAGGATAGGAGCGCTCGGCCTCCATATGATAGCATCCAATGACCAGGAACAAACCCATAAGAAGAAAACCGACCCATAATCGCTTGTCTCTAATCTGTTTCATCATTCTTCTCCTATCTTAAGAAATGATCCTTTTTTTCAAAAACCTATCTATTGAGTTTTTTGCATCCTGCTCAAGCAAGTTTGGAGAAATCTGCAAACCTCAAAAAGAGTTTTCCAATCTCATTGAGAAGGGCCAGGCGATTTGACCGAATCTTCCCGTCGTCCACCATCACCAGAACGCCATCGAAGAATTCATCAATCGCTTTTTTCATACGACTCATTTCAAGGAGGGAAGCAGTATAATCTTTCTGGTTGAGAAGACGGTCAATCCTCTCCTTGGCCTGAAGGAAGGCTTGATATAGATTCTTCTCCGCAGTCTCTAAAAAGAGGGAGGGGTCTGTCTTTCGCTCGGAGGGCGACCCTTTCAGGATATTCATTGCCCGTTTGTAACCCACTACGATGGATTCAAAATCCTTCCAGGTTTTTGCGGTCCGCAACGCATCGATGCGGTGTTGCACATCAAGCAATGAATCGAAGGACGTCGAGAGAACGGCTTCGATGACATCAAAGGGATAACCTTTATCGAAAAGAAAGTTCTGATACCGAACCCGGAAAAAATCCAGCACATCCGCTTTCACCTCGTCAAAAGGCCGTTCCATCTTTTCAGCTAATGCCTTCCCACTTTCATTGATCAATGCGATCAAAGAAAGAGGATAGCCTTTTTCGAGAAGGATCCGGATGACCCCGAGGGCTTGACGCCTTAAGCCAAAAGGATCTGCAGTTCCGGTTGGGAGAAGTCCTACCCCAAAACATCCCACAATGGTATCCATCTTGTCAGCGATGCTGACAATATCTCCAACCGGACTTGAAGGGAGACGGTCTCCGGAAAAACGGGGCAGGTAATGCTCATAGATCGCCTCACAGACTTCAGGACTCTCTCCGGACCGTTTGGCAAACTCTCTTCCGACGATCCCCTGAAGTTTTGGGAATTCCCCTACCATTCCGGAGACAAGATCTGCCTTGCACAGAAGGGCTGCCCGATCTACGGCACGTTGGAGGTTTGGATCAATCTGTTTCACGATGAAGAAAGCCAATTCCCTGAATCGCATCACTTTTTCGTAGGAAGTTCCAAGTTTTGCCTGAAAGACAACTTTCTTTAAATCCTCCACCTTCTTTTCCAGAGGGGTCTTCAAATCCTCTTCAAAGAAGAAGGCGGCGTCCGCAAGCCTTGCCCTCAGGACTCGCTCATTTCCTTTCACTACCATTTTCTCATCTTTGGGAATGAGGTTGCTGATGAAAATGAAATGGGGAAGTAATCGTCCGTGGTCATCTATCAGGGGAAAGTACCTTTGATGCTCCTGCATCGAATGGATGACCACCTCCCGTGGCAATTGAAGAAAGGTCTCATCAAAACTTCCACAGAGAGGGTATGGATATTCGACTAAAAAGTTGACCTCCTCCAGCAGGGCTTCATCCTTCACCACTTTTCCGGAGACCTTGGCACCCTCCCGGATCATTCCCTCTTCAATGGTCCTCTTCCTCTCAACGGGATCAACGATGACAAAAGCCTCTCGCATCTTCTCAAGGTAGGATTTTAAACCGTTCACTACGATGGGGCCAGGGGACATAAACCGATGGCCATAAGTGATCGTTCCGCTTTGGACCTTTTCAAGTTGAAAAGGAACCACTTCTCCTCCGAAGAGGCAAAGAATCCAGTGAATGGGCCGGGCAAAGCGAATCGATCCATCCGCCCATCGCATCGACTTTTGAAAGGGGATCGAAAGAATGACCTGGGGAAGAAGCAGAGGAAGCAGATCAGCTGTCGTTTTTCCGGCTTCTTTTTTGATGGCGCAGAGGTATTCTCCTTTATCGGTCTGGATCACTTTGAGGGATTCCACCGGAACGGACTGGCTTTTTGCAAAACCGATGGCTGCTTTCGTGGGGAGCCCCTGGGCATCGAACCCTGCTGTTTTTGCAGGACCGATCTTCCTGACCTCTTCATCCCTTTGCCGGTCAGCAACGCTTTCAATGGCAAGCACCAGGCGTCTGGGGGTTCCAAAAGTCCGGACCTCTCCAAAAGCGATCCGGTTTTCTTCAAACCCCTTTTTGATGAGCTCCTGAAGGTCCGCAAGCGCTTGAGGCACAAACCCAGCAGGAATTTCCTCCGTCCCAATCTCTAAGAGAAGTTCCTTCATTTCATATTCCCCTTTACTCCTTTGCCATCTCCCTATCCCCTGTTAAGCAATGGATACCCCATCGCTTCTCTCTGCTTGAGATATCCTTCAGCGCACCATCTCGCCAGTGTCCTCACTCGCAATATATAACCCATCCGTTCGGTGACACTGATGGCTCCCCGCGCATCCAAGAGATTGAAGGTATGAGAGGTCTTCAAACAGTAATCATAGGCAGGAAGAATGAGACCTCGTTCGACCAAACGCTGTGCTTCCTTTTCATAGATTTGAAAGAGTTGAAAGAGCATGTCCACATCTGCCACTTCAAAATTGTAAGTCGAAAATTCAACTTCACTCCGATGGTGGACATCCCCGTATCGAATGCCCCTGGTCCACTCCAGATCATAGACGTTATCGACCCCCTGAAGATACATGGCGATCCGTTCGATGCCATACGTGATTTCGACAGGTATGGGGCTGAGTTCAATGCCACCGGCCTGTTGGAAATAGGTAAATTGAGTGATCTCCATTCCATCCAGCCACACTTCCCAACCCAAACCCCACGCCCCCAGCGTAGGAGATTCCCAGTCGTCTTCAACAAAGCGAATGTCGTGGCTGCTGGGATCAATGCCGAAAGAGGTCAAGCTCTTGAGGTAGATCTCTTGGATGTCAATAGGAGAGGGTTTGAGAATGACCTGATACTGATAGTAATGTTGGAGGCGATTGGGATTTTCTCCATACCGCCCATCCGTCGGACGACGAGAGGGTTCCACATAAGCCACCCTCCAGGGTTCAGGGCCCAGAACTCTCAAAAAGGTGGCAGGGTTGAATGTTCCGGCTCCAACCTCGATGTCATAAGGTTGTTGAATCACACAACCTTGATCTGCCCAGAACCTCTCGAGTGAAAAGATCAATTCTTGAAAATTCATCGATCCTCCTTAAAACGCATGTGACGATGTAGGGTTTAGCACTTTCAGCGATGTCCTGTCAACCCGCCTGAATGGGGCAGACGAACCGACCTTCGAAGAACCTTTGACCCCTGGCAGATCAGGAAACGGCAGGATCCATTCATCCCTCCAATGCCTGAAGCCCTTTCAGCGACTTCAATTCTTTTCCCAACTGATGGGAGATGAATCGGGGAAGGATCGCCCGACTCTCCTCAAGGGCTTGAGAGGTAAATTTGATCCTGTTCAGTTTTGACAGTTCCATCTGCGCAACCTGGTCAATCAGTCGTGCCGTTCCGAGGGAGATCGGCAGAAGCCTCTCTCCATGTTTTGAACACTGGCCACAGAGGAGCGTTCCTCTCTCAAGGGAGAAAAAGAGTGAGGGCTCTTTCCTGAGGGATTCCCAGTTTCGCTGGCAAAAACCGCAATGGATCAGATGGGGCCGATACCCAAAGAGAGAAAGCATACGGATCTCAAACATCCTTAACTGTTCCTCTCCTGGCGGCTTTCGATCAAGATCCTCGAGGAACCGAAGAAGGAGATCGAACGCCTCTGGATGTCTCTCCCGTTCACTGGCGATCTCATAGACCATTTCAAGATAGTAATGTCCGTAATAGATCTTTCTCAAATCCTCCCGAAGGTTTGGAAAAAGTTGGAGGAGGTCACCGCTTTCCACCCTTACCAGCCCCATCCCCTCTCGATCAAAAAAATGGAGACGGAGATGGGAAAAGAGCCCCAAGACATTTTGAAATCGCTTTCTGCTTCTTCTGGCTCCTTTGGCAATCCCCTTCAGTTTTCCAAAATCCCTGGTGAAGAAGGTGACGATTTTGTCAGATTCCCCATAATTGAGATTGCGGATCACAATCGCCTGAGTGGAGAAGAGTGGCATAGTCCATTACATTCTGTGAAGGTCAAAAATGGAGGCAACCCCTTCGAGAAGGTCCATAGCCGGGGGGAAGCGTACCCTGTTTGCATTCCTCATGACTACCTCGATGGCCGTCCACCAGCCGGAATCGATTCCTGCATCCTGATGACTTCTGTGCCCGGAGGAATTTTGAACTGAAAGAAAGAAGCAGGAAGATTGACATTGGTCTTCATCTCTGAGAATTGGGTCCGTGTCACATTTCCAAGACCATCAAAGACATCGACCTGGATCACCAGTAAGGTTTTTTTGTCAATCGTTAAGGATAATTTTGAAACGGCTGGATGAGGCTCCTTGGGAGCGATATCGATCCGGACCCGGTCTTCTTTCAAAGAAGGCCCTTCCTCTTTGGTGATGAGGAGGAAGTCCCGTTTCAAATCTCCTTCACCCATTAAGAACCCAAATTCTTTAATCATTTTGTCCGTGGAAGAGACCAGAACCTGTTTCTCCTCGGGCTGATAGAACCAGAGCGTCTGGCCATCGGAAATGATTTTTTGATTTGGAAAACGATAATCCCAACGCATCATCCCTTTCTTCTTAAAATAGACCTTCCCTTCCCCTTTCTGCGACTGCCGCGTCACTTTGCCGATGTATTCCTGGACAAAACTGGCTTCAAAATCATCGGTCTTTTCATACTGGTTTTGGATCTCCGTCAGAAAGGTCAGTGTGGTCGATGCCCATCCTTCAGTCTCCTCCAACCCCCAAAAACAGAATACGGTAAGCATTGCTAACAAAGCGATCTTTTTCACGTCTGCCTCCTGCTTATGGTTCAATCTTTTTGATCAAGACTTCTCTGGGTTTAATGCCATCGGATGGACCGACTACACCTTCCTCCTCCATCTTCTCAATAATGCGGGCCGCTCGATTATACCCGATTCGAAATCGTCTTTGGATGAGAGAGATGGAAGCCTGACCGGTTTCAGCGACAAAGGCAAGAGCTTCATCATACTTTTCATCATATTCATCGTCTTCGCCGGTTGTCCCTTTCTCCTTTGGGGGCTCTGTCAGAATTGAGGTATCATAGGAGGGTTTCCCTTGTTTTTTGAGAAATTCAACTACCCTTTTGATCTCTGCGCTCGAAATGTAAGCACCGTGTATGCGGATCAATTTGGCACTTCCCGGGGGAAGAAAGAGCATATCCCCTGATCCAAGAAGGTGTTCTGCCCCGACCGTATCCAGAATGGTTCTCGAATCCACTTTGGAGGTGACCTGAAAAGAAATGCGTGCAGGGAAATTGGCTTTGATGAGTCCTGTGAGCACATCGACCGATGGCCTTTGAGTGGCTAAGATGAGATGGATGCCAACGGCCCTTGCCATTTGGGCCAGCCGGGTGATGGACTCTTCCACCTCCTTTGAAGAAATCATCATCAAGTCAGCCAGTTCATCGATGACCACGACGATATAGGGAAGCCGTTCCATCTTCTCCTCTTCCTGAGGCTCATCCCCTTCAAGCGTATCCCCACGGCGTTTATAGACACGCCCCTTTTCCTTCCATTCTTTATCGATTTTTTGATGGTAATGCTCAATATTTCTGACCGCTTTCTCCGCCAGGATCGTGTACCTTCTTTCCATCTCATCAACCAACCACTTGAGGGCTACGGCTGCTTTTTTGGGGTGGGTCACCACAGGAAGTAAAAGATGAGGGATGCCGTCATAATCGGATAATTCCAGCATCTTCGGGTCGATCATGATGAATCGCACTTCATCCGGTGTGGCTTTAAAGAGGATACTGTTGATCATGGCATTGACTGAAACGCTTTTCCCGGATCCCGTTGACCCGGCCACCAGAAGATGAGGCATTTTAGCGAGGTCAAAGACGAAGGGTTCTCCCGAGATGTCTTTTCCTATGGCAAAAGAAAGTTTCGATTTTGAGTTTCGGAAGAGGTCAGAATCAATAATCTCTTTCAGATAGACGGTTTCTCTGACTGTGTTGGGCACCTCAATACCCACAACCGATTTGCCCGGAATGGGGGCCACAATCCGAATTGTCACCGCACTCAAGGCTAATGCCAGATCATCCGCCAGATTGACGATGCGGCTGACCTTGACTCCGGGAGCCGGTTCAAATTCATAAACGGTGATAACCGGTCCAGGCCTAACCTCCACCACCCTCCCTTCCACCCCATAATCGAGGAGTTTCTTTTCAAGGATGCGGGAATTCATCACCAAGCTTTCCCGGTCAATCTTCTGTCTCTTCTCAGTGTCTGCTTCCAGAAGGGAGAGAGGAGGAAGTTGAAATTCCCTTTTCGACTCTCCAAAGGCAAAGGATTTTTGCTCTGCCATTTCCTCCTTTTTTTTCGAGGGCAAAGTCTTCTCAACCACCACTACAGGAGGAGCTTCGATTGACGCTTCCTTCGTCTCTTCTTTGATCTCTTCTCTCGTTATACCCTTTTCCTGTTTTTGCCTCATGAGCTTCTTTGCCCTCTCGGCCCGTTCCTTTCTCACCATTTTGATCGTGCCTAATTGGTCTATGACTTTGACCACGATGTGAGTCAAATGGCGAACCACACCAATAAAGGAGATTCCGGTCCCCAAAACAAAGCCGAGAATGAGCACAAGAGTGAATAGCACCGTTGCTCCTGGACGATTAAAATAGCGTTCGCCGTATCTTGCGAACACTTCACCCACCAGCCCCCCGGCCAGCAGGTCTTGAATGGAATTTCTTAAAAATTTCATCCACAGACTGAAGAGCGACGACGTGGCGAGGAGCAGGATGGTCCATCCTCCCAACTTCACCAGGGGATATTTCCATTCCCAGCGAAGGACGAAGCTAAAGGCATAAAGGCCGAGAATAAAAGGAATGAGAAAAGATGGAAACCCAAAGCCTTGAAAGATTAAGGCGGAGAGATAAGCCCCCACCATGCCCATCCAATTATTGACCGTCCTTACTTTTTGGGAAGAATAAGAGAAAAGAGACGGATCCGTCGGATGATATGAAATCAGGCTTAAAAAGATAAAAAGGGCAATGGCAATCAGGAAAATCCCGATCACCTCTCTTTTCAATTTCTCCTTGATTGGCTCTGCTCCCACAACACTCCTCTCTCTTGATGAAGATTCATTCTCCTGGGAGGCTCCCTCCTGAAAAGGATGGAAGAACCTTTCCGTTCGACTCTATTTTTTTGAAATCAATTCAAAATTATTTTTGATCGACTCATTCACCCTTTCCATTAAAATAGTGCGGTCCTTCATGGAATAGGATTCCGTCTCGATGGGATCTCCGATGCGAATCCGAATCTCTCCGGGGAGGGCGGTCAAACGATCTTTGGGCATGATCTCCCGGCTTCCTGCAATCGATATGGGGACAATCGGAACTTTCGACTTCATGGCCAGGGTAAATCCTCCTTTTTTAAAAGGCTGGATGGCCCCATCCGGACTTCTCGAGCCCTCCGGAAAGATGACGATGGACATCCCTTCCCGAATTCTTCGGGCAGCCTGGTTCATCGCCTCTACGGTCTCCCGTGTTCCCTGCCGGTCCAGACTGATGTAGCCTGCAGCACTCATAGCCCATCCCAAGAAGGGGATGGAGAAAAGCTCCTTCTTCGCCAACCATTTGAAATGGAAAGGAAGATATCCCAGCAGGGCAAAGATATCATAACTCCCCTGATGGTTCGACATAAAAATGAATGGACCTTTCCCATGAATCTTTTCCAATCCCTCGACGCTTACCCGGACCTGATTGGCTAACAGTGCAGTTTTTCCCCAGAGACGAGCACACCAATGGCCAATCCTCCCTTTCCGGTCAAAAGGATATGTGATGAAAACGAAGGTACCCAAAATCAGCGTTGCCACGACAATACAGAACCAGACAAAAATGGTACGAATCATAAAATCTCAAACGCAACATCCGGATATCGTTATGCCCGGAGCAAATCCCTTCCTGCCAAAAACGCCAGAGGGCGCCTTCTCATGTTTCAAATCCGAAGGCCCCAAAGGGCTGAGAACGTTCAGGATGAGATCATTTGAAACCCTTTCGAATTTGGTGTTTCCTAACCCCCATGGCCGCGGGGCCACCCGCGAACCATGAAAATTTAGCGATGCATTGGTTAGGGTAATGGCTACGAAGCCCGTTTCGTTTAGCGTCTAAGGGTTACGTCAAATGCTTAAGACGGGAGACGTTACCGGATGACGATAAGGGCATCCTCACCGCTGCCGTTATACGTTATCTATATCTATTTTCTAACTAATTCGTATCGAGAGGCGTTGCCTCTATAATCGCTTCTCCAACTCTCTGAGAATCCCCTCAACCTCCTCTTTGACCTGATCATCGATATCATAAGGTGACTTTCCCATCCGGTCTGCCTCAAGAATCTTTGGATTAAATCTCATATGCCCCAAGATCGGAAAATCGGAAAGATTTTCTTCAATGACCTTGCGATCCTCTTCTGAAGTAACTTTATTGCCAACGATCATCATCTTCTTGATCTTAAGATCCTCTCCCAATTTTCGAATCTGTTTCGCGGTCTGAATCGCCCTCTGCCCTGGCTCAACCACAATAATCAATCCATCCACATATCCCGTGCTTCCCCTCCCGAGGTGCTCAAGGCCTGCCTCCATATCGATGATGAGCGCCTCCTCTCGGAGAACCAGGACATGTCGAACAAGATTCTTCAGCAGGACATTTTCGGGGCAGAAACACCCTCCCCCTCCCTGTGGGATGCAGCCCAGCAGTAGCAGCTTAACCCCTTCATAGGTCACCCCCAATTCATCAGGAATGTCATCCACCTTTGGATTGAGTTTAAACATCCCGCCAAAAGTCCCCTTCTTGGCTCCGGTTCTTTCTTCAATCAATGAGGTCATAGAAGCGATGGGAGAAAGCCTTTCCGAAACCTCCTTCGGAAGGCCGATGGCAGAAGCCAGGTTGGAATCCGGATCGGCATCAATGGCAAGAACCTTCCTGCCCTTTGCTGCTAAAATTCTTGCCATCACCCCCGCCAGCGTCGTCTTTCCGACACCACCTTTGCCAGATATCGCAATCTTCATTGGATCTCTTCCCTTCCAAATAGATAATCATATCCAAATTTTCATTAAAAGTCTAATGGTTTTAAACGACCGAAGTAATGCCTCACTCTCCCGTGGTCATTCAACGGCGATGGGGTAGGGATGTTGTAGAAAATCTTATAGCTGAA
>FWPV01013149.1_pt1 | contig 12515 bp, 11 predicted proteins | sample 2228371 | NCBI WGS metagenome assembly FWPV01 (sample SAMEA103939776, study PRJEB20133) | metagenome | reverse complement strand
GGACACCCACCGGATCCAGCCGCTACCGACCCCGACCACGACCGCGATCGCTCCCGGGACCACGCCCCACAGCACGTCGAGGCCGAGGAGGTGGTCGAGGGCGGGATCGTCTCGGCCAACGAGAGGCTGGGCACGCTGATCGACCCCGATGCGCTGGAAGTGACCTTCCGGCTGTCGACCACGCAATACGCGCGGCTGCTGGGGCCGGACGGGCGGCTGGTGTCCGCCGAGGTCGAGGCGGTGCTGGACGTCTTCGGTGCCGACCTGACGGCCACGGGGACGATCACGCGGGAAAGCGCCTCGGTCGGCGAAGGGCAGACGGGGCGGCTTCTGTTCGCGTCGATCGACGAGGCGGCAGGGTTCCGGCCGGGCGATTTCGTGACGGTGCGCGTGACGGAGCCGCCGCTGGAGGGCGCGGCGCGGCTGCCGGCCACCGCGCTCGACGGCAGCGGGACGGTCCTGGCGCTGGGCGCGGACGACCGGCTGGAGTCGGTTCCGGTCGAGTTGCTGCGCAGGCAGGGCGACGAGGTGATCGTGCGGGCGGAGGGCCTTGAGGGCCGCGAGGTGGTGGCCGAACGCTCGCCGCTTCTGGGTGCGGGCGTGCGGATCAGGCCGATCCGCCCCGGTCAGGCATCCGTACCGGCGGACGAGCCCGAGATGGTGGAGCTGACGCCCGAACGCCGCGCGGCGCTGATCGCCTTCATCGAGTCCAACGCCGGCATGCCCGCAGAGGCGAAGGCGCGCGTTCTGGCGCAACTGTCCGAGGACCGGGTGCCCGCGCAGGTCGTGGCGCGGATCGAAGGCCGGATGGGGGGCTAGGGCATGATCGGGGTTCCCGGATCGGCGCGCGGCGTGCTGGCCTATTTCGTCCGGCACCGGACGGCGGCGAACCTCGTGATGCTGCTGATGGTGTCCTTCGGGCTGTGGGCCGCGCCGCAGATGCGGGCGCAGTTCTTCCCCGACACGGTGATCGAGGAGGTGAATGTCACCGTCCGCTGGGAGGGCGCGAGTTCCGAGGACGTGGACCGCGCCATCGTGCAGGTGCTGGCCCCCGCGCTTCAGGCGGTCGAGGGCGTCGCGACCTCGTCGGCGGTGTCGCGCGAAGGAAGCGCGCGGATCGAACTGGAATTCGAGCCGGGCTGGGACATGGGCCGCGCGACCGACGACGTGCAGCAGGCGGTCGATGCGGTGTCGACCCTGCCGGAGGATGCCGAGGATCCCGAGGTCGAGCGCGGCGTCTGGCGCGACCGGGTGACCGACGTGGTGATCACCGGGCCGGTGGGCGTGGACCAGCTGGCGCGGTTCGCGGATGAATTCGTGTCCAGGCTCTACCAGGCCGGGGTGACGCGCACGACGATCCAGGGGCTCGCCGCGCCGTCGACCATCGTCGAGGTTCGGTCGATCGACCTGGTCCGCTTCGACGTGGAGCTGTCGGACATCGCCGCGGCCATCGCGGCCGAGGCCTCGGCGACGCCCGCGGGCGACGTGACGGGCGCGAACGCGCGGCTCCGCACGGGCGTTGAAAAGCGCACGGCGGCCGAGCTGGCGGCCATCGTTCTCAGGTCGAACCCCGACGGGTCGGCCGTGACGGTGGGCGACGTGGCGACCGTGCGACTGGAGGGTGTGGACCGCGAGCGGGCCTATTTCGTCGGCGGCAACCCGGCGATCAGCATCCGCGTCGACCGGTCGGACCGGGGCGATGCGATCGAGATGCAGCGGCAGGTCCAGGCGGTCGCGGACGAGCTGGAGCGGACGCTGCCCGCGGGCGTTTCGGTGGACCTCGTGCGGACGCGGGCCGAGGCGATCACGGGCCGTCTGAACATCCTGCTGGACAACGGGCTGATGGGTCTGGCGCTGGTCGTGGGTCTTCTTTTCCTGTTCCTGAACGCGCGCACGGCGTTCTGGGTCGCGGCGGGCATTCCGGTCGCGATGGCGGCCGCCATCGGGCTGATGTACGCGATGGGTCTGACGCTGAACATGATCTCGCTCTTCGCGCTGATCATCACACTGGGGATCGTCGTCGACGACGCGATCGTCGTGGGCGAACATGCGGACCACCGCGCACGCGAACTGGGCGAAAGCCCGGCGCAGGCGGCCGAGAACGCCGCAAGGCGGATGGCGCAGCCGGTCTTCGCCTCGACCCTGACGACGGTGATCGCCTTCCTGGGGCTGATCGCGGTCGGCGGGACCTTCGGCAACCTGATCGCCGACATCCCGATAACGGTCAGCCTGGTGCTGCTCGCGTCGCTGGTCGAATGCTTCCTGGTTCTGCCGCGGCACATGGCGCACGCGCTGGCGCATTCGGCGAGGACGCACTGGTACGACTGGCCGTCGCGCCAGGTGAACCGCGGCTTCGGCTGGGTGCGCGAGCGGCTGTTCCGGCCGTTCATCGCGGGCGTGGTCCATGCGCGCTACGTCGTGCTGGCGGCGGCGATCGCGCTTCTGGCGTCGCAGGCCGCGACGTTCCTGCGCGGGGACGTCCAGTGGCGCTTCTTCAACGCGCCCGAGCAGGGGTCGATCTCGGGCAACTTCTCGATGCTGCCGGGGGCGAGCCGGGACGACACGATCGAGATGATGCGCGAGTTGCAACGCGCGACCGAGGAGGTCGCCGCGCGCTACGAGGCCGAGCACGGCACGAGCCCGCTGGCCTATGTCATCGCCGAGATCGGCGGCAATACAGGCCGCGCGCTGCCGGGGGCCGACACGAAGGACACCGACCAGTTGGGCGCCATCGCGATCGAGCTGATCGACGCGGACCTCAGGCCCTATTCGTCGTTCCGGTTCCTGGCCGACCTGCAGGAGGCCGTGCGCCCGCATCCGATGCTGGAGGAGCTGAGCTTCCGCGGCTGGCGGTCGGGGCCGGGCGGCGATGCGCTGTCCGTGCAGTTCTATGGCGCCGAGGCGGATGACCTGAAGGCGGCGGCCGAGGCGCTGAAGGCTGCGCTGGCGGTCTTCCCCGAGGTCTCGGCGCTGGAGGACAACCTGGCCTACGACAAGGAGGAGCTGATCCTGGACCTGACGCCGCGCGGGCAGGCGCTGGGCTTCACCATCGACGGGGTGGGCCGCATCCTGCGCAACCGGCTGAACGGGATCGAGGCTGCGACCTATCCTGACGGGCCGCGGTCGGCCTCGATCCGGGTGGAGCTTCCGGACGAGGAACTGACGGCGGATTTCCTGGAGCGCACGCTGATGCGCACGCCGGGCGGTATCTACGTGCCGCTCGCCGACATCGTGACGGTCGAGCGCGAGGTGGGCTTCACCGCCGTCCGGCGCGAGAACGGGCTGAGGCTGGTGTCGGTGACCGGCGACATTTCCGAGGACGACCCGGCGCGCGCGGCCGAGATCACGCGCACGTTGCAGGAGACGATCCTCCCCCGGATCGAAAGCGAACACGGCGTCGCCTCGCGCCTGTCGGGGCTGGCCGAGGACGAACGCGCGTTCCTGTCGGACGCGCTTCTGGGGTTCCTGTTGTGCCTGATGGGCATCTACCTGGTGCTGGCCTGGGTCTTTTCCTCGTGGGGGCGGCCGGCGGTGGTCATGGCGGTCATTCCCTTCGGGTTGGTGGGGGCGATCTACGGCCATGCCGCATGGGAAGTGCCGCTGTCGATGTTCTCGGTCGTCGGGCTGATCGGGATGGCGGGAATCATCATCAACGATTCGATCGTGCTGGTGACGACCGTGGACGACCATGCGCGCCGGCAGGACCTGATGTCGGCCATCGTGGACGGCGCGGCCGACAGGCTGAGGCCCGTGCTCCTGACCACGCTGACCACGGTGCTGGGGCTGGTCCCGCTTCTGTTCGAAAGCTCGGAGCAGGCGCAGTTCCTGCGGCCGACGGTCATCACCCTGGTCTACGGGCTTGGCTTCGGCGTGGTGCTGGTGCTGCTGGTCGTGCCGGCGCTGATGGCGATGCAGGCCGATTTCGGACGGCAGGTGCGGGCGCTGCGCCGGGCCGCCGCCGCGGTCACGAGGGCCGGCGGGGCCGGGGCGACGGTCGTGGGCGCGGCGGCCGGGGTGGCGGCGCTGTTCGGGCTGACGGTCGGCTGGCAGCTTGCGACCGGAGAGATGCCGGCGCCGCTTGCCGGGCTGGGCCTGACGGGAACGGCGGGGGCGATGGTCGTCTTTGCGGCGTCCACGGCCGTGCTTCTCCTGCTGATCTATGCCGTCGCCGGCCTTCTGGCGCTGCGCCGGAGGCGGGTCTGAGGATCAGCCCGAGGGGCAGCCCCACATCTCGACCGCGCGGTCTTCGCCGAGGACGGTGATGCGGACCTGCGAGCGGTCGAGCAGGAAGGGCGCGCCCGACGGCGGGACGAGGTCGCTGCGCGCGGTCAGCCATTGCCCCTCGCGGTGGCCCTGCGATTCGGAGACCCAGATCGCCTGGTCGGGCAGTTCGAACACCGCGACCTCGTTCGCGCCGATGCGCGGCATGTCGATCCGCGCCGTCAATTGCAGCCCGTCGGCGATGGGTTCGACGTCGCAGGCCACCCGCGCCACGCCCGCCGCGCGGCCTTCGAGCGGCCGGTCGGCGAGCGCGGCCCGGATGGCGGGATCGTCCGCGCCCTGGAGCGGGATCTCGGCGGAGACGCGGGTGCCCATCGGCACGCAGATGTCCTTGCAGACCCCGATCTCGATCTCGGCGTTCAGGAGGATGGGTTCTCCGGGGCGCTGGGGCACCAGCTCGATCGGAAGGATCACCTCGCCGTAATAGCCGATGGAGCGCATGCCGTTGATCTCGTAGACCCCCGGCCGAGGCCAGTGGATGCGCACGGAGGCCAGGTTGGTCGAGCCTTCCCAGCCGAAGCGCGGCGGGATGCCGGCATCGCCGGGCGAGCGCCAGTAGGTCTTCCAGCCAGGGGCGAGTCGGATGCGCAGCGCCGACATGTGCACGCCGGATTCGGCGCGCCAGCCGGGCAGCACGTCCACCCTGGCCACGCCTTCGCCGGGGCCGGCGGCGGCAGGCAGGGACATGCAGAGTGACAGAAGGGCAGCTTTCACGCGCATGCCGCCAAGATAGTGGCCGGATCGGCCGGGTAGAAATCACATTGGGCTGATAGGTCGGGACTGTGTCGCCGGCGACACTTGCACCCGGAACGCCGGCTGCCCATCCTGACGACATGGCAACGAAACGATCCGGGATAGACCTTACGGGCAAGCTGCTGATCGCCATGCCGGGCATGGGCGATCCGCGGTTCGAGCGGTCCGTGATCCTGGTGTGTGCGCATGACAGCGACAGCGCGCTGGGTCTGATCGTGAACAAGCCGATGCCGGACGTGAATTTCCCGGATCTGCTGAAGCAGCTGGGAATCGCGGGCGACCCGGGGCCGCGCGCGGATCTTCGGGTGCAGTTCGGCGGGCCCGTCGAGCCGGGGCGGGGTTTCGTGGTGCATTCGTCGGACTACGGGACCAATGCCTCGACCCTTCAGGTGCCGGGGGGATTCGGGATGACCGCGACGCTGGACATCCTGGAACACATCGCGCGCGGAACGGGCCCCGAGCGGGCGTTCCTGGCGCTGGGCTATTCGGGCTGGGGGCCGGGTCAGCTCGAGTCGGAGATCGCGCGGAACGGGTGGCTGACGGCCGAGGCGACGGACGAGATCGTGTTTTCGCGCGACAACGGTGCCAAGTGGTCGAAGGCGCTGAAATCGCTGGGGATCGATGCGCTGTCGCTGTCGTCGGACGCGGGCCGTGCCTGAGGCTAGGGGCGCGGCGCCGCCGCGCGGCGCAGGCGGTCGTTGATCGCGCGGCCCAGGCCGTGGTCGGGGATCGGCGACACGGCGATCGGCGCGCCCCGTTCGTCCAGAAGCCGCAGGTAATGGAACAGGTTGGCCGCCGCCTCGACCAGGTCGCCCGAGGGCGAGAGGTTCAGCGCCGCCTCGGGGTGGCGGGGTCCGAAGGCCAGAAGCGCCTCGTCCGCGCGGACTTCGGCCGCGTCGAGACGCAGGGGGGCGGCGGGGGCGTAGTGGGAGGCGAGCTGGCCCGGGGCGGTGGGCGTCTCGCTGCTGCCCGCATGGAGCACAAGCGGCGCGCCCAGACAGGCTTCGACCGCTTCGGCCGGAAGCCCGCCGGGGCGGAGAAGCACCGGGTCGGGCAGGAGGCCGACGATGGTCGATTCGACGCCCACGTCGCAGGGTCCGCCATCCAGGACGGCCGCGATCCGGCCCGAGAGCCCCGCCATCACATGGTCCGCGCGCGTGGGGCTGACGCGGCCCGACGGTTTGGCCGACGGCGCCGCGACCGGGCCGCCGAAGGCCGAGAGCAGGGCCTGCGCGACGCCGGAGGCGGGCACGCGCAGGGCCACGGTGTCGAGCCCGGCCGTGACGAGGGGCGAGATTCCCGCACCGGGCCTGAGCGGCAGGACCAGCGTCAGCGGGCCAGGCCAGAAGGCCGAGGCCAGGCGCTCGGCTGCGTCGTCGAAGAACGCGATGCGGCGCGCCTGGTCGAGGTCGGCCACGTGGACGATGAGAGGATTGAAGCTCGGCCGGCCCTTTGCCTCGAATATCCGGGCCACGGCGATGTCATCTGTCGCGTCGCCGCCGAGGCCATAGACCGTCTCGGTCGGGAAAGCGACGAGAGCGCCCGCCTTCAGCAGCGCGGCGGCGCGGGCGATGCCGTCGCCATCGGCGGAAAGAAGCTCGGTCTGGGGCATCCGTGACGTGGCGTTTGCCTTGATGGAAGGGCGCCGTTGCCTAACCTGACGGCATCTGCAATCTCACATACGTTCGTGGCCGGGCTTTGCCAAGGCTGCCGACGGGGGGAAGACCATGCCGTATCGCGCGCCGATTTCCGAATTCGCGTTCCTGCTGGACCATGTGGTGGGGCTGGACGCGGTGCTTGGCACCGAGATGTTCGCCGATGTCGGCCGCGATGTCGCCGACGCGATCCTGGCCGAGGCGGGGCGGCTCTGCGAAGAGGTCCTGGCACCGCTCCAGCGCCCCGGCGATCTGCATCCCGCGCGGCTTGAAAACGGCGTGGTGCGCACCTCGCCCGGGTTCGCCGAGGGCTACCGTGCGCTGGCCGAGGGCGGCTGGATGGGCATTTCCGCCAAGCCCGAGTTCGGGGGCATGGGCCTGCCGGCGACGGTCACGACGGCCGTCAACGACATGATGTCGGGCGCCTGCCTGTCCTTGCAGCTGAACCCGCTGATGACGCAGGGCCAGATCGAGGCGCTGGAGCATCACGCGTCCGACGAGATCAAGGCGCTCTACATCCCCAAGCTCGTGTCGGGCGAATGGTGCGGCACGATGAACCTGACCGAGCCGCAAGCCGGGTCGGACGTCGGCGCGCTGCGCACGAAGGCCGAGCCGAAGGGCGACGGGACCTACGCGATCACGGGGCAGAAGATCTACATCTCGTGGGCGGACAACGACTTCACCGAGAACGTCTGCCACCTGGTGCTGGCGCGGCTGCCCGACTCGGTGCCGGGGACGAAGGGGATAAGCCTGTTCATGGTCCCGAAGCGCCTGCCCGATGCGGACGGCAGCGCGGGCGCCGCCAACAGCCTTCGGGTCGTGAGCCTGGAGCACAAGATGGGCCTGCACGGGTCGCCCACGGCGGTGATGGAATACGACGGTGCCACCGGCTGGATGGTGGGCGAGCCGAACGGCGGGATGAAGGCCATGTTCACCATGATGAACAACGCCCGCCTGGGCGTGGGCGTGCAGGGCATCGGCGTCGCGGAAGGCGCCTATCAGCATGCGCTGGCCTATGCGCTGAGCCGCCGGCAGGGCAAGGTCGGGGGCACCGGCACGATCGTCGAACATGCCGACGTGCGGCGGATGCTGGCCACGATGAAGGCCGAGGTCTTCGCGGCGCGCGCGATCGCGCTGTCCTGCGCGGTGGCGATCGACATGGGCCGCGCGACGGGCGACGAGGACTGGAAGGCGCGCGCCGCCTTCCTGACGCCGATCGCCAAGGCCTACGGGACCGATACGGGCATCGCAGTGGCCTCGACCGGCATCCAGGTGCATGGCGGGATGGGCTTCATCGAGGAAACCGGCGCAGCGCAGTATCTGCGCGACGTGCGCGTGACGGCGATCTACGAGGGCACGAACGGCATCCAGGCGATGGACCTGGTGGCGCGCAAGATGATGGACGGCGGCGAAGCGGCCTACCGCCTGCTGGAGGAGATCGAGGCGGGCGCCGAGGCGGCGCGCGCCAGTCTGCCCGACCTTGCAGGCGATGTCTGGTCGGCGGCCGAGACCCTGCGCGAGGTGACCGAGGCGCTGATCGCCCAGGCGCCGGAAGACCGGTTCGCAGGCGCGGTCCCCTATCTGCGCGCCTTCGCGCTGGTGCTGGGCGCGCATTTCCACCTGAAGGCGGCGATGGCCGAAGGGGCCAGGGGTCCGCGTTCGGCGCTGGCGCGGGTGCATATCCGGCGGCTTCTGCCCGAGCATGCGGCGCTGCTTGCCGCGGTCAAGGCCGGGCGCGAGGATATCTTCGCGCTGTCGCCCGACGATCTGGCGGCGTGATGGACGGCGGCGAGGGCCTGATCCGATACATCGTCGAGAACCCGCCTGCCGAGGGCGAGGCGACGGAAGTGGCGGACGGGGTCCTCTGGCTGCGCTTTCCATTGCCGATGGCGCTGGACCACGTGAACGTCCTTGCGCTGGATGACGGCGCGGGCTGGACGGTCGTCGATACCGGCTTCATGAGCCGCCGGGGCAAGGCGATCTGGGAGAAGGCCCTGGCCGGGCCGCTGGCCGGCAAGCCGGTCGCGCGCGTGCTGGTGACGCACCACCATCCCGACCATGTGGGCCTTGCCGGCTGGTTCCAGCGCGAGCAGGGCGCCGAGGTCGTGACAACTCGCACGGCGTGGCTTTTCGCGCGGATGCTGACGCTGGACGTGCAGGAGGTGCCGGCCCCCGAGGCGATGGAGTTCCTGCGCGCGGCCGGCACGCCCGGCCCGATCCTCGAGCAGCGGGGACGCGAGCGGCCGTTCAACTTCGCCGACATGGTGGCGCCGATGCCGCTGGGCTTCACGCGCCTGTCCGAAGGCGACACGTTCATGGCGGGCGGGCGGACCTGGGATGTCCGCCTGGGCCAGGGCCATGCGCCCGATCACATCACGCTTTGGAGCCGCGACGACGCGCTGGTGATCGGCGGGGACCAGCTGCTGCCCTCGATCTCGCCCAACCTGGGCGTCTACCCGACCGAGCCGATGGCCGACCCGGTGGGCGAGTGGCTGGAGAGCTGCCGGCGGTTCGCGCCTATGGCGCGCGAGGACCACCTGGTCCTGCCGGGGCACAAGCTGCCCTACCTCGGGCTGCCGACGCGGCTGCGCCAGCTGGCGGAGAACCACGAGGGCGCGCTGGACCGGCTGATGGAGCATCTGGCGCAGGAGCGGACGGCGGCCGACTGCTTCGCGCCGCTGTTCAAGCGCGAGATCGGGCCGTCGGAATACGGCCTGGCGCTGGCCGAGGCGGTCGCGCATCTGAACCACCTTCTCCTGACGGGCCGCATTTCGCGTCGCCGGCGCGCGGATGGCGCCTGGCTGTGGCGGCGGGGGGCGGCATGATCTCGGACCAGATCAGCACGACGGCCGAGGCCGAGGAAAGCCATGCGATGCACCGAGCGCGCGCCATACTGGCCGACCCCGAGGCGCCACCGACCGCCGAGCAGCAGCCGCTGCCGAAAGGGCTGGCGCAGTGCGGAACGGACGAGAAGAGCCCGGCGGAATGGGCATACGAGCGGCTGATCCTCTACATCCGGAATTTCGAGGAACAGCTGGACAACGCACATGAGGTCGCGATGTGCTTCACCGGCGGCGATGCCGGGGTGCTGAGGATCGAAGGGATCGGGTTCTTCGCCCCGGACATCGTGACGTTCTACGGCAGGGACGAGGCGGGCACGCGCACGCAGCTGATCCAGCATGTGAGCCAGCTGAACGTCCTCTTGCGCGCGCTGCCCAGGCCCGAGGGCCGCCCCGAACCGCAGAGGATCGGCTTTCGCCTGGCGCAGGATCTTGCGCGGGAGTGACGCGCTGCGCCGCACCCCAGACCCCGTGACAGGGCTGCCTGAATCGTCTATCGGGTTTCGAAACGAACAGAGGGAGCCGACCATGGCGGACTACAAACCGGGCAATATGGATATCCGCGAGCATGAGAAGACCTTCGAAGGGTTCATCCGCTGGTCGGTGCGCGTCGCGGTGTTCAGCGTCTGCGTGCTGATCTTCCTGGCGATCTTCAACTCCTGAGCGCGGCGCAAGGTGGTCGGGTTCGGCGTCCTGCGCGCCCCGCTGGGGGCTCTGCTGCTTCTGGCGCTGGTTGGCTGCGGCACGACGGCCGAACCGATCTGGGCGCCCGAGGCCGAGGTGCAGCGCGCTGTCTATCGCCACATGGGGCCGCCTACCGTCACGCTCTATACGGTCATCAACAACCGTTCGGGCGAAGGTGGCCATACGGCGGTGATGGTGAACGGATCGCAGCGCATCATGTGGGACCCGGCGGGAACCTGGTGGAACCCGGCCTCGCCCGAGCGCAACGACGTGCACTACGGCATCACGCCGCGGATGGAAGAGATCTACGTCGACTACCACGCGCGCGTGACCTGGCGGGTGGTGATCCAGGAGGTTCCGGTCACGCGTGAGACGGCCGACGGCCTGATCGCCGCGTTCCAGGCCAACGGTGCCGTGCCCAAGGCGCAATGCGCGAACGTCACCACGGCCATCCTGGCCCGGTTCCCGGAATTCGCCGGCGTCCGGCGCACATGGTATCCCAAGCGCGTGATGGAGGATTTCGACCGCCTTCCGGGCGTCACCAAGTCGGTCGTCTACGACGATGACGACGACAACAACCAGCCGCTTCTGCGTCAGCAGATCGCGGCGGGGCAGAGCGGCGTGATTTGACCCGCCCTAGAGCAGCCAGAGACCCAGGTAGAGTGTGCAGCCGCCGGCGAGAATCGCGCCGAACACGCTGCGCGTGAGGATGCCGACCAGGATGGTGGCCGAGGCTGCTGCAAGCCGCGCGGGGTCGGGTTCGCCCCCTGTGGCGGCCGGAAACAGGACCAGCGGCGCGACGAGCGCGGGCATCACCGCGACGGGCGTGTAGCGCAGGTGGCGCAGGAGCCATTCGGGAAGCGGCCGGTTGCCGATCAGTCCGATGAAGGAAAAGCGGATCAGGTAGGTCCCGACGGCCAGCGCCGCGATGACGATCCAGACGACGGTGCTGTCCAGTGTCATGTGCGCGGTCCCGTTCTGCGTTCGACCTCGGCTCCCGCCATCATGGCCAGCGTCCCGGCGACCAGCAGCCCGCCGTTGTAGGGCAGCCCCGACAGCAACAGCGCCACCGCGATCGATACGATGGCCGCGACGAGGTGGGCAAGCGTCCGGACCATCGGCGCGATGATGGCGAGGAAGGTGATCGGCACGGCGAAATCGAGGGCGAATTCCGGCGGGATGCCCCGGCCCAGAAGCGCGCCCGCAAGTGTCGCGCCATACCAGACCGGGACGATGGGGGCGGCACTGCCGAAGAAGAAGGCGATCTTTTCGGCCAGCGGCATGGCGGGCCTGCGTTCGTATTCGGCCGTCGAGGCGGCGAAGGTCTGGTCGACCAGCAGATAGGCGGCGAAGGCCCGGGTCAAGAGTGGCGCCGCGCCCAGGTGCGGGGTCAGCGCCGCGGAATACATCGCCGTGCGAAGGTTCACCGCAAGCGCGGTCAGGATGACGATCAGCGTGGGCGCATTGTCGGTCATCAGTTGCAGCGCGGTGAACTGCGCCGCGCCCGCGATGATGAGGACGCTGAACCCCATGACCTCGGCCAGGTTCAGGCCAGCCTCGGTTCCGACCACGCCGAACAGGAGGCCGAAGGGCCCAACGACGATCACGAAGGGAAGCGCACCGCGTGCGCCCCGCCAGAAGGCGGATCTTGGGGATGCGGTCGTCATGGGGGCACCCGGCTGGACTGGAGACGGCCCTGCATAGGGCCTGGCGACGGGGGGTTCAACCGCCCTCAGTCGAAGGTGCCGACGACACGGCCCAGAAGCATGAAGGCACGTGCGGTCCGCGTATCCGCCAGCGCGGCGATCTCTTCGTCGGTGGCGGCCGGGACGAAGGCGGTGATCTCGCGGTCGAAGAGGCGCAGGAAGTGGTGCGCGGCGTCGCGGAAGACGACATCCTCGCGCATCCGGGTGGCGGCGAGGCCCAGTGGGCCGCGGTCGCGGATGCCGCCGATGTCGGCCACGGCGCGGCCGCGTTCGCCCTCGGCGAACCGGCGCCAGACCTCCGGGCGGGCCCGGTCGGCCGCGAGGTCGTCCATGTAGATCCCGTCCTCGCTGAGCAGGGTCAGGATGTCCTGGCTGGCCCGGACGAGCTTGCCGATCTGCGGGTCGTTCAGGCCCCGGCGCAGCGCGCGGAAGCCGTCCGCATCCCGGGTATCGTCGGGAAAGTTCAGCGCCCGGATCCGGTCTTCGGAGGACAGGCCCGACTGTTCCGGCGCGCCGTCGAGCGCGAAGCTGCTCTGCGGATCGGCGGGGGCCGGCCGGAGGCGCGCGGCCTCGGGCGCGCGGTCGGGGCGGGCGGG
>FWPV01008185.1_pt1 | contig 12517 bp, 11 predicted proteins | sample 2228371 | NCBI WGS metagenome assembly FWPV01 (sample SAMEA103939776, study PRJEB20133) | metagenome | reverse complement strand
GTAAACATAAGTAAGCTTTTTCATTTGGGATAGATTTACTTCCTTAATTTAAGAACGCAATATAAAATCAACTTGTAGAATGGGGGAGTGAAAATAAGATTGGTTTATATTAATATTAAAATTTGTAAAAAAATACAAAAATTAATGTTTTCTATTGAAATTAAGCATAAGCATCTATGTAATTTTGATAAAAGAATATAAAAACTTAAGAAATTCTCTAATTTAGAGAATATTTTTCAACATATATATGTTTTTTACCATTTATTTCAATTACACTGCCTGTCACTTCAATGTTCTTTCCAATTAAAAATAATGCTAAATTAGTTGGTATTCCAGTGGAATCCCAGTCGGACATTAATGTTCCATCTAAAATGTAATTATCGTTTTCAGTTTCTAATATGCTGGAAGTATAAGTTTCTCCAGTATATTGAGATCCCACTTTCCCACTAATTGTTTGTATTCCTAGGCTTTTTGCTGTACTAAATCTCTCGTCTTCTATGATAACAGAATTTTTATATGTATCTATATTTAGTGTATATAAATTTTCTTTCTCTTCATTTGTAAAATTAATATAGTTTAACATTATATAATCAACCGAGATAAGGTACATATCTTGATCGGCTCTTCGCATCATTTGGCGTAGAGGGAGGAATGTTTTTTTGTCAATAAAAAGACTTATTTCATACCTTAAAAGTTTTCTGTTATGTAATATGCTATCCCAGACTTCAATATCGTAAAAGAAGATAATATTATATGCTTCAAATTTTTGAGCTTTTACCTCAATTATATCTTCTCTAACGTTTTCTTCTTCAATCAAATTTAAAATCAATTCGTAGGCTTTTGCATTTTCATATAAAGGGTCGATTGCATTCATACTAAAAAAGAGATTTTGGTAATAATCGTTTTTGTAAATTTGCGCGTTTTGGCCATAATTTTCTGGGTCGAAATTGAATTGAACAAGATAAAAATTTTTACCATTAAAATAGGTCTCGTATTCTATGGGGGTATGATAGATAGTAAGTTCGTTTTCTGATGTATCCTGCTCTGTTGATATATCCTTTTCTCTCTTTACATTTCTTAGTATTTTATATTTGAAGGAATCTAGGTCATAAAAAGATTCTATGTGTGTAATAACAGGGTTTTCAAGACTTGTAGAATAATCTGTAATTTCGTAAATTAAATGAGCTGTATTTCCAGAACGGCTATATGTTTCCACCTTATAGATCATGTTTTGTATTAATTCTTTTGCGCTGACTTTATTACTGTTTTTTATATGTTGGATGTCTTTAAATTTTAAGTTGGGATGAAGAAGCAACAAGGTGAAAACGGTTGCTATTATCGTTATACCAAGTATTGTGAATTTAAATAAAAGAGATAATGTAAAATCTTTTTTCGGACCATATTTTTCCCAAATTTGGGATATTCTATTTTCAAGAACTTTATTTTCGTTTTTTGTGAGTAAAGCAGTTTTTTTAAATTGTTCAAATAATTTTTTCATACGCTTAATTTGAAGATTTATCTATTTATATATACCTTTCAAGGTTACATTTTGTTTTATTTTTTTTGCCTTTTTAAGTGCTCTGAAGAGCAAAACCTTTGCATTGTTTTCGCTAATTTCAAATGCTTGCGCAATTTCCTTTTGGGACATATTTAGAAGATATCTTGATTTAAGAATTTCACTATATCTTTTTGGAAGTTTAGAAAGAATTGTGTATAAGGTGTGAGTTGTATTTTTATCTGTAGATTTTGTGGAGTTATTCATATCTTGAAATTTGAATTGATCCATATCCATAGATATAGAGTTCTCCTTTTTCTTTTGGTTTAAATAATCAAAAAGTAAATTGCGGGCAATTTTATATATCCAAGTTCGTACCGACCACTTTTTATTATAGCTTTCAATATAGCGTAAGACTTTCTCAAAACAAAGAGATGTAAGATCTAACGCGTCTTCTCTGTTTTTTACTCTTAATAAAAAATATGCAAAAATTTCATTTTTATAAGATTTATAAAGTCTTATAAAAGCTTTTTTGGAACCTTTTTTAATTTTTTTAATTTGACGTTTCTCTATCATGAAATGATGGCAATGATAATCAATTCCATATTATATACCTTATTAGGTTACAGTTCTAATGTATGTAAAAGTTTTAATAGATTGTAATTACTAATAGTTTCTACGAAATTAGTTATCTAGCACTTTAGTGTATGTTTTAAATTATAGATTGCTACGAAGTTTTTTATTGGTAGAAAATTAAATGCTTAAAAGTTGCTATGAATTATAAAGACTTTGTAAATATATATGTGTTCCAAAGTAACAAATAGTATCTTTCTTTATATGAATGCACTCTCTTGCAATTTGAATTGGTAAAAATTAAAATAATGTGTGTAAGAGATTATTGTATTTATAATTAAATAAGCTAATAAATTTTTATATTTAATTTATTATTTTTTTTGTCATGTTTAAAAAACCAGTAAATATAATTATAATTTCTGCTTTTACTATTGCAGTGGGAAGCGCAATATTTTTTGGGATAAGATATCTTACAAAAAACACTTTAAAAAGCGATAATTCCGGGACAAGCAATGTTAATGTTACTTTCACAAGTGAGAAAGAGGAAGTTAAATTACTTGATGACACCGGTTATTCTCAACAAAAAGTTGAAGAACTTGCGCAATCAAATAATAAATTTGCTTTTGATTTGTATAAACAAGTTGTTGATGATGAGAGTAATATATTTTTCTCCCCTTACAGCATATTTTCTGTTCTTTCTATGACTTATGAGGGCGCAAGAGGCGAAACAGCAGATGAAATTAAGGAAACATTGTATTTACCTGAACTATTTGACTTAAGGTTATCGTCTGCAAGACTTTACAACGTTATTAACAAAAAGGATAAGGAATACTTACTTTCAACAGCAAATGCTTTATGGGCTCAAAAAGACTACAGTTTTATTGAGGAATATTTTAGTACAATTGAAAACTTTTACGGTGGGAAAATTGAAACTCTTGATTTTGTTTCAAAAACTGAAGAGTCAAGGAAAACTATCAACAAATGGGTAGAAAAACAAACAAAAGATAAGATTGTTGACCTTATTAAGCCAGGAATTTTAGGACCATCAACAAGGCTAGTAATTACAAATGCAATATATTTTAAAGGAGATTGGTTGTATCAGTTTGAAAAGGAGGATACACAAATTATGGACTTTACAACCTTAAATGGGACAAAAGAGAAAGTTGATATGATGCATCTTGATAATTCGGATATTAGTTTCCTATATAAAGATACAGATAAAGCTGAAATTTTAAGTTTACCATACAAGGGTAATGAACTTTCAATGTTAATAGTCCTACCTAAAGGTGAATTTAAAGATTTTGAAAAAGGTTTGATAAATGAAAATTTTGAAAAAATGATATCTGGAATGAGTGAAAAAAATGTTGAAGTTTTTATACCAAAGTTTAAAATGGAACTAGAGTATTACTTAAATACTCCTTTGCAAAATCTTGGTATAGAAAAAGCGTTTACTGAAGATGCTGATTTCTCTGGAATGACTGGAAAGAGAGACTTGTCAGTTTCTGATGTTATTCATAAATCTTTTGTGGAAGTAAATGAAGAGGGATCGGAAGCAGCTGCGGCAACTGCTGTTGTTCTAAAGGAAACTGCCATGATTGACGAAGAAAATATTGTATTTAAAGCTGATCACCCGTTTTTGTTTGTAATAAGGGAAAACTCAACTGGTCTTATACTTTTCATGGGGCGTTTTGGTAAATCTGTATAAAAGGATATAAAATTTTGCTTTTACTAATCTTTTTTGTATTAAACAATAAAAATCTTTTATATTTATTGATATTGCTTGGAAAAACTATTGTTGGTTTATTCGAATTGAGTCTTTATTTATTTTGTTAAATTGCCATTTAAGTAAATATAGTCATAAATCGTTTTAAATAAATTTGTCATTAAATTGCAATTTTATACTTCTAAACCTATCCTAAAAGTAAAATAATCTTATTTTGTATGGTATAAAGAAATAAGTTGCGGGCTATTTTTAAAATGGCTGAGAAGGGGGATCGTTCAATATTTCTCCAAAAACATATCCTTCGTAACAAAAATAAATTGGCGAACCCAATTGCAAGCCGCTTTTTGCCGGATTAACTACAAAAAAAACCGTCTCTACCTCTGCATTTTTTTGTGTTCCTTCTTACAACTACCCCTTCTAAATTTACATTCTGTCTTGGCAAGAAAGGCCCATCAGTAAAATAATAAGCGCTTAAACAAACGCGGATTCTAAACAAACTACCTTCTAGAGAAGAAATTGGCAAATATAGCTCAAAGGTATCTTCTGGAATTTTAAGAACGGTAACCTTAATTTCTCTGGGTTTAGGAAATATTATTATTTCGTCCTTTTTGTATAACGGAGAATCGGTCAAAACCTTAAAACAAACTTGATCACCATCACCTTTTATCCTAACAATTAACAAACCAGCCACCGGCCCTCTTGTTGTTACTGGGTACAATGTATTACGAGTGGTAGCATCAGCAAAGTGTGTTCTAACTTTAGCGATTTCTCCAACCTTTAGATCGCTAGCTCTACAAATTCTTATCTCTGGATCCTCTTCTGGCATACATATATATGTTTAAAAATAACATTTTACTTTTAAATTTATATCAACGCCCTCCAGCTCAAAGTTTGAATAGATAATTTACCTTAATTCTATCTACTTTCATTTTTCATTCTACGCATTCCTGATTGACACCGGCAGAATAGGCATAACATGCCCCATATTTATCTTTTACAATAACTTTATTAATACCATTAAAGATTAGTGTACTTTCGATTGCTTTGTACGCTCTTCTTTCTCCTGCAAGCGATATTCCTGCCCATGCTCCTTCAAGTCCAGGATTTTGCTGAAAATATATATCTTTGCAAAATTTCACATTTATTACATTTCCATGAATTTCAATGGTATAATTATTATCTCCGCAATTAGATTCTCCAGAGAGAATAAAAGTTGGTATATAACCTAAATCTTTCTCTTTATCGTTTGGTCCTTTTATTAACTCATCTACGGCAAATGAATATAAGTCGTCATTAGCTGTTTCTCTTTTTGTCTTAACAAGTGTTTCAAAGTCTGTTGATTCAGCAGGATTTGCAAAGTATATATACACTTGTTTACTCTCTTTTTTTTCTAATATTGTAGATTCGTTTATATTGCTTTCTTGAGTTTTTGTTATTTCTATATTTTCATTACTTTTATTATTGTTTTTTTCTCTTGTGATTACTAAAAGGATTACACCTGTGAATATCAAAGATAAACAAACTGTTAAACTTATTATAGTTATAATTAAAAACTTGTTTGTTGTGGACATTTTTAGAAATTTTAAAATATATTTAGAGATAATATACTCAAAAGATTATGCAAAAGCAAACCTACTATTTTAACATCTTTTTTTATAAACGGATTGAATTTAATAATAAATACTTTGTGCGTTTTATGAATAAATCAAATAGAATTTCTTAGTGTTATATTTGTTTTTGAAAAATTTTTTTACATTGTTTAGACTAAATCCTGCGATGTTTTTATATCCTAAAGCTTTCATGCCATTTATTGACATAAATTTTAATACTTCTTTAGCGGGGAGAGCGGTAGGATCTTTGTTTATACCTTTTTGAATGAGAGAGGCGAATTTTCCCGCTTCCCAGAGGTCTAAGCGGTTTGAGCTGGCTGCCCCATCAGTTCCTAGTGTAATATTTAGACCAGCTTTTAACATTTTATCTACTGGAGCTATTCCCGAACCTAGTTTTAAGTTGCTTAACGGGCAGTGAGATATATTGGCTTTTGTTTTTGACAATATTTTAATGTCGTTTTCATTTACGTGTACACAATGTGCAAGAATACATTTGCTGTCCAAAATGCCTAAGCTGTCTAGATACTCTACTGGAGTCATTTTGTGCAACTTTAGGCAGTATTTTAATTCATCTTCCGTTTCAGCAAGATGTATATGAAAAATTGTATTGTATTTTTTTGATAGCTCTTTTGCTTTGAGAAGTATCTTTTTTGAAGTCGCGTAAATTGAATGTGGTGCCACTGCTACTTTTACATATTTGCTATTTCTAAATTTTATTATTTGCTTTTCTGCAATTTTTAGCGCTTCCTCCGGATGCTTTGCACTTGCTGTTGGGAAATTTAATATAACTTCTCCTATCACTACATGCATTTTCATCTTTTGGGCAGCTTTAGCAACTTGTTCTTCAAAGAAATACATATCATTAAAAGCAACGATTTTGTTTTTTTGCATTTCTTTTATTGCTTTAATAGTGTTTCTAAAAACAAATTTTGGCGTAATATTCTTTTCGGCTGGCCAGATTACAGTTTCAAGCCATTCCTTAAGTGGTATTTCGCAAGTTAAATCTCTAAAAGCAACCATGGCGGCGTGAGTATGAGTATTTATTAAAGGGAGATTTATATTCATAAATTAAGTATTACAAATTTATATATAATGATAAATATTTTCAAATTTTTTTATTTAAATGTAAGGAACCTTAACGTGAGTAACTTTAAAAGTGTTAATAAAAAGGTATTAGATTATAATCTAAAATAAAAATTTTTTTATAATCTAATTTTAAGAAAGTGTAAAAAGTGTAAATGATTTGAAAATTTTTATATAATTTAAAGTAAATATGGAATTTGTCTTAAATTTCATAAATAGATGAAAAAATTTTTAATATTTTCACTTTGATTTAATTTTAACATCAGATTAATGAAAATAATTCAGCTTACAACCTTTTTTTATCCTGTTCATGGGGGGGTTGAACAGATGGTTTTTCAACTCGCTTTACGATTAAGTAAGGATGGGCATAAAGTTAAAGTTATAACTTCTGATAGTCTCAAAGGAGGGGAATTTATACGACCTTTAACTGATGAAATTAACGGCATTAAAGTTGAAAGATGCAGGACTTGGTTTAGTATAACTAAGTTTCATAAGTTTTTTCCAGCTTTATTGCCTAAACTTTTAAAATCCGATTATGATATTGTTCATGTTCATGGAATCAGGAAATTTGAAAGTTATGTTGCATTATTTGTGTCAAAAATAAGAAAGAAGAAAGTTATTGTAAGTACACATAATCCATTTGTAGTAGATCCAAGGGAAAGGTCTTTTATGGAGAACCTCTTGATTAAAATTCATGATTTGACTCTTGGCAAAATTTTTTTTAGATATTTTGACAAATTTATCTGTCTTTCAAAAAGTGAGTTTCAGGAACTTAAAAGATTTGGTGTTAGTGCATATAAAATGACAAAAATTCCAAATGCTATTCCAGATTGTGTCTTGCAAAAAGGGAACATTGATTATGTTCAAAAAAGGTATAATTTTAATAAAAATAATTGGGATGGTATTGTTTTGAGTTTAGGGAGGATTGAGAAGAGAAAAGGAATCCAAAATCTTTTTTTGGCGGTGAGGGAATTAAAAAATGTATTATTTTTAATTGCTGGACCAGACGATGGCTATCTTAGTAATTTAAAAGATTTGTTTAAAGGCTTTAAAAACGTTAAGTTACTAGGAGAAGTTGAGATTGAGAAAACGAAAGATTTGTATGAAATTTGCGACATATTTGTTTTACCTAGTTTGTATGAACCTTTCGGAATTTCTTTGATTGAAGCTATGGCAAAAGGAAAAGTTGTAATAGCAACAAAAATCGGTGGACCTTCTGAGTTTGTTAAGAAAGATTTTGGTTTCCTTGTTGATCCAAAAAATCAGGAGGAAATAAAAGAAAAGATAAAGTTATTAATTGAGAATAAGAAATTGAGGGAAAAGATGGGTATGAAAGCTAGGGAAGAGTCTAGGAAATACACATGGGAAAAAATATACCAAATGTATTTTAAAGTTTATAAATCAATGCTTCGCGCTTGAAATGTTTATTTAAACTTTAATCTTTTACTTTCAAGAATATTAAAAAATTTATTCATAAGGTATAAAAAGTTTGTTCAAAAATTTTATTATTATTCTTAATAAATTTACATTGAATTTTATTTACTCAGAAATTTAACGATAACTGAAATTAAAAAAAGTAATAAAGTGAGAATACTAATATAAATTATTTTAAGGGTGCGTAGAAGATACGCTTATATTTATTATTGTATTAGTTTATGTGGCTTTCTTTTGCACTTATTGAAAACTTGCTTACATTTAAATTTGAATAAAAGTTGTTTTGTAATTTGTTGCAAAATTTTTTAAAAATGATTATTATATTAAAGTATTTAAATTTATTTATATATAAAAATGCCCCGTAAAAAAACAAAAAAGGCTACAAAGAAAGGAACAAAGAAAAAAACAAAAAAAGTAGCAAAGAAAAGAACAGCAAGAAGAAAAAAATAAACTTGCTATGAAATAATTATAAAAAACGTTCTGGCGAAAGTCAGAACGTTTTTATTGTCCAAAGTATCATTGTAGAACTTGTTTATTATTTGGTTTATTACCTTCTAAATATTTTTATTTACGTACCTTGCTATACAAACTCTTACGTAAAAGTAAAAGCTTACGATTTATTTATATTTTAGGGATCTTGTATTGAAAGTAGCTTTTGCACAGTGTCTTGTATTTCATGTAAATTTCTTAATTCATCATATAAAAATTTTGTAATCATTTGCTTAATATCTTCTGGTATAGTAGGAATTTTGCCTATTAGACTTAGAAGAACAATATTCATTTGAGGGGCTAATGAACGTATTTCTCTTATAATTTCGTAATTACTGTCGATACCGTCTCCGTCAAGTATTAAAATGTCTGGTAGCGGCATATTTGAATTCCTTGCGTTATTTAGTACCTGTATCAGAATATTGATATCCGCTGTATAAAAAACGACAATTTGTTTATCACTTCTTATAAATGTTAGCCCTCTTGAAATGGCATCTGCTGTAAATTCATTGTTAGAAAACACAATAATTCTTCTTGAGTTTCTTGGGGCTCTAGCATACTCAACGCAATTTTCAAATTATTTAAAATATAACTTAAATTTATTCTGCAACGATTATATAAAAAATATTGTAAAATAACTAGTTTTGTAAAAAATGAACTTTTAAGATAGAATAAAAAGCAGTTAATATTATTTCTATTTCAAATGAAAATAGATTATTTTAAACTTCTTCGTGAATCTGCGCTTTTTGCTTGGAAATATAAAATCCTTTGGATATACGGATTTTTTTTAGCTTTACTTGGTGGAGGTCTAAATTATAACAGTAATGCAAACTTTAGAGGAACTCGGACAGAAAAATTTCCTGTAAATTTTAACACTGACATGCATAGATCTCTCACATGGCTGGAGGAGATAACAAAAAGCTCAATCTTTTGGATAATTATACTTTTTTTAATTATCATTGGGTTGCTCTTAATTGTTATTATCTGGTATGTGACTCGCGTTTCTAAAATCTCTCTTATGAAAGCGGTGATTTTTGATGAATCGGGGGAGAAGGAAGAAATTCGCTTTTTAAATCTATGGAAAAAATCCCACAAATTTCTTGTAAAATTTTTGGTATATGATATATTGTGGCTTTTCATACAGTTACCATTTATAATATTTTTAGTCATCCTAATTGGTTTTGGATTTGTAACTTTCCAATTTGGTATCGTAGCGATTTTGTGTATTACAGTACCTTTCATCTTGTGTTTTTTCATACTAGCAAGAATTTTGAAGGGAATAGGGGAAAGGCTTTTGGTAGTTAGAGGTAGTAAAGTTATAGAATGTATTAAGTCAAGCTTTAATCTTTTTTTTGAAAATATAAGTAAATTTACAGTAGCTTGGCTTTGTGCTTTAATTCCAGGATGTGTTGTGTCGTTAATATTTTTCTTTATATTGATGATTTCTGTGTTTCCAATAATTTTAGTAACAACTACTCTTTTGCTTTTAACTCCAGCAACTCAGATTATTGGTATAGCATTATTGATTTTTGGCATTTTTATTACCATGTTAATATCCTCTCTATTGCAATCACCGTTTGTTGTTTTTAAAGAGACTTATTGGACAAAATTTATAAGTCAAATTATTAACACTGTATAAAAGCCTTTATGAAATAAGTTTGAAATTTGACCGACTAATCTTAAAAAACTAATAATTATTTCTACTAACAAATTTGTCTTAAAATAAACTTTTTAATCGCAAATAATTTTTTTTACATGAGGTTTTGTAGAAAGGTTATAAAAAAGTGGGTAAAAAAGTTTCAAGCACATAATCTAGTAGGATCTTTAGAAAGCTTAAACTATTTCTCCCAGCAGCCAAGCACTTTTGACAAGTCTCCAGAATCAACAATTCCATCTGGTACGTTTGACCCCGATGTTGTAGTCCAAATATCAGTGACAGGATCATTGGTTCCCCACGATCCAAGGATTTTTGAAATGTCGTAAATATTTACTATTCCATCTGGTTTTTGTGCAATACCCCAAATATCAGCTATGCTACAACTTGACGATTGAACGCAAATATTGTTGATACAACGTTTATCCGTGGAGCAAGTTCCACAGCTATCTTTACAACCATCGTCACCACACTCTTTATTTGTGCAATTTCCGGTACATATTTTCGGGCCGTTTACTTGAATAGTTACATTTTCTGTTTTAATTACTTTTCTTTGATTATCTAGAATTTTAACTGTTAGATTATAACTGCCCGTTGATGGGAATTTGTATTCAAACTGTATATAACTTCTATTGCAACCCTTATCTAAGCATTCTTTCAAATCCCAAAGTTCCTGCTGAACATTGCTGATATACGGGCAGCATTTTGTTATATTAGTTTGAAATATGCACGGTGAATAACACTTGTTATTTAAGAATCTTGAAGCATTGTAAGAGCTACCATCTGCTTTTACTGCCCACCGTCCCCAGCTGTCAGCTACTATGACTTTATCTACTTTTGTTACGTAAGAAAGAGCCTCTTTAATGCCTATAACCCACTCATGAAGTTCAACATTGTATTGATTTTTTAGTTCTGTAAGATCCGCGATACTGGCGTTGTAAGTTGATGAAGCCCATGGATACCCATAATCTTCTGACTGGATATATTCTATATGAGCATATTTTCTATCAGGGAAACTTTGATCATTTGCTTTTCTCTTTAGTGCAACAAGCACCTCTCTTATGTATTCTAACTTCCAATCTACAATGCCTAGTTTTGTAATTGACTTACAATTAGCGTTTGTTTCTGAGGATTCTATCGTTTTATTTCCTTCAATTATTATTGAGGCAGCTTCTTCGCCTGCTTGTTGGAGAGTTTTCCCATTACTAACCATAACATGTACCAATTCATCATAGTATATATACTCAACTCCGCAAACTGTTACGCCATTAATTATTCGCTTATGTTTTACAGAATTTTCACCGATTAGTCTAATTCTTGTTTGCTGTGAGTAAGAATAATTTATTCCGAATCCAACTTCAATATTTTTGTTATGAAAATTTGCGATATTTTCTTCTGATAAGTCAGTGGCGTAAACTCCTCCAACAAAAGGCAATTGCTGGGATTGATTATAAGTTATTGTATGGAAGATTAATTTTATATCGTTTGGAATTCTTCTTACTGTTTCTTCTAGTTTAAGTTGGTTATTTATATAAAACTGTACGTACTTTGCGTTTTTTAGATTGTCTATTGTTGCAACTATAGAGGTAACATTAACTCCGCTTTTAATACTAGTAGGATTATAATGCAGTGATAAATTGTCATATGAAATTTCAGCTGAACTGCGAATATCTGTTGATTTTTTTTGTACATTAATTAACGCTACAATTCCAAATACGGAAATAATTACAAAAATTATTGGTATGACTTTTCTTTTCATGTGATTTTACCTATAAGCCAATTTCCTTAGAGATTTTGTTAAATGCTTGAAGCCCAGTTGTGATAAATTCGTGAAGAGATGTTCCAATTTTTGATATGTCATAAATAAAATCTCTATTTACTTTTGCGGCGAAACTTTTGTCTTTTAATTTCCTAATAACCGATTCTGTTTTAACACTTGATATTTTCTTGTCTGGTTGAACAAGTGCACACGCTACAAGGAATCCAGATAAGTTTTCAGCTGCAGCTAAGGCGTAATCTAAATCTGATTTTCTTTTTGTATTTGTAAATCCAAGATTTTCGCAATGTGCCTTTATAGCTTCTAACATATCTTTTGGTATGCTTTCTCCAAATTCAGCTTTTAATATTTCAATAGTTTTAGATCCGTGGTTCTTTGGATTTTCTTTGTCAATTAAATCCATATCTAGGTCATGTAAAAGGCCAGTTATACCCCAAAGTTCCTCGTCTTTTTTTAGTTTTTTAGCAAGGGTCCTCATTATTTCTTCAGTTTCACGGCTATGAAGCTTAATCCATTCAGTTTTAACAAATTTTTCCAAGAGTAATCGAGCCTGTTCACGTGATATGTTCATTTATTGTTTATTAAAAATTAAAAATAAATTTCCATTTTTACATTATAGCATTCAAGTTTTAATTATTAAAAGTTTTAAAGTAACTTAATATAAATTCTTTTATAATTG
>FWPV01013147.1_pt1 | contig 12519 bp, 10 predicted proteins | sample 2228371 | NCBI WGS metagenome assembly FWPV01 (sample SAMEA103939776, study PRJEB20133) | metagenome | reverse complement strand
CTGCCTGTTCCAGCTTTGACATGTTCCGGGATTATGCCCACCGGGGCGAAGCCTTTCAGCAACTGGTGCGGGAGGTGCAGCGTGCCGCCGAAAACTGACCTGGACGTTTTCTCCCATCAGGACAATGTCCTCCTGGCCAGCGCCCTGGCCCTCACGTCCCTGGGCCTGACCATGGTGTTTGTCTCCAGCCACGTGATGGCGCAATCCCATTATCACGATCCCTACTTTTTCATCAAACGCCAGACCGTCTATGCCCTGGTGGGGCTGGCCGCCCTGTTCGCCGGGCGATTGGTCAACTACCGGCGCTACCAAAGGCTGGTTTATCCATTCCTGCTCCTGTCGCTGATCATGCTGGTTCTGGTCTTTGTCCCCGGAATCGGCACCCGGGTCCGGGGCGCGGCCCGCTGGCTCAGGTTGGGGCCGGTGACTTTGCAGCCCTCGGAGTTCGCCAAACTGGCCATGGTGCTCTTTCTGGCCTATTCCTTGGCGCGCAAGCAGGACAAAATGAAGTATTTTTCCATCGGTTTTCTGCCCCACATGCTGGTGGCCGGACTTTTCATCGCCCTCATCGCCAAGGAGCCGGACTTTGGCACGGCCATGACCCTGGCCGCCATCGTATTCGTCATGCTGCTGGTGGGCGGCGTGCGGCTGGCCTATGTGTTCGGCGCCTTTGTCGGCGTGGCGGGTTTGGCCACCCTGCTGGTTTTGCGGGACCCGAAGAAATTCAATCGCATCCTGTCGTTTCTGGATCCGTGGAAGTATGGCCAGGACGTGGGCTACCAGCTCAAGCAGTCCCTTCTGGCCATCGGTTCGGGAGGGATATTCGGCTTGGGGCCGGGCCAAAGCCGGGCCAAGCTTTTTTACCTGCCTGACGCGCACACCGACTTTATTCTGGCCATTTTCAGCGAAGAATTGGGATTCGTCGGCGTCCTCCTTATCCTTGCTTTGTTCGCCCTTCTGATATATCGCGGCCTGCTGTTAAGTTTGCGGGCCCCGGATGCCTTCGGGTCTTATCTGGCCCTGGGGCTGACCCTGCTCATCGGCCTCCAGGCCAGTATCAACATGGGGGTGGTCACCGGCCTGTTTCCCACCAAGGGGCTGTCTCTCCCCTTTTTGAGTTATGGCGGGTCCTCTCTTCTGGCCACCCTGCTGGCCGTGGGGATTCTACTGAACATCAGCAGTCAGGTGAAACGACCCGGATCGGCTCCCGGATCCGGAGGCAAACCAAGGGGGGAGGGGAAAACAGACCTGTAAGGATCCCGGACTTTTCATCGGTTGAACATTAACCGGCCAGGAAAGGGTGTGAGGGGGTCAGATTCCCGGGGAAGGCTCTGATCATGGCGAATGACCGAAAATCATGGATGATGAGGACGGTGGAACCGACGCTCCTGGAGCGGAGGCCGGATGCCTTGGCCCACTGGTACAGCTTCCTTGAGAAAGAGTGCCTGAAAGAAAATGGTCTGCTTTGTTTTTACGACCGGCACAAATTCCCGGAGGTGGCTTATTTTTGCGGGCTTCTCGCCGAATGCCTGATGACTTCCCCTGAAAAAGGGAAAAAAGCACCGGTGGAGAGGGTTCCGGACATCCACGCGATTTTAGAACAGGCGGAAAAGGCCTTCACCCCGAGAAAGCATGGAAAAAAGGCCTGATTATTTGGGAAAAACCGGGGTTCTGCCAACCCGATCCCGGCGGATCCGCTACAATCAGTTTTGCCTTTTGAACTTCGCCTGACTGACTTTGTTCTTTGGGAACGGCCTTTCTTTTGAACAAAAGAAACGCCATGCCGGCGTCTTTCCATGGATCTGAAAGTGGTGATTGTGGCCGGCGGCACCGGGGGGCACCTTTTCCCGGGGATCGCGGTGGCTCAGGAGTTTCAGTCCCGCTTGGGGGCAAAGGTGACGTTTCTTACCACCCCCAAGCCGGTGACCGTCCAGATTCTGGAGCGCTACCGGCTTGCCTGGGAGGGCATCGCCAGCCGGGCCTTGAAAGGTGAGGGGCTGATCGGTCGCCTCCGCACCTTCTTCGGTCTGCCGGGCTACATCCTGGAGGCCCGGGCCCGCCTCAAGGCCATCGATCCTCACTTGGTTCTGGGCATGGGCGGCCATGCCGCCGGACCGGTGGGGGTAGCGGCCTATTCCCTGGGGATACCCTTGGCCATCCACGAACAGAACGCCGTCCCCGGCGTAACCAACCGGTGGCTGGCCAGGTTCGCCCAAAAAATTTTTCTCTCTTTTCCAGATACAATGGGCCGGTTTCCGAAGGAAAAGACCCTTTGGACGGGAAACCCCATCCGGGGCGAATTTTTTGCGCCGACGGACCCAAGGCCGGATATCCCGTTCACGGTGATGGTCATGGGCGGCAGCCAGGGAGCGCGGCACCTTAATCTGGAGACCCTGGCCGCTTTGCCGCGGCTTGCCGACCTCAAGGAGAGCCTGCATTTCCTTCACCTCACGGGAGAACCGGATCTGGCTCAGGTGCAAGCCGGCTATCTGGAAGCCGGATATGGCGCGGAAGTGGCCGCCTTCACCCCGGAAGTAGCTCGCTGGATGGCCAAGGCCCATCTCCTGGTTTGCCGGGCCGGGGCTTCCACTTTGGCCGAGCTGGCTGCAGTGGGCCGGGCCGCCATTCTGGTGCCCTACCCTTTCGCAGCCAACAACCATCAGGAGCATAACGCCAGGTTTTTTGAGGCCGCCGGGGCTGCGGAAGTTATCCTTAATAAAGATTTTACAGGCGGGCTTCTGGCTGATAAGATACGGCAGCATATGGCTTGGCCCGCATGGAGGCCGCCAGCAAGAGCCTGGCCAAGCCGGACGCGGCCCGGGAGATTGTGGAGGGGTGTTTGGCGCTTATTCATTGATTCAAAATTGGGGGCAGGCAGGGCTGCAGATTAAAAAACCAAAAAACCCGATAGCCGATAAAGGGCGGGCCCCTGCACCAAAAAACCCTTTTATCCTTACTAAGCCCCGAAATGGGTGAAACACCTTTGAATCCCCGATATTCCTATCACTTCATCGGCGTCGGCGGCATCGGCATGAGCGGCCTGGCGGAGTTGCTGGTGCGCCAGGGCCATCGGGTGTCCGGTTCGGATCTGGCCGCCAACGCCATCACGGCCCGGCTGGAAAGCCTGGGGGTGAAATTTTTCCTGGGCCACCGGGCCGAACAGATTGGAGATGGCGATATCGGGGTCCATTCCGCCGCGGGCAGGGAAACCAACCCGGAGCTGGCCGCGGCCCGGGCCCTGGGGCGGGAGGTGCTTCGCCGGGGCGAAATGCAGGCCCGCCTGATGGCCGGCCACTACCAGATTGCGGTCACCGGCATGCACGGCAAGACCTCCACCACCGCCATGACCGCGGCTATCCTCCGGGCCGGAGGGCTGGACCCCACCGTCCTGGTGGGCGCCATCTGGGACAGCCTGGGGAGCAATGCAGTATTGGGGGGGGGCCGCTACTTTGTGGCCGAAGCCGATGAAAGCGATGCCTCTTTTGCCTGTCTCACCCCCCAGGCAACCATCATCACCAACCTGGACCGGGAACATCTGGATTTCTACCGGGACATGGCCCATATTCAGGAAACTTTTGCCGCCTACCTCAACCGGCTCCCCGCGGATTCCCTGGTGGTTGCCTGGGCCGACGACCCCCACCTGGCCCCCTTGCTGAATCAACGGCCTCTCCGGGTTCTCACCTACAGGCTGGGCCCGGGAGCTGACTTCGGGGCCGATGCCCTCAAAGTCCAGGGGCTGGGCTGCTCCTTCCGGTTGTGGCATCAGGGCCGGGAAATGGGCCAAGTAAGGCTCCCCCTGGCCGGCGCCCACTACGTCCTCAACGCCTTGGCGGCCTGCGCCGTGGCCTCAAGTCTGGGGTTGCCGTTTCCGGTCTGGCAAAAGGGCTTGGCCCGGCTGGGGCAGATTCACCGGCGATGCCAGGTAAAGGGGCAGGTTGACGACATTTTGGTGATGGATGACTATGGCCATCACCCCGCGGAAATCCAGAGCACCCTGGCGGCCCTGTCCCAGGCCTTTCCGGAGCGCCGCCTGGTGGTGGTCTTTCAGCCGCACCGCTACAGCCGCACCCGGGCCTTGCTCCCCGAGTTCTTTCCGGTGTTCGGCCGGGCCCACCAGGTGTGGATTACCGAGATTTACAGCGCCGGGGAGGAGAAGGTCCCGGGGCTGTCCGGGCGTCATATCTTTGAGGGCGTCTGCCGCCAAGGGCACCCCGCGGCCCGCTTCGCCCCGGACAAAGAAGCCTTGCTGGAAGCGCTGCTCAACACGGTCAGGCCCGGGGACCTGATCCTGACGCTGGGCGCCGGAGACATCTGGCGTCTGGGGGAAGACCTGCTTTCCCGCTTGTCAGGCAACGCCCCGGGGGCGCTGAATTCCCGGGTTGCCGGAGGGACGCCATGTCATGGAGCCCGCCTTTAACTTCGCCACAGCCGACCCGGAAGAAGAAGCCCCTCTTTCGCCGGAGGAAGGTGCGCAATGTCTATCGGCAACGGCCAGCGCCCGGCCGGGAAAAGAGCAAATTTTGGCGCAAACTGCTGCTATTGAAAATTAGTCTCATCAGCTTGGCGGCCGTCTGCCTGGGGCTGGTGCTCCTGTATTATCATTTCTTGACCAGCCCGTTTTTTTGCATTAAAGATTACAAGGGCATTGAATTAATCGGGAACCGCCGGCTCGGTGCCGAACTTATCCTGCAGATGGCCGGCCTGGGCCCCGGCATGAACCTTCTGGCCCTGCGCCCCGCCCGGGTGGAGCAGGCTCTGGCGGCCCATCCCTGGATCGCCAAAGCCGAACTGACAAGGATATGGCCCGACCGCCTCAGGCTCAACATCCAGGAACGGGAGCCCGTGGCTTTGGTGCAGATGGGGGAATTGTATTATATCGACCGCGGCGGTAGCCTGTTCAAACCCTTGTCTCCGGGTGACCCCCATGACTTTCCGGTGATCACAGGATTGAAAAAAGAACAATTTCTCGAAGGGCTGGGTTTCCCACCGGTGATTTTCGAAGAGATTCTCGCGTTGCTGGACCTGCTGAAACAAGCGCCGCCTCCTTTAAACCTGCCCAACATTTCCGAAGTGCACGTGGACCCGGAAAGAGGCTTCACTTTGTATGCCAATGGCATAAAAAGCGCAGTCCACCTGGGCTTGAAGGATTTCCCGGAAAAACTGAAAAAGTTTGCATCCGTTTGGCCTTTTCTGAAGCAGCAGGATTATCAGTCCCGGGTGAGTTATATCAATCTTGACTATCCCCAGCGTGTGCTCCTCAGTTTGAAGGGCCAAGGCGAGGAATAGGTAAAGCTCTGTGAATCAGGAACTCATTGTCGGCTTGGACATCGGCACCACCAAGGTGTGTGCCGTGGTCGGTGAGGTGCGGGACCGCCAGGTGGAAATCGTGGGCATCGGCACCGCCCCCACCGGCGGGGGTTTGAGGAAAAGTGTAGTCGTCAACATCGACAATACGGTGAAGGCCATCCGCAAGGCCGTGGAAGAAGCGGAAACCATGGCCGGGTGCGAAATCCGCTCGGTATACACCGGGGTGGCCGGGGCCCACATCCAGGGACTGAACAGCCACGGCGTCATCGTGGTCAAGGAGCGGGAAGTCACGCCTGCAGAAGTGGAGCGGGTCATCGATTCCGCCAGGCTCATGGTGTCCATTCCGTCCGACCGGGCCGTCATCCATACGCTGGTGCAGGATTTCCTCATCGACGGTCAGGACGGCATCCGGGACCCGGTGGGAATTCACGGGGTTCGCCTGGAATGCCGGGTCCATATAGTCACTGCGGCAGTAAACGCCCTGAACAATATTGTTAAATGTGCCAACCGGGCCGGTCTGGAAGTCAGCGGCATTGCCTTGCAGAGCCTGGCGGCCGGCGAAGCGGTCCTCACCGAAGAGGAAAAGGCCCTGGGGGTGGCCCTCATCGATTTCGGCGGCGGCACCACCGACCTGGCCATCTTTGGCGGCAACTCCCTGCGCTACAGCTCGGTGATCCCGGTGGGCGGCAACAACCTGACCAACGACATCGCCGTGGGCTTGCAAACTTCCTTGCAAAACGCCGAAAATCTGAAGAAAGGTTACGGCTGTTGTCTCAACGCCCTGGCGGACCGGGAGGAAAGCATTGAGATCCCCGGTTTGGGAGGCCGCAAGGCCCGGATCGTGTCCCGCCGGGAACTGGCGGAAATCGTCCATTTACGGTTGAGCGAGCTTCTGGGCCTGATCTCCAAGGAAATCCAGAAGGCCGGGGCGGCCAACCCGGTATTGGCCGGCGCGGTGATTTCCGGCGGTTCGGCCCAGATTCCGGGCCTGCCGGAACTGGTGGACGAGACCCTGTTTCTCCCCACCCGTCTGGGCTATCCCGTGGTGGGGGGCGGCCTGACGGATGTAATCCACGACCCGGCCTACGCCACCGGCGTGGGGCTGGTGCTGTATGGTTACCGGATGCAACAAGGCGGCGGTTCCACCCGGTTCCGCCGGAAGACGCGCGGCCCCAGGACGGGGTTCTGGGGACGCCTGAAAAACTGGTTTCAGGAAGTGGTGTAAATCCACAAAGGGGGGTTTTACGTATGAAAATTCAGTTGGTCCCCAGCGAATTGTCCGCCAAGATCAAGGTCCTGGGCATCGGCGGGGCCGGCGGCAACGCCATCAACGACATGATCAGGTCCAACATGGTGGGGGTGGATTTCATAGCCGCCAACACCGACGCCATGTCCCTGGAGCGGAGTCTGGCGCCGGTAAAAATCCAGTTGGGCCCCAGCGTCACCCGGGGGCTGGGGGCCGGCGGCAATCCGGAAGTGGGCCGGGAGGCCACCAAAGAGGAGGCGGAGCGTATCAAGCAGGTACTCCAGGGCGCGGACATGGTGTTTATCGCCGCGGGCATGGGCGGCGGTACCGGCACCGGCGGCGCCCCTGTAGTGGCGGAAATCAGCCGGGAAGTGGGGGCCCTGACCGTGGCCGTGGTAAGCAAACCCTTTGAGTTCGAGGGGAAAATGAAAACCCGCCTGGCGGAAAAGGGCATTGAAGAGCTGCGCCGGGTAGCGGACACCATCATCACCATCCCCAACGACCGTCTCTTCAGCCTGGGCTCCAAAAACTCCCGTACCACTGACATTTTCTCTATGGCCAACGAAGTGCTGGGGGCCGCGGTACGCGGCATCTCCGACCTCATCATGGTGCCGGGCTTTGTCAAGGTGGATTTCGCCGATGTGCGCACCATTATGCGGGAAGGCGGCATGGCCCTCATGGGCACCGGCATCGCCAGCGGCAGCGCCCGGGCTTCGGAGGCCGCGCACAAGGCCATCTCCCACCCCCTCCTGGAAGACATCTCCATCCGGGGCGCCCGGGGTATCCTCATCAATATCACCTCCTCCCAGGATTTCTCCATGGACGAGCTCCGGGAAATCTGCACCATCATCCAGGAAGAGGCCCACGAAGACGCCTTGATCAAGTGGGGACTGGTGTACGATGACACCCTGAACGAGGAGCTGCGGGTGACGGTGATCGCCACCGGCATCGGCAGAAAGGCGGAGGTGGAGCGGGAAGTGCCCGCCTGGCAGCCGGCGATGCCTGAAACCCCGGCGGTGGAAGACCTGGAAATCCCCACCATTCTGCGGAAAGGTGAGTTGCCCCGGGTGGCTGAGGCCGCCGCTTCGGAAAAGCGGCCTCCCACCCTGGGCGTGGTGGGCGGCAAAAAATACGTGGTGCACCCTGACCTGCAGTACGAAGAAAGCGAACTGGACACCCCGCCTTTTTTAAGAAAAGTGGACTAGCCCGGACAGCTTGATAAAAGGGGAGGGCCGGGCGCAAAGCTCCGGCCCTCCCGTCTTGCCTCTTTCAGCGACTCCAGCCTTCTCCTTTTTTTCAATCATTTCAAAGATAATTCACCTCCCCAAAAATTTTCTCTAAAGTTTTCCCAAAAGTTATTCGATGTATCCGGCAAATTCACCTGGCAGGAACAGGTGATTGTCCCCAATCGGCGTTATGGCTCTCACAATAAGGGAAAATTTCGCCTGGTCATGTTTGGGCAACGCCTTTTATGGCATATTTCAATGGCTTGTCATAATAATTCTTTGCAAAATGGGGACTCCTGAGATGGTGGGGCAATATTCCCTGGGGGTTTCCATTTGCGCCCCGGTTTTTGTGCTGGCCGGTCTGAATCTGCGATTTGTCCAGGCCACTGATGCTGGTAATGAATACAGCTTCAACCACTACTGGGGTTTGCGCCTGATTACCTCCTTTCTGGCAATATTAACTGTATCATTGATAGTAATTTTTATGGGATACCGATTGGAATTGGCCGTCATTGTTTTATTGCTCGGGGTTTTTAAGTCATTGGAAGCCTTAAGTGATACCATTTACGGTTTTTTACAAAGAAGGGAACAGATGGATTTCATCGGCATTTCTCTGATTGTCAAAAGCCTCCTTTCCGTTTTTCTGCTTATTATTTCTCTATCTTTCAGCAAAAACCTGTTTTGGGCGGTATCCAGCCTGGTGGCGGCCTCAGCTTTGACTTTGATCTGGTACGACAGTTTCAGGTGCGGGCGAATCCTTGCCGACCCGGTTCCGGCCCGTCGGAGTTTCATTGACATTGCAAGGGCGCTTCGTCCTTATTGGGGGAAACCGGAGCAACTTAAATTAGTGAGGATTTCCTTGCCCTTGGGGCTTGTAGGGATGCTTCTCACCTTGACCTTTAACATCCCGCGATATTTTATCGAGCACCACTGGGGCGCAAAGCCCTTGGGCATCTATTCCGCCATGTTTCAACTGCTTCTGGCCGGCTCCATTGTAATGATGGCCATTGGCCAGTCCCTCCAGCCGCGGCTGGCCATCTATTATGCCGGTGGGCAACTTGGCGCCTTTCGCCATATCCTGGTCAAAGCCGCTGCATTTGCCGGTCTTTTGGGCGGGCTCGGCTTCCTGTTCGCCATTCTTTGGGGGAAGCAACTCTTAACAGTCTTTTACAGCTCCGAATATGCCAGACACGCCCATTGCTTCCAAATGGTCATGATGGCCTCCATTTTCTATTATATCGCCACCATTCTCCTGTTCGGGCTTTCAGCAATGCGGGCTTTCAAAAAGCTGTTATTGCCCTTCTCGGCCTCTGTAATCATTGCGGCGCTGAGCTCCTGGCATCTTATCCCAAGATTTGGCATAGAAGGGGCGGCCTTGTCCCTCTTTATTATCAATGTCTTCAACAGCCTCAGCCTTCTGCTTCTTTTAGCATCACTATTATCCAAAGCTTCCTGTAAAGTTGAGTTTTCCCAGGAGAACGGCAAATGGAATACTCTCTCGAGATCTTTTTGAGGAGCATGACGCTAATTGTTATCGTATTGTTCTTCTCTGTCTTTTATTTGCTTTTTCGAAATAATTATTTGTCCCGAATTATTATTGCATATTCTTTTGTTTGTCTGACTGTTATTCATATAAAATGGTTTCTTGACCTTGACCTCGGCTCCTATGACGCCGCCCTGTATCATTCCATTGCTTCGGGTATTCACAATGGGTTGAAAAAGGATTTCCTGGGCAATCTGGGCGGCATTTTCCAGGCTTATTCAGCTTATACCGTGCCCTTGGGAGTCGTGTATTTTCTCTTTGGGGATGTTCAGCTGATAGGCCAGATTTTGAGCATGGTTATCGCCATCGGGGTAATCGTTAATCTACACCGTCTGGCTGAGTCGTGGTTTGACCCGAAGGTCGCAAAACTTACCTCCTTAAGTGTGGCCCTTTACCCCTTTGGCTGGATCCTGGCCGGCACCTTGAACCGTGACTTGCCCATTATCCTTTTCCTTACCTTCTTTTTCTGTCTGGTGACCGACCTTCAAAACGCACACGATGATTTCTCCAGGCTTTGGAAACAGACCTTGGCCGTTGCCTGCGTTGTATATTTGACACTTTTAAGGCCGCCCTTGGTTATTTTGATTGCTTTCTCATATTCCGTATATCTTCTGGTCAAACCAAAAACATCCGATAAACCAGGTCTTTCCAAGCCCCTCAAGTTTCTTGCCATTCTGGTTGTCTCCGCAGCCCTTGGTTTACTGCTCTTTTATTTGGGCACACAATCCGGAGCCAAAACATATCTTGTCAACAAGGCCATACAATTTCTGGATTTCGGAGAAATTAACAAAAGATTGGCCAACTCATCTGAAGCCGATTCCGCCTACATGACCGGGGTTCGTTTTTCATCGTTGCAGGATATTGTGGTCGCCCTGCCTTTGGCCGTCACTTATTTCCTGTTTTCACCCTTTCCCTGGCAAATACACTCTGCCAAACATGCCTTGGGGCTGATCGATTCCTTGTTATTAATATTGTTGTCATATTATTTCATCCGGGGTTTCCCGTCTTTTTGCCGAAGGAACCGAAGGATGGCCCTGTTTCTGCTGGCCTTCGTCACCGCGGGCGTGCTCACCAGCAGCATTATCCAGGCCAACGTTGGCGGAGCCATGCGCCACCGCACCATGTTCTCCTTCCTGATGCTCCCGGTGGCAGCACACGGAATCCTCAACTCCCCAAAGCGCCTCCGGCGGGGAAATATGCTCCTGCCGGCTTTTTATCCTGTCAGATTAGGAAGGAAAACTTTATGACCAAGATATCTGGTTATTTCAGCCCAAGGCATCTGCTGCCGGTCTTCTTGGCCATCGCTCTGCAAGCCGGCTTGGCAGCCAGGTCGGGAGCGGCCGACCTCATCCCCCCCGCCTTGCAATACCCGGTGGTGGAGGTGGCGCCCCTCAGTTCGGACAAAAGAGTGCCAAGCCTGGAAGTTGCCGGGGCCAGGAACGAATACCTGTTTGCGCGGCTCCGTTTTCCAGGAGCAGAACCTTCTTCTTTGAAAATCCGCTTGATTGACACGCGGTCAAGGTTAAAGGCCGAGTCCGCCAAAGTCCGTTTTTCCTTCTTCCAGCTCTGTTGGGCGCCTTCCACCTCCGTGGGCAAATTGCCCCCGGATGCCTTGTTGCCCATAGAACAGGGCCTGCTTTATACCGGCAGCCCCCTGGAAATCCTGATGGCCATCCACATACCCGCTGATTTTCCCTCCGGACTCTCCCAGTACCAGCTTGTGGCTTCTGATAAAAGGCACTCTTACCGTCAAATTGTCAAATTGCGGGTTTACAAGTTCGCCCTGCCGGATGACCTCCCCATCGCCATCTTCGGGCAGTTCTGGCATTATCCCCTCGAGCATTATGCCAGATATGGGGTCAAGTCACCCGATGCCTACTTTCTGACCATCAAAGCTTACTATCGGAGCATGCGGGAGTATAAGATCAACATGCTGGGGGGCGTTTATGCCTTTCCTTTTGATGAATTGCAGGCGGATAAAAAGATTGAAGAGTTTGCCGACTATCACCGGCTGGTGGAGTATGCCCTGGATCAACTGGGGTTTCGCCGGTTTATGATCCCCAAGCTGCCGGGATGGCGGACCATAAACCGGCCCGGCAGTGATTTTATCACTAAGGCGAACCTCTTTTATCCCCAGTTCCAGGAATACTTGAAGCGTCATGGCTGGCAGGACCGGGCCCTCAATTATCTCATTGATGAGCCCCAGCCGGACCAGTATGCCGCGGTCCGGCAGGCTTACGGCCTTGCCAAGAGTCTGGCCCCCACCATAAAGACGCTTTGCGCAGGCTGGAATCCAGACCCGGAGTTCCCCAAGGTGATTGACATCTGGGCCACCCCGGCGGCTTATTACCAGGAATCACAGGCCAACCTGGCCCTCTCTCAGGGGCAGGAACAATGGCTCTATGCCAACCGGCTGCATGGAATCGATCATCCCCAGGTGCATCCCCGCCTTATCGGCTGGCTGTTGTACCGCTATCAGTTTACCGGCTACCTCCTTTGGGGAGTGAACTTCTGGCCCCGGGACCCCTGGGCAAATGAACCGGGGGACCCTGAGTATATGCGCCGCGGAACTTTTTATTACCCGCATCCGCAGACCGGCCAGCCGGTACCCACCCTGAGACTGGAGTCCTTCCGGCGGGGCCTTCAGGATTATCAATATTTTCATCTGCTCACGGAGGCCCGCCGTCAGGGTCGGGTGGCACAAGAGCCTTATGCCCGCATTGAGCAGCGGCTGCAGGAGCTGACCAGGAATCTCCCTACCAGTGATTTTCAAGTGCCCATGCAGGATTTGGAGAACCTCCGGCTGCAAATGGGAGAGCTCCTGGATGGGGCCCAGTCCGCCAAAAAAGCAACACCCAAAACCTCATCCCCGGCTCCCGCCTCCTCTTCCCAGAAAGGCCGGTCGTTGCAGGAAATCTTGAAATACCTCCGAAACCTGAAATAAGAAGAGGAAAGAGCCCATGGCTCCCAGAATCGCCCATATAATCACCACCTTTTTCGCCACCAACACCTCGGCCTGGCTCTCCGCCCTGGCCGAAGATCAAAAAGCCCGGGGTTGGCAGGTGGACCTGATTGCCGGCCGCAACGCCTCTCCTGAGCTCCTGGACCAGAAGCGGCGCCAAGGTTTCCAGGTCTTCCAGATTGACAGTTTGCGAAAATATGTCCACCCGGCTCACGATCTCACGGCCTTTTGGGCC
>FWPV01013146.1_pt1 | contig 12520 bp, 13 predicted proteins | sample 2228371 | NCBI WGS metagenome assembly FWPV01 (sample SAMEA103939776, study PRJEB20133) | metagenome | reverse complement strand
GCCGAGGTCGCAGAGACCGCTGAGATGGATGGATTGGCAGACTTGAGGACAATTTGGCGACATTTTGCCTCCGCAATCTCTGCGCGCTCCGCGTCCTCTGCGGTGAAATGTACACCCCCTGAACAGTTACTTTTTATATACTCAAGAAACCAGGTGTTGGACGCGGATTGACGCTGATTTTCACAGATGTAGTTGCTTCACTTTGTCATGATCTGTGTAAATCTGCGTCCCAATCTCGGTTGGCAATTCGGCATGGATGACTTCTCTGCCGTCCAAGTGGAGAATCGGCGGAGAAGCCGGGGCAGCAGATGACGCTTATGAGAGACGCTGCGCGATCAGAGCCGCCACGCGGGCATTGTTGAGCAGCAAGCTCTCGTTGGCACGTTTGGTCCGCGCGGCGCTGAGGGCAACCATCCGTGCAAGCATAAAAGGGGTCATCGCTTTGCCGGTTATGCCTTGCGCATCGGCTTCGGCAACGGCTTGGACGATGAGCGGCTCGACCTCGGCGGCGGGAATTTCATCCGCCGAGGGAACGGGGACGGTCACCAGGACGCCTTGGGGCAGCGCAAGGGTCCGTTGTGCCCGGAACACCTCCGCGACCTGCGCCGCATCTTCAACCCGTTGATCCACCGGCAAGCCGGAAGTGCGACTGTAAAAAGCCGGGAACTCATCGGTTTGCCAGCCCAGCACCGGCACCCCCCACGTTTCGAGATATTCCAAGGTGCGCGGCAAATCAAGGATGGATTTCGCCCCGGCGCAGACAACGATCAGCGGGGTTGTAGCCAGCACCGGCAGGTCGGCGGAAATATCCTCTGGATGTCCTCGATGTACACCCCCGATGCCGCCGGTCGCAAAGACACGCAATCCCGCGCGGTGCGCCAGTAGCGCCGTTGCCGCGACGGTGCTGCCCCCATGCAAGCCCCGCAAACCCGCCAACGGAAGATCGCGCACGCTGACCTTAACCGCCGTCCGATCGGTGGCCAGGGTCTCGATCTGCGGATCGCTCAACCCGACGGTGATGACACCCCGCCAGAGACCGATGACGCACGGGACGGCGCCCGCCTCGCGGATGGTTGCGGCCATCCGGCGAGTAATATCCACATTGGCCGGATAATCAAAACCATGCGTGATGAGTGCCGATTCCAAAGCCACGATCGGCTGCCCGGCGTCTAGTGCCTGCTGAATATCCGAACTGACTGCGAAATTGATCATAACTCCCCCAATTTTCAACCGCCCTATGGTGGCCGGAATCACCTATTTTTGAGCTAGCAACTGCATACTCAACGCAAAATAAGCCTGTGCTGCAGCGTAGACTTGCTCGAGCGCGACATGCTCATCAACGGTATGAGGAAGCGCCGGATTACCGGGGCCGAAGCCGATGGTGGGGACCTGCGCTACGGCCGCCGTGTAAGAACCCTCTGTGGCAAAATGCCAGCGTGCCATGGCCGGTCGCAAACCTACCAGGCGCACGGCCTGGGCCATCGCTTTCACCAGCGGGTGACGCTCTTCCAAAGCCCATGGCGGTGAGGCGCGCCGCACACGATAGACTTTGCCGGTATGAGTTGTGACTTCCTCTTCAATGACCCGTACTTCTGCATTGGTGCTCTCACGGTTGATGATGCGTTGTACCTCGAGCAGCGCCATGGCTTCCGTCTCGCCGACGGTTAAACGACGATCCAGGATCATCTCGCAACGATCGGGAATCGCGTTACGGCTCACCGCATACGATTTGATGTCGGTGATGGCCAGGACCCCCGGCCCCAGGAAGGGATCATCGGCCAGTTGCCCGGAGAGGATTTCCAGGTTGAAAACCAGACGCGCCGCAGCATAAATGGCATTGTTCCCCAATTCCGGGGCCGATGAATGCGCCGAACGGCCTTTGACGTTCAACAGCATCTCCACGTGTCCGCGTTGCCCGCGCACGATCTGCAGATTCGATGGCTCGGCAATCACCACCCAATCGGGATGCAGTTGATCTTCTTCGAACAGAATCCGCGTGCCCGTACCTTCAGCCGGCTCTTCAAGGCCCACGCAGACGATGTAGAGCGGACCTTGCAAGGCGATGCCGCGCTTTTTCAGCAACGCCGCGCCGTATACGGTCGCTGCCAGGCCTCCTTTCATGTCACATGCGCCCAGACCATAGAGATGGCCTTCGCGCACTTCTGCCGCGAAAGGCTCGACATGCCAGGCGGAAGGATCGGAGACCTTGACGGTATCCATGTGGCTGTTGAGCATCAACGCGGGGCCACTCGGCGGGCCGATGCGGCCCACCACGTTGCCGGCTGCATCCAGCCACACCGCATCAAAGCCCAGACGTTGCATTTCGTCGGCGATTAAAACGGCCAGCCCTCCTTCTGCGCCGGAAAAACTGGGAGTGCGGACCAGTGAAGTTAGAAAGTTGAGCAGGGCCTGGCGTTCTTCGGTGGTGAGTTCCCAGAGATGCATAGCTGTTCACCTCGTTTATGTTTTTCACACTGTAACGGCCCAGGGTTAGTAGGCTCCCTGACCTAGCAATACACTGGGGATGGTGCGCAGGATGATCGCTATATCCAACCACGGAGACCAGTGTTCAATATAGTACAAATCCAACAATACCATTTCGTCAAAGGTCAACTCACTGCGACCACTGACTTGCCACAGGCCGGTCATGCCGGGTAGAACGGTCAGGCGTTTCAGATGCCAGGGTTGGTATTGTTCGACTTCTGCCGGAATCGGTGGGCGGGGGCCGACCAGGCTCATATCCCCTTTGAAGACGTTGAGGAGTTGGGGCAGTTCGTCCAAACTGGTGCGCCGTAGGAAGCGTCCCACGCGCGTCACCCGTGGATCATCGCGCATTTTGAATGTAATATCGCCATTCTGCACGCTCTCTTTTAAGGACGGCAGTTCCGCTTCGGCACCTACGCGCATCGAACGGAATTTGTAAATGGTAAAACGCTTGAAATTTTTCCCTACCCTTTCTTGCGTAAACAACACCGGCCCCGGCGAATCATATTTGATGGCTATGGCAATCAGCAAAAGGAAAGGCCACCCCAGGAGAAGGCCTAAACCGGCCAAAAAGAGATCCGTTATCCTTTTAATGATGAGTGCGAGCGGGCTGAAGGCGATCTCATGAGCTTCGATGAGCGGCACGCCGCCCAGGTCGCTTACTTCAACGCGGCTCAGGCTCATTTGGAATAGATCGGGCACCAACCGTGCTACGACATGGCGTCGCTCACACTCGCGCAAGATATTCAAGATACGCCGTTGGTAATTCCAGGGCAGGGTGATAATGACTTCATCTACGTTTTCGGCGTCAATGATGGCAGGGAGCTTATCCAGATTACCCAAGCCCTTGATACGGCCTATCCCGCCTTCACCTTTATCGGGATTATCGTCAACATAACCGACGATCTGGTAACCAAGATCAGGGCGTGCCACGATGGTGCGCATCACCCGCCGACCGACCTCACCGGCCCCGACGATCACCATGCGGCGCACACCGATGCCCTTGCGGCGCAAGTGCGCCTGCACCAATAACGCTATCCAACGGCCGAGGGAAAGTAAGGCCAGCATGAAGAACCCGGCTTCTAAGAGCAACAAACGGGAGTAGACCAAGGGGCGGACGGCAAAGGCTACGGCAAGCGCGATGATCAGGGTGGTGGCGGTGGCGACGGTGATTTGCCAGACTTGGTCAATCCACACCCGACCGCGCCAATGCCCATAGGATTTCTCGGCCCACATGACAAGCGGCGTCACGATTGAAAAGAGGGCGCAGAAGGGCAGGTAGGCACTGAAGGGGGCGTCAAAAATAACATCCACAAACCATTGCAGACGATAGCGCAATTGGTAGGCCAGCACTATGGCCAGGTTGATCATCACAATATCCACGATGAGGACCCAAAACGGTGCAGAAGTGTGTTTTTTGGTGGCCATTTTCTTCCTCTTAATTGCCCTGGATGATCTTTTGATAAAGCGCGACCGTCTGACGGGCCGTTTCTGGCCAGGTAAAACGGGCCGCATGGGCCAGACCACGTTGACGTAACTCGCCGCGTAGTTCTTCGTCGGTTAATAGGCGCTGGAGACTCTCGGCTACTGCCGGCTCATCATCAGGCATAACCAGTAAAGCCCCATCCCCCCCGGCTTCGGGCAGGGATGTTGTTGCCGCCGTCAATGTCGGCACACCACACGCCAAGGCCTCTAAAACCGGCAGGCCGAAGCCTTCGTAGTGCGAGATGTAGGCAAAGGCCGAGGCGGCATTATACCAAAGTGGTTGTGCTTCGGGCGACACATAGCCGGGAAAATGAACTCTATCCTCCATCCCCACACGTTCCACTGCTGCGAAGATCTCTTCATAAAGCCATCCGCGCCCGCCGGTCAGGACCAGGTGTAAGTCGGGATCACGCAAGCGGGCGAAGGCGTTGATCAGGCCAACCAGATTCTTGCGCGGCTCCAAGGTACCGAGGTATAACACAAAACGGTCGGGCAACTGCATCGCCCGGCGAAAGGCCGCGACTTCTTTTTGGGGGAGGGGACGGAAACGCGGATCAACGCCGTGATAGATGGTGTGAATCCGCGTCGCCGGGACGCGGAGCAGTGTTTGCACCTCGGCGGCAGTGAAGTTCGATACTGCAATCACGGCGGCGGCACGCCGACAGGCCACGCCGGTCAGTGTTTGTAGATAAAGGCGATTGCTACGTTGAAAGAATGCCGGATAGCGCAAAAAACTCAGATCATGAACGGTAATGACCTGCGGGCAGGGTGACAGCAGTGGCCCGACGAAGGCCGGCGCATGGAGCAAGTCAGCCCCAAGGCGGCGTAAAACCCAGGGCAGTATGCTCTGCTCCCAAAGAATGCGCACGCAGGGCTGGGTGGTAGGGAGACGAGAATAGAGCCGTGGAAGGTCGAAATCATCTGCCGGCAATCTTTTATCGCCCAACAGCACCCGATACTCCAAGTGATCTTCTGTGCGCGCCAGATGCTTTAGGAGATTGTGCAGGTAGACTGCTATACCGGCACTGCGGTACGAATTCTCTGCAGAGAGCAGATGCGCGTTAAAAGCTACTAAATGGCGATTGTCTACGTTCATAAACAGTTTTATTATAATCCGGTTTGAGAGAATGACAAAATTTTTCGGATTCCAAGATCGGCCCAGAGGGTATTTGCCAGATAGGATGAGTCGGGTAGAATGGAGAGGCAATGGAGGAAAAGGCGATGACGGATGTTGATCAGATAAAGGCGGCCGTCCATATTATTGTGCACGGTCATGTACAAGGTGTAGGCTTCCGTAGTTTTGTGCAAACACGGGCGCTGGCCCTCAGCCTTGAGGGATGGGTGCGTAATTGCGAAGATGGAACGGTCGAAATTTGGGCAGAAGGGCCACGCTCTGCCTTGCAACGTCTGATCCAGTATGTCCAAAAGGGACCGCGTTCTGGATTGGTCACTCATCTCACCGTTGACTGGTCCATGCCGCTGGAAACATACGACGGTTTCTTTATCCGCTGGTAAGTCTGGCAGCCCATGAATAAATTCAAGAAGACCGAAACTGTAGCCTGGGTCATCCTGCTGATTGCTTTTTTCTGCTGTATAGGATTGGCCGTTGGTGTTCCCCTGGGTGTGCGCTGGTATCTGCTGAATGTTACCCGCCCTCTGACGATCGTCATCCAACCGCGCGCCGGCATTGTTTCACAACAGGAGGCGCGCAGTAAGACGGCGATTCTTCTCAATGAGAATACCGAGATCATGGCCAAAAGCACGATTCGGCTGGCAGAGGATGCTGAAGCCTGGCTCCTCATTTATCATCCCGAGACCGGTAAGCCGGGCCAAACCACGACCCCCATCCTCACCCTACAATTCTATGGCGAGACCGAGATCACCATCGCCGGCGCACGCACTCCCCGTTTTGCCCTGAGCCGGCTCCCTCATCTCGTCCAGCTCCACATCCAACGTGGCGCCAATATCCAGGTCTCTATCGAAAGTAATACCCGTCCTACGCTCTTGCATATCCAAACGCCTCACGGTTCGGCGGATATGGAGCAAGGCACCTACAGGATCGTGGTGGAGAGCGATCAAACCGAGTTTGCGGTGCGCAGTGGACAGGCCTACATTTCTGATCCAGAGAGCGGGAAAAGATTTGTCCTCGGCGAGTTGCAGCGCGCCGAACTGACGACGGCGGGCCTGCGAGAAATCTATACCGGCGAACGTGATATTCTTCGCAATCGCAACGGCAATTTCGAGATGCCGCTGGAAGGCACCTGGGAGACCTATACCCGCACCGCCTTTGCCGATAATAATAGCGGCACGATCCTGTGGACGGCGCTGGCAGATAACCGCCACATCGTCCTCTTTGAACGCATGGGCGAAGGATTTTCCGAGACCGGCATCAGCCAGGAGATCAACCAGGATATTCGCGGCATTGCATCCCTAAGGGTGCGGGCCCGCCTGCGCATTGATACCCAAATTCTTACGGTGTGTGGGTCGCTGGGGACCGAATGCCCGATCATGATCCGCATCAAATACACCGATCAGACCGGTGCGGTCCGCGAATGGCTGCAAGGTTTCTACCTCACCGAAGGGGGCGGCTATCAACCCTTCTGTCAAAGTTGCGAGTGGCAAGCTCGGCACATCAAAGTCGCCCAGGCCAGTGTTTGGCATAACTACGAGTCTCCCGATTTGCTCCCGCTGTTCGCGGAGAAAGGCATCGTGCCGGCAACTATCCGCCGGGTGGATATTTATGCCTCCGGTCACGGCTATGGTGCGGCCGTTGATGAAATTGCCATCCTGGTCGGCGAATAACCTCATCTCTTCGGCAAAAGAGGATTGTCCATATAGCGATGCAAAAGCAGAGTTTGTTCTATCCGATTGGGAAACTTCCTCAAACTGACCTCATCGAATTATTGGCGCGTGCTCCAGGGGTGGCGGATCCACGGTTAGTCTTTGGGCCTGGTCTGGGACGCGATGCCGCGGCAATTGATTTCGGCGACCGCTACCTCATTGCCAAAAGTGATCCGATCACCTTTGCCACCGATGAGATCGGCTGGTATGCGATCAATGTCAACGCTAACGATATCGCTTGCCTGGGCGCAAAACCGCGTTGGTTCATGGCGACCTTGTTATTGCCGGAAGGTAAGACCGATTATGCCTTGATCGAACGTATCTTCACCCAATTGCACACGGCCGGTCGCGCCATCGGCGTCAGTGTTGTCGGCGGACACACGGAGATTACCCACGGGCTGGACCGTCCTATCCTATGCGGGGCGATGTTCGGCGAAGTGGCGCCGGAGCGATTGGTACGCTCCGATGGCGCGCGTCCTGGCGATACTCTCATCCTCACCAAAGGCATTTGCGTGGAGGGGACGGCCGTTCTGGCGCGCGAAGCGGCTGACCGCCTGCGGGGTCGGCTCTCCGCTGCGGTCATCGAACGCGCGGCGCACTTTCTCCATCGGCCCGGCATCAGCGTTGTGCGAGATGCGGCATGCGATGCACGACCCCACCGAAGGCGGCGTCGCCACCGGTATCTACGAGATTACCGAGGCCGCCGGCATAGGCGCGGTGATCGAGGCCGCGGCACTCCCTGTTTACCCGGAGACACGCTTACTGTGCACCGTTTTGGGACTTGATCCGCTTGGCTTAATTGCGTCCGGTTCACTTCTGGCTGCAGTGGCCACTGCCGATGCCGACCGCATTGTGCGGGCTCTGCAGTCCGCCGGCATCGCCGCTGCGGCCATCGGTACTCTGTGTGAGACGCCGGGGATCATCGTGCGCCAGGGCGACACCGAGCAACCGCTGCGCCGTTTTGCGCGCGATGAAATTACGCGGCTGTTTGAGGTCTCATGATGAGTGCCGGCCTTCCGCCTCTTGCCCAAATCCCGTCCGACCGCGCCGATGGACGCAGCTCGTGGGTGCATCGCGCCCTGGTCATAACCGGCCTGCTTGGGCAGATCCACCCTTTGCAGCTTCTGCCGGCTTGGGTTGCTTTGGTAGCCATTGCCGCATGGCCCTGGCAAACATTACAACTGGCGGCGGGCCTGTTGAGTGCGTTTTTCTGGTTCGTTGATTGGACGATGCTGCGGTTGTTGCCGGTGCGACATCGCTCGTGGGGGCCGGTCACCCCGCCGCTATTGGCCTTGACAATGGTGCGCACGCTCCTTGCTTGGGGCGGCGCCTGGCTTGCGCCAACCGCCGGCGGATTGCTAGGGGTGGCCATCCTCCAGGCCTTGATCGACGCCGTTGCCATCTATGCGACCTGGATCGAACCCTTCCGCTTGAGCATCACCGAGCGGATGTACCATCCGCCGCACTGGAACGGTTCGCTTCCCCGCAAAATGTTACACATCTCCGATGTGCACTTCGAGGGGCTGTCACCGCGCGAGAAGGCACTTCTGGCAAAAGTCGCGGAACTCCAGCCCGACCTCATCCTGATCAGCGGCGATTACCTCAACCTGTCCTCGGTCTATGATCCGCAGGCCCAGGCAGGTGCGCGGGACGTGTTGGCGCAATTGCACGCCCCGTTCGGTGTCTATGCCATTACCGGCAGTCCGGTGGTTGATATTGTAGGCCTCGTTCCCCAGATCTTCGCCGGGCTTGACATTCACTGGCTCAACGATCAGGTTGCCCACATCCAACTCGGTGACGATAGCCTTCACCTTATCGGTCTCCGCACCACCTATGAGGAAGACCGTGATCCCACCGTGCTCAAGCAACTTATCCGGCAGTTGCCGGCCGACAGTTTCAAGCTGCTTCTCTATCATACGCCCGACTTGATGCCGATCGCGGCGCAGGTGGGGGTGGACCTGTATTTGTGCGGTCACACACACGGCGGACAGATCCGTCTCCCCTTCTACGGCGCGTTGGCGACCAGTTCGCGTTTCGGAAAGCGTTACGAGATGGGCCTCTATCAGGAAGGGTCATGTACGCTTTATGTAAGCCGTGGCTTAGGGATGGAAGGATTGGGAGCGCCCCGCGCGCGATTTCTGGCGCCGCCGGAAATCATCTTGTGGACGTTTAAGGCGCGTTGACGGAACGTCAAATCGTAGTACTCTAGGTATAGAGCTTGAGTTGGGCGGGTAGTCGCGCTTCGGGGTGCGTTGCACTGCCGGGGTGAGGAAAGTCCGGACTCCATAGGGCGCGGCGCCGGGTAATGCCCGGCCGAGGTGACTCGGGGATAGGGCCACAGAAAAAAACCGCCGAGGGTCGCCAGACCAGGCAAGGGTGAAAAGGTGGTGTAAGAGACCACCGGCGTTCCGGGTAACCGGAGCGGCCAGGTAACCCCCGCCGGGAGCAAGGCCAAGCAGGAAGGAAGGCCTCCGGGCCGGGGAGTGACCCGCTCCCTTCCCCGCTAGGGGACAACTTCCGGGTAGGCTGCTAGAGGCGAGAGGTAACTCTCGTCCCAGATAGATGACTGCCCCTGACAGAATCCGGCTTACAGCCCAACTCAAGCTCTCCCCCTGTTTGCCAATCTGCCGATTTATGGTAAGATGTTCCTTGCTCATGAAGACGGGCTTTCTGCTCGTGACAGAAGATCACGAGTAATCCCATAGGAAGGAGGTCAATCCGTCTTGGCTAAGCAAGGTGTTAAGCAGAATTACGAATTGTTGTTCATTATCAATCCTGCGCTCGGTGAGGAAGACAAGGAAAATCTTCTCACGCGGGTAAAAGGATACCTTGAGCAAGGAGAGGCGCAGATCGTCAGCTTCAAAAACTGGGGACTGCGACGGCTCGCCTACACGCTCAAAGGGCAAAAGGAAGGGCTGTATTACCTGGTCAATTTCACCATGGCGCCGGAGAAGGTCACGGATTTCCGTCACAACCTTATCCTCGCCGAAGGTATTTTGCGTGAAATGATCATCCGCATTGATGGTGATTTTCCCCCGGACAAACCACAGTACAGTCCTAAGCTTGACGCTATCCCCCTATTCGACGACGAAGGCCGCGACGACGGCATAGACGACGAAGAAGAAGATTAAGCGCGGATGGCCTGCTAAAGAAAAATCCCAATGGCACGTGGACTCAACAAGGTAATGATTATCGGCCGCCTGGGCCGTGACCCGGAGATGCGGTATACTTCCAGTGGTCGTCCGGTTGCCTCCTTTAGCGTTGCCACCACACGAGGGTGGACCAGCAACGATGGGGAGCGCCAAGAAGAGACTGAATGGTTCCATGTGGTGACGTGGGGCGGATTGGCGGAGTTGTGCAAGAAGCGACTTCGTAAAGGCTCGCAGATCTACGTGGAGGGACGGTTACAAACGCGCTGCTGGGAAGGTCCTGAAGGTGAACGTCATTATCGTACAGAATTGGTGGCCCAGGAGTTGATTTTCCTGGACGGCTATGATAACCTGTCCGAAGAAGAGTCAGAGCTCTTTGAGGACGAAGACCTGGATAACCAAACACCATTTTAGTAAGGAGATAAACGGTGAGCGACTTCAAACAACATCGTGGGCGACGTTTTGCACCACGTCGTAAAGTTTGTTATTTTTGTAATGAAAAGTCACCCGCAGTGGACTATAAAGACGTGGATTTGCTGCGCCGGTTTGTGAGCGATCGCGGTAAGATCCGTCCCCGCCGGCAGACAGGGGTGTGTGCGAAACACCAGCGACAATTGGCGGTGGCGATCAAGCGCGCACGGCACATGGCGCTGCTACCCTTTGTAGCAGAAATTCAAAGATGAGCATTGATGATCTCTGGGCCGGGCATAGGAATCCCTATGCCCGGTGTTTGTTGGAGCGTAAAGCATGGCGAAGCAGGAAACCCTCCCCAAGAAAGAACTAACCCGGCGGCAACTGGCGCGGCGAGAGAAAGAAAAGCAACTCACGCGGATCTTGATATGGTCGGCAATCGGCGTGGTGACGCTGATTGCTCTGATCCTTGGCTATGGACTGGTTTCGGAGTTCGTGCTCAAACCCCGCAAACCGGTAGCCAAAGTTGATGGCGTAGCCATTAACACGCAGGAATTTCAGAACCGCCAGTACTATGAGCGCTTGTTGATGCGCAACCAATTGGACATGTATCAATATTACCTCAGCACCCTCGATCCCAATGACCAATCGGCGCAGAGTTTATATCAACAGGTGCAAATGTGGACAAGTAACCTGGAGACCCAGCTTTCTGAAACGATGGCCTCAGCGGTGGGTAAGCAGGTCCTGGACACTATGGTCGAGGAACGCCTGGTGCAAAATGAGGCCCAGTCTCGTAATCTGACGGTCAGCGATGACGACGTTGCTCTGCGTATTGAGGAAATTGTGGGATATGATCGCCAGGCAGCCGAGACGGTCACCGATACGACGACCATAACCAGTTTTGATTCACTGTATCAGAGCTTTAAGGACAAATTCCTTAAGGAAAGTAATCTGTCCGAAGAAGCCTTCCGTGCGATGGTCAAAGCCGATCTCCTCAAGGGACAACTGAAGACGATCATCGGGGCAGATGTGCAACAGACGGCAGATCAGATCGAGGCCACGCTGTTCATTACCACAACCGAGGAAGCGGCGCGGGTCATCCAAGAGCGTCTTAATAATGGGGAAGATCCGGCGGCTTTGGTGGAAGAACTCAATAATGACCCCGATAATCTGACGCTCGGGTATGCGATGGGGTGGGTCCCGCCCGGCTACATAAGCACACAATGGGGTCCTGCCATTGAGCAAGTGGCTTTTAATACACCGGTGGGCCGAGCCTCTGAGCCAACGATTGGAAACGAAGGCCGCTACTATGTCATTTACGTCAGTGGCCATGAAGAACGTCCGCTCGATGAGTCACTGCTCCAGCAGGGGCGCGAGCAAAAGTATGAGGAGTGGTTGACGCAACAAAAAGAAGCGCGTTGTGAATATCTCGATTGGGAGAAGGCCGTACTCACGGCGCCATAGCTCAGGGCTGTTACCAGGCGCGCGGTAAAATTTCTCCGTCTTGTCAGCCGACGACAGGAATGACGCTCTCCACCGGTGATGAAAATTGCCCGGCAGGAGAGCTATTTTCATCAACGGACTGAACGGATTTTTTTCTTTTCAATCCGTTTCATCCGTGGAATCCGTTGACATTTTCGGAATAGATTAGAGTTGTTCCCCAATAGCGCCAACCTGGATTAGGACGCAGATTTTCGCAGACTCACGCAGATCATTTTCTGTAAATCGGCGAAAATCGGCGTGAATCCGTGTCCGATACCTTGTGCGGCTTATTCAGGAGCAAGTCTATTGAGCAGATGCCGTTTATAATATGCAACCAAGCCCCCTGCAACACCGCAGGGGGCTTGTGTTTGAGAGGGTGGACTAAGACACCACCCGCTTGGCTTCGATCACATTACGGATCTGCGAGATCTTGGCCAATACGCGGGTGAGCGTTGCCAGGTCAGGTACATCCAATGTCATATATATCGGTCGGATGTTGTAACGGTTGCGCTTCCCGGTGCTCACCGAGGCCACATTGATCTCATGATCAACGATGACCTCGGTGATGTCATGCAGCAGGCCGGAGCGGTCGCGGCGCGCTCGACCTCGGTCGTCTGCCGCGCGGTCGCTTTCCGCTCACGGACGTCGAGCTCGTGCTCGGCGACGTC
>FWPV01004360.1_pt1 | contig 12520 bp, 7 predicted proteins | sample 2228371 | NCBI WGS metagenome assembly FWPV01 (sample SAMEA103939776, study PRJEB20133) | metagenome | reverse complement strand
GAGTTCCCGCCCGATGGCTGACGGTGGCCTGGCACAGGTTGAGCCTCCCTTTGCCAGTGGAGATGTTCGCAGGACCGTGCGACCTGTTTCACTCTCCCGACTTCACGCTGCCGCCCCTCAGGAAGGCCCGTGGCATTGTAACGATTCACGATCTCTCGTTCATTCGACTCCCCCAGTGTGCCGACCCCGGCCTCCGAGCCTATCTTGAGAGGGCCGTTCCCCTCGCGGTCCGGCGCGCCGACCGCGTCCTGGCAGACTCGAACAGCACCCGTGCTGATCTCATTGATCTGCTGCACGTGCCGCCCGAGAAGATCAGCGTCGTCCCAGCTGGCGTTGACCGGAAGTTCTGTCGGGTGCAGGACCCTGCGATACTCTCAGCCACCCGGGGCAGATACAGGCTTCCGGAGCGGTACATCCTCTCGGTGGGCACGCTCGAGCCGCGCAAGAACCTCGCCAGGCTTGTGTCCGCCTATGCCCAAGCCCGGCGCGACGCACGCTTGCCACAAGCATTGGTGATTGCGGGCAGGCCGGGCTGGATGTACGAAGAGGTATACCGCCGCGTGGCGGAGGAAGACCTGGAGGGATGTGTTCATTTTGTCGGCTACGTTGCCGACGATGATCTGCCGGCCCTCTACTCGCTTGCCGATCTAATGGTCTTTCCGTCGCTCTACGAGGGATTCGGGATCCCACCGCTTGAAGCCATGGCCTGTGGAACGCCCGTTGTTTGCAGCACCAGGCCAAGCCTTCCCGAAACCGTCGGCAACGCGGCGATCCTGGTGGACCCCGAGAAGAGCGAAGACATTGCAGCAGCAATCGTCCACGTCCTGACCGATTCGGATCTGCGGGCGACCCTGGAGAGGTCCGGGAAGGCCCGAGCAGCCCGCTTCACCTGGCAAGAGGCTGCCACCAGGCTGCTTGCGGCCTATCGCGCGGCACTCGCGTGAGTTGGGGAGAGCATTATGAGTCCTCGTCGCCTGGAGGAAGGGACTGCGCCCCGGTGCTTGTGGTTGGTCGGGGCAGGCCTGATCGGACTGGCCGGCTATCTCGGGCCTTGGGTTCCTCACGCTGCGGCTGGCCTAGTCGTCTCAGGGCTGGACCTGGCCGAATACGTCAAGTTCCTGCCCCAGTGGGCCGCGGGACAGATCCGAATGCCGAGGGAGGTCTTCTACCTGCCGCTGCTCGCGACAAGCGTCGGTGCCAGCCTGCTGGGTAGTCGGCGCCGCCTCCCGACCTGGGCGAGGTGGCTCCTGGGGCTTGCGGCAATCCCAACGGCTTTGGCCATGCTGCCGCCGGCATGGAGCCCTGCCGCGTTGGCTTCCCCGGAGTTCAGACTGCAAACGCTGCTCATCTTCCTGTGCCTGGCACTGGTGCCCGGCGTGTTGCTGACCCGCTACCTGCCATACCGGCTCGTAATGGTCGTCATCGGGCTGCTTGCCCTGATGGCAGCGATCTGGCCGGCCTGGGGCTTCCTTCAGGTTCTGGCCCCTATCAACGAACTCTACCGGCACCCTGTCGGTCCCGGCTGGGGCTTCTGGGCGACGTCATTCGGATTCCTCATTGCAGCGTTCCTCGCCACCGCTGAGATCTTGCGGCGCCCCACTGTCAGGAACGCGACAGGCCGCCCGTGATCCATCTCCTGTCGGCTGGCACGGCGCTCCAGGAGATGGCGGGTCCCGGCACATATGTGCTGCTGATGGATCTGGCAGCTCCGCTTGTCATCGGTTTCGGAAAGCGAGGCCAGGTTGCCCTTCCACAAGGCCGCTACGCATACGTCGGCAGCGCCCAGGGACCGGGCGGCATCGCGGCGCGCCTGAACCGACACCTCCGCGCGCAGAAGAAGCAGCGCTGGCACATAGACATCCTTACAGGGCCCTCTGTTGCCTGCTCAATCACCGATGTGCTCTATGTTCTGAGCAGGGAAAGACAGGAGTGCTCGTGGGTGCGCAAGCTGCTCGCCGGCGCCGAAGCGGAGGCACCTGTGCCCGGGTTCGGCAGCAGCGACTGCCGCGAGGGCTGCCCAGCCCATCTGCTCCATCTTCCTGGCGACCGTACGGCCCGTCAGATTGCGCGGCTCCTGGAGCGGTAGAGGACGCTCGCGGTGCGCAGCGCCGACTCAGCGCGCACCAACTCCGCCCTTCGCGGGGCGTCTGGTCATGGTGACGAGTCGCCGCCCCGGCACCTGCCTGAAGGTGGCACCCTGACTCACGGCGGCCAACACGGCCGGAATGTCCAGCACGACAGTTCCGGAGATCGCGCTCACGCCGTACTCAAAGAGGATCGGCGACAACGGGGTTGTCGGCCCCAACACCAGGACAAATGCATCCGGCGCACACAGGCCAATCAAGTCCTCGAACGTGCCGTTCAAGAGGGTCATGGCTGTAACGGCAACAACGTCCGCCTGGGGGAGAATCTCGGGCGCCAGCGCTGCGGGCAGATCATCGGGGCCGGGTTCCAGCTCCAGCACCCAGCATACCTCGGCCGCCCGGCGGGCGCGGGGCACGAAGGGAAAGTGGCCAACGATGGCAATCCGGCGACCGCGGCCCTGCTCCACAATAATGTCCTCCGCATTGCCATCCGTGCAGGCCGATTGATCCACCTCCAGCAGTGCGTTGATGGTCGCAAAGCCGATGCTGCGTTCTGTTGGACTATCCGAGGCCGCAAGCGCTGCCAGTCCGGCCGCATCTCTTCCCACCAGACGACCGGCTTCCTCCACCAAGGGGCGCGCGTGATCCGCCGCATGGACCACTTGCGTGGACGCCAGGCCCGCCCGGAGTCCAAGCTCCGTCTCAACCACGACTGCAGTCCAGTGTATCCCCACGCGCACATCTGTCACCTGTCCGGTAAGCCGCAGGCTGCTGAGGAGCCTCGCTACCAGCGGCTGCCTGACGTCCGATCTGATCTCCATCGGTCCTCAGTCCCCCCCCCTCGCTTACCCCTTCCTCGCCCTCTGCTGGAGGTCATACAGCTTGTTCAGGGCCTCCAGTGGGCTCAGGGCATTCACATCCAGCGCCCGCAGTTCAGCCACTATCGGCTCCTCTCGCGAGAAGAGCGGCAACTGGTAGAGCGTGGGCGGCAAGGCAGAGCGGCGCGGCCCCGCTGCTCCCGATGCCTCAAGGTCGCCCAGGATTTCCTGAGCGCGGCTCACAACCGCCTTGGGCAGCCCGGCCAATTGCCCCACATGGATGCCGTACGACCGATCCGCAGCCCCCGGGACGATCTTGTGCAGGAACACGACGCTGTCGCCCTGTTCGGTCACGGCAACATTCATGTTGACCACGTGCGGAAGGCGGTCAGCGAGGTCCGTCAGTTCATGGTAATGCGTCGCAAACAGGGTCTTCGACCTCAGCCTGGGGTGATTATGGATGTACTCAATCACGGCCCAGGCAATGGCAAGCCCATCGTAGGTGCTCGTCCCGCGCCCGATCTCGTCGAGTATCAAGAGTGACCGGCTAGTTGCGTTATGGAGAATATTCGCAGTCTCGATCATCTCCACCATAAACGTGGATTGTCCACGCGCGATCTCGTCCGACGCGCCGATGCGCGTGAATATACGATCCACGACACCGATATGCGCCGCATCAGCCGGCACAAAGGAACCGATCTGCGCCATCAAGACAATGAGTGCCACCTGGCGGAGGAACGTGCTCTTGCCGCTCATGTTTGGGCCGGTGAGGACGACAATCGCCTGCTCCGGCGAGAGATAGGCGTCATTGGGGGTGAAGGACTCCCCCTCCATGGGCCTCTCCACCACCGGATGCCGTCCCGCCTTTATGTCAATCACATCGTCTGAGGCGATTTCCGGGCGCGCGTACCGATTCGCCTCGGCGACCTCCGCCAGCGCTGACAACGCGTCCAGCTCCGCTATAGCCCTGGCCGTGGCGAGCAACCGATCGGACGCCGCGGCGACACGAGCCATCACCGCACGGTAGAGCTGCCCCTCCAGTTCAACGATCCGTTCTTCAGCGTTGAGCACCAGCGACTCGTACTCTTTGAGTTCATATGTGACGTAGCGCTCCGCATTGACCAACGTCTGTTTGCGGATGTAGTTGTCGGGTACGAGTTCTGTGTTGGCCTTCGTGACTTCGATGTAGTAGCCGAAGACCTTGTTGTAGCCCACCTTGAGCGACTTGATACCCGTGCGATTGCGTTCCGCCTGTTCCAGCCCGGAGATCCAGGCCCTTGCATCCCGTGTGGCCAGATGGATGCCGTCCAGTTCGGCAGAGAACCCCCGGCGAATGACCCCCGGAGTTGCCAGCGTTGCAGGAGGCTGCTCACTGATAGCATCCCGCAGCAGATCTGCGAGATCCTGGCACGGGTCTAATTCGACGGAGTCAGGGAACCCCTGAGAAGACGGCTGCGGCCCCCCGCTCGCGGCGGTGAGCCGCGCCAGCACGGAACGGATCTCCTCGACGCGCGACAGGGCCGCGCGGATAGCCACGAGATCACGGGGCAAGGCCACGCCCTGGACGGCGCGATTCGTCAACCTCTCCAGATCGCCAAACCCGCGCAAGGCCTGCCTGAGTTCGGCGCGCAGCGTGGAGTTCCTGTACCAGGCCTCCACGCCGTCCAGGCGCCGGTTCAGCGCCGCGACATCAAGCAGCGGCTGGTGCAACCAGCGCCGCAGCAGCCTGCCCCCCATGGGCGTCAGCGTCGCATCCAGAACCCAAAGCAGAGAGCCCCTCACGGTGCCACCACGGATGCTTTCTGTCAGTTCCAGGTTGCGGCGCGTGGCATGGTCGAGTGTCATGAACTCCGCAACGCTGTACGTGCGCAGAGCCGTCAACTGCGGGAGGCTATCTCGCTGCGTGTCGCGCAGGTACTGAATGAGTGCGCCCGCCGCCCGCACGGCCAGCGGCATCTGAGAAAGGCCAAAGCCCTCCAGGGACGAAGTCCCGAAGTGCGACAGCAGCGCCTGCCGCGCGGTCTCCTCCTCGAAGTGCCAGGCCGCGTAGGGCGTAGCGCGAGAGTCCTCGACGGCCACCGGCGGCATGTCAGCACGCGCCGCGCGTGTCGCGCGGTCATCAGGCACAGTTCTCGACGCGTGACCTGTTGGCCGGACCTCCCTGGCCGGGTAGAGAAGCTCCGCCGGGCGCAGCCGGGCAAGTTCTTCGGATAGTTGCTGGACTGCATCCGAGCCGTCTGCCGTCTCAGTGGCAGCAAACTCCCCAGTGGTCACGTCCACATACGCAAGACCCGCCCTGGGCGCGGGGCCAAGGTGGTGATCCTCAAGGACGACCGCCGCCAGGTAGTTGTTGGACTTGTCCTCGAGAAGCCCTGGTTCGACAACTGTGCCCGGGGTGATCACCCGGCGCACCACGCGCGGCACGACCTTCTCTCCCTTCGGCGGTTCGTTGCCCACCTGCTCGGCAATCGCCACGCGGTAGCCGGCATTGATCAGCTTCGCTACATAGCCTTCCACTGCGTGATACGGCACCCCGGCCAGGGGGACGCGCTGATCCACGCCCACCGGGCGAGAAGTGAGCACAATGTCACACACCGACGAGACGATCTTGGCGTCCTCGTCGAATGTTTCATAGAAATCGCCCAGCCGAAAGAACAGGATGACGTCGGGATATTGCCGCTTTAGCGCCAGGTACTGGCTGCGCAGAGGAGTCGTCATGTATGACCTTTTGACCGGAACTTCGCTCGTCCGCGGTTGACAGCCCGCCAACCCGGACCCACGGGCGAATTATACACCCGATGCCCACGACCGACAACGGCGCCGGCCGAGGCCGCTCGCGATCCGGCAGCCCTGAGCCTTTGCCCGCGACCGACAACACTGGTATACTCCGGTATACTCCTCCTCTGTCAGGCGGACAAAGGATGAAACGCTATCTGATCCCTGCGGCGCGCGTTCGGGTGGAGCAAGTGATCTCGCGCTCGCGGTTCATCGCCACGGCCGACATGGCCGCCACGCCGGATGCGGCGCGGGGTGTCGTTGCGGAAATCACAAGTGAGCTGCCGGATGCAACGCATCACTGCTATGCCTACGTAGCCGGACCACCGGGCTCGACCGCCCACGTTGGCATGAGCGATGCTGGAGAGCCCCCAGGCACAGCGGGGCGCCCCATGCTGGCCGTTTTGCTAGGCAGCGGCGTGGGCGACATCGTGGTCGTGGTCAGTCGCTACTACGGGGGCATCAAGTTAGGTACGGGGGGCCTGGTGCGCGCCTATAGCGGCGCAGTTAAAGCAGTTCTTGAGCAGCTGCCCCTCGCCGCTAAGATCACCGCGCGGGGCTTTCGCCTGCGGATGCCCTACGCCGACGTCAGCGCGGTGGAGCGCGTGCTTCCGGAGTTCGAGGCGCGGATCACCCATCGCGACTACGCGGCAGAAGTCACTTGCAACGTCACCGTTCCCGAGGAATCTGCCGAGGCTTTCCTCCGCGCCCTCGCGAATCTCAGTCGTGGCCGGATCAGCGTCATCGAACAGGGGGAACAGCAGAACCCTAACGGCGCTGCGCCTTCTACAGGAGACAAGGCGGGAGGCAATGCACAATGACCGCGGATGCGCCCTACGTGGATACTACCGACTCGTCCGCCACCATCATGCGGGGAGTGGCTGCCGCGCTTCAAGATGAGTGGATGGTTCCACAGCCGTGGCCGCGCATCCTGACAGCGCTCACGGGCGCGGCCAATCGCCTGCCCGTCTCCTGGCGGCAGCGGTTGATTGACTTCGCCCTGCGTGACCTTGGCATCCCTCCCGGCCTTTCGGCTGAGGTCACCGCGCAAGGGCTGGCTGAGTGGGCGGTGAGCCTGTACGAGCAACCGGGATCGCCGCAAGTCCCACAGTACGACACGATTGTCATCGGAGCGCCCTCCGGCGGGATCGGACAACTCGCCGCCCTTCTGGGCGCGCCGTTCCTGAGCGAGCACTTCGTGTCGCGCTACCGCTACAGCGGGGATCCCGATGATGTGGCAGGGTATCAGGCGTTTGGCGCCCGCCTGGCGGAGACGATTCTCGCAAACAACCCGGATCTGCTTGTGGTCAACCACTACGATCCGATCCACGACCGCTTCCTGGTACCGCACGTCAATTACCTGCGCATGAAACTGTTGTCGCTGCCCCTCCCCTACCGGGACTTCATCCGCCGTCGGTTGCGGCCCGGAGGGACGCTGCTCTTTGCTGACTGCCGCCTGACCTGGGGCCAGTACCGGATCAGCCGCCGGCACCGCTTTCAGGTAGGCGGCCTGGGTGGAGTGACCGACACGGCGTATGTTGGCGCCGACCTCCGGGCAGCGCAGATGCCAGTTGAGGAGGGGCAGACGGCACAGCCGGTACCGTCCATCGCGCCCAGGGCCTGGACCTTGCCCTTTCCCTGGTTCCGTCAGCGCGAGTCGGAGTGGGGATCGCTACCGACTTTCCGAAGGGCCGTCGAGGCGTACGCGGCAGAGCACGGGTACCGCTTCCTTGCGCTGAACGGAACGCATCCCGAGGACTTCTCACGGGTGGCGTTCTACGCCAGTTATCAGGCTATGCTCAACCAGGGCCAGGAGCCCAGCGGGGTGCTGGTTGAGTGCTTCACCTTGACCAGCCCCACTGGAGCGCTCCGCGCCGGCCTCCTGCCACTCTGGTTGCCCTTCAACTGTGTGGATAGCCTGCGATTCTTGACGGACATGGCCTCGCAGTTCCCGCGCGGCAAGCCCGTCCTGCTCGCCCCCGTTCCCGCCTTCTCTCCATCCCCCGATGTGGCGGGTGCCTCCGACTGGGTGGCCGCTTGCGGCAGCCGCGCCGACGTGCGCTGGCTTGGGACCGACCCGTCAGCCTACCCCGTAGACCTGGCCGGTCTCTTCCGGTTCCTTCCGGCGCTGCAGGCATGGTGTGCCGAGCACCCGGCGCGCCTCCGCCCAACGCTGCTCCTGCCAGACCTCGAGGCACTCATCAGGCAGATCACAGAGAGCCCCCCGGCTATTGCGGGCGCTACAGGCCGTACCTGAGCGATTCCCCCCGCAACAAGCGACGCCCAGCCCGCTGCAGGAACGGTGCTGCCGAAAGTGGCGGCAACGGCGGGGACGTGCTATACTATGCTGTTGCGGTTACATCGCCAGTCGCAGTACCGACGCGGCTGTGGTAGAATGGCACCGATAGCACATGTGTTCTCTGAGTGATTCTGGGCGAGAAACGGTATGGGTCAGGACAAACTGATTATTCGCGGGGCGCGCGAACACAACCTGAAGAACATTGATCTCGAGATCCCCCGAGACAGACTGGTCGTCATCACGGGGCTATCCGGATCCGGGAAGTCGAGCCTGGCATTCGACACGATCTACGCCGAGGGTCAGCGCAGATACGTGGAGTCGCTCTCCGCCTACGCGCGGCAGTTCCTCGGGCTGATGGAGAAACCGGATGTAGATCAGATCGAGGGCCTCAGCCCGGCCATCTCCATTGACCAGCGCGGTGCCAGCCGCAACCCGCGCTCCACCGTCGGCACGATCACCGAGATTTACGACTACCTGCGCCTGCTCTTTGCACGGATCGGGGTGCCGCACTGTCCCAACTGCGGCCGGGAGATTGCCGCCCAGACCGTCCAACAGATCGTGGATTCGATACTCGACTACCCGGACGGTAGCCGTCTTCTCATTCTTGCGCCTCTGGTCATTGATCGAAAGGGAGAGCACAAGGGTATCTTCGACGACATCCGGAAAGCCGGCTTCGTCCGCATGCGGGTAGACGGCCAGCTGGCCGAGGTTGAAGAACCACCCGAACTGGATCGCTACAAGAGCCACACCATTGAGGCAGTTGTAGACCGCCTCGTCATGCATGGTCCCTCTCGCGGCCTGGCAGAAGAGGAACGAGGTCGTCTGGCTGACTCGGTCGAGACGGCGCTGAGGACCGGGGATGGCGTCATGCTTGTTTCGGATGTGAGCGACCCCGAACATCCGCGAGACCGTCTCTTCTCGGAGCGACTGGCCTGTCCCGCCTGCGGGATCAGCCTGCCGGAGATCGAACCGCGCACCTTCAGCTTCAACAGTCCGCACGGCGCCTGTCCCGTATGCACTGGCCTTGGCAGCCAGATGGAGTTCGACCCCGACCTGATCGTGCCAGACAAGAGCAAGAGCCTTGCGACTGGAGCGATCAAGCCCTGGGATCGCGAGAGCCAGAACTACTACCACTCGCTCCTCGAGGCGGCAGCCCAGCACCATCACATTCCGTTCCATGTGCCCGTAGCCGAGCTGAGCCAACACCAGTTGGACGTCCTGCTCTACGGATCTCAGGACGGCGATACGATCACGCTTCGATACGTCAACCAGGAAGGGCACCAGAGACAGTATGAAACGCGCTACGAGGGCGTGATTCCGAATTTGCAGCGCCGCTATCGAGAGACCACGTCTGACTACATCAGGGCCGAACTGGAGAGATACATGACCAGCCGGCCTTGTCCGGCATGCCAGGGCAAGCGCCTGCGACCCGAGGCGCTGGCCGTGACGATCCTGGACAAGAACATCGAGCAGGTGAGCCGCTTCTCCGTGACGGAGGCGCTGGCCTGGGTTGAGCACCTGGCCGGCGTGCGTGAGGTGGGCGAGAGCGGTGGCAACGGGAGGGGCCCGGAGGAGCGCTCCCCTGCATCCGTCAGTCGCAAGATCGCATCGTCCGAGGTTGTCCCGCCCGGTTCACCGCTCACGCAACGCCAGTACACCATCGCCCGGCAGATCCTCAAGGAACTGCACGCTCGCATTCGGTTTCTCATGGATGTAGGGCTGGACTACCTGACCCTGGACCGAACGGCCGCCACGCTCTCAGGGGGTGAGGCACAGCGCATCCGGCTGGCCACACAGATTGGCTCGCAACTCATGGGGGTCCTCTACATCCTCGATGAGCCGAGCATCGGCCTTCATCAGCGGGACAATGCCAGGCTGATCCGCACGCTCCTGGGCCTGCGCGATCTCGGCAACACGGTCCTCGTCGTGGAGCATGACGAGGAAACGATGCGAGCAGCCGACTGGATCGTGGATCTTGGCCCGGGCGCCGGCGAGGCCGGCGGCTACGTGGTGTGCTCCGCACCTCCATCCGAGTTCGTGCAGTGTAAGGAAAGCCTGACCGCAGCCTACCTTCGTCGCGACAAGCAAATCGCCGTGCCCCCAACACGCAGGGCAGGCAACGGCGAATACTTGATCGTGCGCGGCGCAGCGGAGAACAACCTCAAGCGCATTGATGTCAGATTCCCGCTCGGCAAGTTCATATGCGTCACAGGGGTCAGCGGGAGCGGCAAGTCAAGCCTCGTGATCGAGGTCTTGTACAAGGCGCTGGCTGCGCATATGTACCGGGCCCGGGAGAAGCCCGGCTGCCATGACGGCATCGAGGGACTGGACAACCTGAACAAGGTCGTGGACATTGACCAGTCGCCGATCGGCAGAACCCCGCGTTCCAACCCGGCAACATACACGAACGTCTTCACCGACATTCGCGACCTGTATGCGTCCCTCCCTGAGGCTAAGATGCGCGGCTATAAGCCGGGCCGCTTCAGCTTCAACGTCAAAGGGGGCCGCTGCGAGGCATGCCAGGGAGACGGCATCATCCGCATCGAGATGCAGTTCCTCCCGGACGTCTATGTGCCCTGTGAGGTCTGCCATGGCAGGCGGTACAACCGGGAGGCCCTGGAGATCAAGTACAAGGGGAAGAGCATCGCCGATGTCCTGGACATGACGGTCAACGAGGCGCTTCAGTTCTTTCAGAACATCCCCGCCATTCGTAGCAAGCTGACCACTCTCGCTGAAGTCGGCCTGGGCTACATCAAGCTGGGACAGCCGGCCACCACGCTGTCGGGCGGTGAGGCGCAGCGCGTCAAACTGAGCAGAGAGTTGAGCCGGCGCGCGACAGGTCGGACCTTCTACATTCTGGACGAGCCTACCACCGGCCTGCACTTCGACGACATCCAGAAGCTACTGCACGTCCTCTTCAGGCTGGTGGACCAGGGGAACACAGTGGTGGTGATCGAGCACAACCTGGATGTGATCAAGTGCGCTGACTGGGTCATTGACCTGGGCCCTGAAGGCGGAGATGCCGGAGGGTGGGTGATTGCCGAGGGCACACCCGAACAGGTCGCGAATGCGCCGGGATCCTATACGGGCCAGTTCCTGCGTCGGGCCTTGACGGCCGGCCCCGCCGGGCAACCTGCCGAATCGGCCATCAGCGCCGCTCGCGACGTTCGGGACGAGGGCCCTGTCGAGCAGCCATGAAGCGGTATCACATCTGGACGATTGGCTGTCAGATGAACGAGGCCGATTCTGGCCGGGTTGCCGCGGAACTCGATGCCCTCGGATATGAGCCCGCAGACAGCCCAAGGAACGCCGATGTCATCGTGCTCAACACCTGTGTTGTGCGGCAGAGCGCGGAGGACCGCGCCGTAGGCCACTTGTGGTCTTTGAAGCCCCTGAAGGATGATCGCCGAGACCGCGTGATTGCGCTGATGGGCTGCCTGGTGGGGGTGCGTCCGAACCGGGCGCTGCGCGAGCGGTTCCCCTTCGTGGATGTCTTCGTGCCGCCATCGGACCCGGCACCGCTGATCGCGTTTCTCGCCAGCCGGCAGATGGAGGCCGAGGCGCGCCTCCTCGATGATGACGAGACGAGAAATCGCCATTCTCTCCAGGACCGGAGCATCCCGGCCGTCGGTCCTGTCGGGAGCGTTCGGCACGTCTCCTTGCATGGCGACCCGCCGGTCGCGGCCAATGTACCGGTCGTATATGGCTGCTCACATGCCTGCACGTTCTGCATCATCCCGCTTCGTCGGGGTGCGGAGCGCAGCCGCCCACTGTCTGAAGTGCTCGCTGAGGTACGAGGACTGGCCGAGCAAGGCGTGCGCGAGGTGACGCTTCTGGGACAGATCGTTGATCGCTACGGGTACGACTTCCCTGGCCGACGGCCCGACCTGGCGGACCTGCTGCGCGCCCTTCACGAGGTTGACGGACTGGTCCGCATCCGATTCCTGACAAGCCATCCCAACTACATGTCGGATCGCATTCTCAGGGCAGCGGCCGAACTTCCGAAGGTCTGTGAGCAGATCGAGGTGCCGGTCCAGTCCGGGGATGATGAGATCCTGCGCCGGATGCGGCGCGGCTACACGCGGGATGACTACCGACGCCTGATTGACCGCATCCGCCAGATGGTACCGGGCGCGGCCATCCACACGGATGTGATCGTGGGCTTCCCCAGCGAGACCCCCGAGCAGTTTCAGCATACCTATGACCTGCTGGCAGAACTGAAGCTGGACAAGGCCCATCTCGCGATGTACTCGCCCCGCCCAGGCACGGTCAGCGCGCGCCGCATGGCCGATGATGTCCCGGGGGAAGAGAAGAAGCGGCGATGGGAGGCGCTTGACTCGCTACAGGCGGCTGTTGTCGGCGAAATCAACAGCCGCCTTGTGGGACAGGAAGTCGAGGTCCTCGTAGAGGCACTGCACAAGGGCAAGTGGCGCGGCCGGACGCGGACCAACAAGCTTGTGTTCTTTCAAGATGGGCGCGACTGGCGCGGCAGACTCGCTGCCGTGCGCATCACCTGGGCGGGTCCGTGGTCGCTGCTCGGCGAA
>FWPV01013145.1_pt1 | contig 12521 bp, 11 predicted proteins | sample 2228371 | NCBI WGS metagenome assembly FWPV01 (sample SAMEA103939776, study PRJEB20133) | metagenome | reverse complement strand
GCATAAGGGATTAAAAAATGTTAGTCCTATAGTTTACTTATTAAAACTATCTCCAGAGTCTCATATGTATGTAACTTATACAATTTTTTGCTAAAAATTTATATATTTAGTAAAATGCTTAAGTTAAATAGATAATATTTTAATCAATTTTTATGAAAGGTTATTTTGTAGATATTGAAGCGGAAACTCTTGCAAATAAAAATTTCCGTCGTGTATTATATACCTCAAAATATAGCCAGCTTGTTCTTATGTGTCTTAAACCTGGAGAAGAAATTGGCATGGAAGTGCATGAGGAAAATGACCAATTTTTTAGGTTTGAATCTGGCAGAGGTAAATGTATAATTGATGGGAATGAATATGATGTAAAAGATGGAAGCGCAATAGTTGTCCCTGCTGGTGCAAAGCACAATGTAAAGAATGTTTCTGATACAGAAGATTTAAAGCTTTATACAATATACTCTCCTGCCCATCATAAAGATGGAATAGTAAGATTCACAAAAGAGGAAGCTATGGCAAATGAAGCTGAATTTGACGGTAAAACGACCGAATAATGATAGATTTTATTTCAAAAAAAGAGGTATTTTTATATTTGATTTACTTTTTTTAATTGTGCTTTTGGATAATTTGTCATGTCCTCTAATCTTTTTCAAAAAAAATTTTGCAGTCGAAATATCTTCAAAATCATTTAATTGTGATATATTTATATACCGTTAACCTTTTATTTTTTATATATGAATGCCAAATTTGAGAATAGGAAAGATCTTTTAATAGAGCTTGTGAGGACGAATTTTAAGCTAAAATACAACAACTCTCTTTTAGGATTTATATGGGTGCTTCTTAAACCATTCGCTATATTTTTGGTATTATACTTAGTATTTTCCTATTTTAGAGGTGGGTGGATTGAAAATTATCAAGTATATTTACTTCTTGGAATTATTCTGTATACGTTTTTTAATGAAGGAATAGTATATGGCATGAACGGTATTTTGAGTACGGCCCATATTATTTTGAAAGTAAATTTTCCTAAGGAAATTGCTCTTGCTGCCTCTCTTATTATGGCATTGGTAAATTTCTTCATTAACTTTGGAGTTCTGATTGTTTTTTCATTTTTTAATCCGGTGAAGTTGAATTTTATCGCTCTTTTGTATTTCGTTTTAATTATACTAATTATGTTTACTCTAGTTTATGGAATTTCCTTTTTTACATCGATGCTGCTTGTTAAACTTAGGGATCTTCAACATGTAACTGAGCTTGTTATGCAGCTTCTTTTTTATGGAACGCCAATTTTCTATCCAGTAAATATACTTCCTGAAAAATTCCAAAAAATTATCAGTCTTAATCCTTTAGCAGTGCTAATTCAAGCAGCAAGAGGGGCATTGATTTATGGTGAAATTAGCTCAGTTAAAAAAGTTACTTTTGTTATGTTTTGCTCATTGTTTATATTAATCTTGGGACGAGAATATTTTAGAAGAAATGTAAAAAGAGTAGCCGAAAAATTTTAAATTTAAAAAAACATTTTTTCAAATGAAAAATTCAAAAGCTACTGTAATAGTCCTAAACTGGAATGGAAAGAAATTTCTTGAAGCAAATATTAATTCAATTCTTAATCAATCATACTCAAATTTTGATATTCTAGTTGTTGATAATGCATCTTCTGATGATTCCGTAAGATACATTCAAGGTCTTTCAAATAAATTTAAAAAAATAAAGTTATTGAGCTTAAATAAAAATCTTGGCTTTACAGGGGGGAATAATGCTGGTATTAGAAGAGTTATAAAAGAAGGTAAAAGTGAATTTGTAGTTCTATTAAACAATGATGTTAAAGTTCATCCAAATTGGCTTGAATGTCTTTTAAAAGGCTTTAACTTTCCCAATATTGGCATTACTACCTCTAAAATTCTTTTTTATTTTCCATATGAAAAAATAACTTTAATTCCAAGAGGCGATGTTATTTTAAAAGGTATAAATATTGGTAACCAAATTTACCATTGTTTAGTTTTTAATGAAGGATTTACAAATAATGGTTCGTTACTATTTTTTCCTTTTAAATTGAAAAGTGGTAAGAAGTATGATATTGCAGTTCCTTGTGATACTCTAAAGGGAAATTTACAAGAATTGTCTTTAGAATTTATTGGCGATGGAATAAGTGTCATTACTCAGCATAAAAAATTAAAAATGAAAAAGAGCGGGAAGGCTGTGTTTAAAGTATCTTGTGAGTATGTTATAAATACCGCGGGGTCAAATTTTAATAAGAAAAAAATGGTGTTTCAGGAAAGAAATATGTATGAATTTAATAGGGATCTTCCAACTACAATTGTAGACAGTGCCTGTGGAGCAAGTATGGCTATAAGAATTAATTTGCTGAAAAAATTCGGACTACTTGATGATAGATTTTATATGTATTTTGAGGATACGGAATTATCCTATCGTTTTAATAAAGGGGGATACAGAACGTTATTTGTTAATGATTCAATTTGTTATCATTGGTTTTGGGGTTCGAGTGGAGGTAAGATAACTGAAAATCAAGCTTATTACAATACAAGAAACAGGCTTTTATTTATTTGGAAAAATATTTCTGACCCGAAAATGATATGTGAAAAAAGTGAGGTACTTTTTTAAATTCCGTTTATAAAAAAGCATTTTAATATTTTTCTCTTTTTGTACTTTTACGCAAGAACAGTTGCGGGTATAATCAAGTGGGGAGTATTAAGCTTATTAAAAAGAGATAAAAAAATTCTTTTTGAAGCGTATAAAAAGGTAGTATTTGATGTATGGAAGTTTATTTAATGTTTTAATATTTAAATATGGAAAAAATTCTTATTTTCGGTAATGGGCAGATTGGGAATTTTTATAAAAGCCATTTCCAATCTAAAAAGGGTTATAAAGTAAAGATATCCGATGCTGATATTACAAAAGTAAGAGAAGTAAAAAGTTCTATTAGTAAGTATAAGCCAACAGTTGTTATAAACACTGCTGCAATAACAAATCTTGAAGAGTGCGAAAGGCAAAAGTTAAAAGCTTTTAAAGTTAATGTTCTTGGCGCTGATAATATCGCTACTGTCTGTGATAAATCTAATATTTACTTTATTCACTTTTCGAGCGGATGTGTTTTTTCAAGCAAAAATGAAAATGATGTAAAAAAGGAAAATGCAAAGCCATCACCGGTTTCATACTACAGTTGGACGAAAGTTTGGTCTGAGAATTTAGTTTTGTATAATAAATCAAAAAAATTTAAAGTTTTGATTTTAAGACCAAGACAACCAGTTTCTTCACAGGTAAGTTATAAAAATATGCTGGTAAAATTTCTTACATTTACAAGATTTATAGATGTTCCAAACACTGGCACTGTATTAGAAGATCTTATGAAATGGACTGAAATACTTATTCGAAAAAGATATGTTGGGATAGTTAACGCATCAAATGATGGCTGGACTACTCCGTTTAGAATAGCTAAACTTTTAAAAAAATATCTTTTAAAGGAATTGCCAATTATCAAAATCTCTAAAGAAGAGTTAAATAAATTAACTCCGGTAAGAAGGATTGATACTATTTTAGATAATTCCAAACTAAAGAGTATTGTGGGGAAAGAAAATGTTAAATCTTACAAGATACGTCTTGTAGAGATAATAAAACAATTGGCGCAGAATTTTAAGAAGGAGGATAAAAGAAAGATAAAGATTGAATTGCTTAAAACATTAGAGCAGTCAAAACAGAGGACTATTGTAAACGACTGTTGGGTTAATCTTTTAAGATGAAAAGTTTAACAAGAAATTGAAAACAACTCTAGACATAAAGGAATATATAAATTAGTTAATATAATTTTTATATGAAACTTCTTGTTACGGGCGGAGAGGGTTTTATTGGCTCTAACTTTATAAATTATTGGCTTGGAAAGTATAAAAATGATTTTATAATAAGTCTTGATGCTATGACTTATGCTGCCAATCCTTTGACTGTTAGATATCACGAAGAACATTTCCAAAACTACAAGTTTATAAAGGGGAATATATGTAATGAGAGATTAGTTAAAAAATTGATGAAGAACATTGATATAGTTGTTCATTTTGCTGCGGAAAGTCATGTCGATAGGAGTATTAAAGAACCTGACAAATTTTTAATGACAAATGTACTTGGTACAAATGTTCTTTTAAGATATGCTTGTGAGAGTAATATTAAGAGATTTCACCATATTTCAACTGATGAGGTTTATGGATCTTTGATGTTGAATTCAAGAAAAAAGTTTAACGAAGGAACAAAATACTCTCCCAATTCGCCATATTCGGCTTCGAAAGCGGCTTCTGATTTGCTTGTAAGATCTTATTTTAAAACTTATAAACTTCCAGTCACTATTACAAACTGCTCAAATAATTATGGTCCGTTTCAGTTTCCTGAGAAAGTGATACCGCTTTTTATTACGAGGCTTATGAGTGGTAAATATGTACCAATATATGGGAAAGGAAGGGCAGTTAGAGATTATCTATTTGTGGAGGATCATTGTCGCGCTATAGATTTGGTTTTAAAAAGAGGAAAAGTTGGAGAAACTTATTGCATAGGAGGAGATAGTGAACTAAATACGATTGAAGTAGCTGAGATTATTTTAAAAATGTTAAATAAGCCAAAAAATTTAATAAAGTTTACAAAAGATAGGCCTGGACACGATTTAAGATATGCTATTGACCATTCAAAAATTACTAAAGAATTGGGCTGGAAGCCGACAGTAACATTTAAAGAAGGGATTAAAATGACAATTGACTGGTATAAGAAAAATAAAGATTGGTGGAAGCCAATTTCAAAGAAAGCTGAAGTTATAGCAAATGAGTACCTTAAGAGTTGCAAGTGATGTGGATTGGAATCTTAATTTAACATTTATTTTTATGAATAAAACAATTCTTGTGACTGGTGGTGCTGGATATATTGGTAGTCATGCGGTGAGAAGATTACTTGACAAAGGCTACCATGTTGTTGTCTTTGATAATTTACAAAGAGGATTTCGCAAATCTATAGAAATTCTACAACAAAAATATACGAGTGAAAAAGTTGATCTGTGTGTTGGGGATTTAAGAAATAAAGAAGATTTGCATAAATTATTTAATAAGAATTATAAATTTGATGCAGTAATGCATTTTGCGGCTTTATGTGTATTGAGCGAGTCTCTATTTGATCCAATCAAATATTTTGAAAACAATGTAAAAGGGAGTTTGAATCTTTTTGGAGCAATGGTCGAAAATAATATTAAACGTGTTGTATATTCTTCTACTTGTGCAGTATACGGGGAAAGTAAATACCTTCCAATTGACGAAAATCATCCAATAAATCCATTAACGCCTTATGCTGAATCAAAATTGCAAGTAGAAAAAATGCTTATGTGGTTTGATAAGGCATATGGTTTAAAATCAGTTATTTTTAGATATTTTAACGTTTCAGGAGCAAGTTCTGATGGATTAATTGGAGATAGTAAAAAACCTTCTTTGCTTCTTATCCAAAATGCAGTACGAGGTGCTTTAGGTATTGAAACTTTTAAAATTACTTGCTCTAAAGTTGAGACAAGAGACGGAAGTCCTATTAGGGATTTTGTAAATATTGAAGATTTAGTAGAAGCTCATCTAAAAGCTTTAGATTACCTTTTCAAGGGTGGTAAAAGTGATGTTTTTAATCTTGGAACAGGGATGGGATATTCTGTAAAAGAGATAATTGATGAAGTAAGGAGGATTTTAAAAGTAGATTTTAAGGTAAATAAAGCGAAACCAAGAAAGGGTGAGGCTGCGGAAATTTTTGCTGACATCTTAAAGGCTAGAAAAATTTTAAAATGGACACCGAAGAGTAGTTTGGGAGATACCATAAGGAGCTTGGCAAAGTGGTATATGAATAAGCCATATGGATATGTAAAATAATATTTTTGAAGCTTGAAAAAACTAAAGATAAATTTAAATTTAGTAAAATATGTATGAAAGCACTACTTTTGTCTGGAGGTCGTGGGACGCGAATGCGTCCACTGACATATTCACGTAATAAACATGCAATTCTAATTGCAAATAAGCCTCTTATTTTATATCCCTTTGAAATGATCGTAGAGGCTGGCATAAAGGATATAGCAGTAATTGTAAATGAAACAAGGCGGGAAATAGAAGAAATATTGGGAGATGGCAAGAAATGGAGAGTAAAGGTTACTTACATTTATCAGGATAAGCCTGCGGGACTTGCTCACGCATTAAGCCTCTCAGAGGAATTTATGGGGGAAGAAAAATTTGTTATGGTCCTTGGAGACAATATACTTGAAAAGGGAATAAAGAAGTATGTAAAGTATTTTGACGAAACGGATATAAATGGGCATATTCTCGGTGTAAAAGTTCCAAAAAAAGAGCATAAAAGATATGGTATGGCAACTGTTGATAAAAATTTTTCCGTTAAAAGATATATAGAAAAGCCAGGAGTAGTTGACAATTCTAAACTTTATGACCCTAAATCCTCGTATGCCGTGACTGGATTTTATTTCTTTGACAGCAATGTATTTAAATGTTTTAGCGGGAAAGACAAAATCAAGCCCTCAAAAAGAGGAGAATTAGAAATAGCTTCGGCGTTTAATTGGCTCATTCAGCATAAGTATAAAGTATCGCTTGAATTGGTTAGTGGATGGTACAAGGATCCTGGAAATCCTGAAGACACTCTGCTTGCCAATCAATTTATCCTAACAAATATAGTGAAAGAAAGAATTCAGGGTAAAGTGGATAAAAGATCTAAAATTAAATCAAAGGTAAATATAGGTAAAAAAACTATAATAAAAAATTCAATTTTGTGTGGTCCGTTAATTATTGGCAATGATTGCTTAATTGAAAATAGTGTTATTGGTCCATTTACCTCTATTTACAACAATACAGTAATTAGAAATTGTAAAGTTGAAAATAGTATAATTCTAGGGGGTGTAACATTAGAAGATGTCAAGAAAAAGATCGTTTCAAGTTTGATAGGATGGAATGCGGAGATATTAAAAATAAAAAGTAAAGGTAATTTGTTGAGTTTGTTAATTGGGGATAATTCTGTTGTGAGGGTGTAGTTTTTGGTATAATGACAAGTTGTAATTAATTAAAGCGAATAATTAGTTTTTGGGAAGGAAGTTCAAAATGCAAATCTCAAAATGAAAAGTGATAATTTAAAATTTAAAATTGGGAAAAAGAATTGAGTTAAAATTTTGCATTTTTAATTTTTATTTTAAATTTTGTAGTTTGAATTTTGCACGTGATCAAAAAAAAGGTTCTAAAGATGGAAAGATTTGAAATTCAAAATACAAATCTCAAAGCGCAAGATGATTATTTGAAGTTCAAAATGCAAACTTTAAAATGAAAAGTGATAATTTAAAATTTAAAATTGGGAAAAGGAATTGAATTAAAACTTTGCATTTTTAATTTTGATTTTAGATTTTGCAATTTTAATTTTGAATTTTGATCTTTTAATTTTTAAATTTGCATTTTGATTTTTATATTATGTCAAAAGACATTGCCATAAAACTCGAAAACGTCTCAAAAAGCTTTTACATTCCGACAGAGCAGAAAAATACTATAAAAAGCTATTTTTTAAATCCATTTCATAAGCCGAAGTTAAGAAAGTTCGATGCTCTAAAGGATATTTCTTTTGAGGTAAAAAGAGGTGAATTTCTTGGTATCATTGGCCGAAACGGAAGCGGTAAAAGTACTCTTTTAAAGCTTATTGCCGGCATATACGAACCTGATAGTGGCAAAATTACAGTAAACGGTAAAATTGTTCCATTTCTTGAGCTAGGGGTGGGATTTAATCCAGAGCTTAGCGGCCGAGAAAACATTTTTCTTAATGGAACGATATTGGGAATGAGCAGGAAGTATTTAGAAGAAAAGTTTGATGAGATTGTTAATTTTGCGGAGGTTAGGGATTTTATTGATATGCCGCTTAAAAATTATTCAAGCGGGATGCAAGTAAGGTTAGCGTTTGCCATAACAACTGTGACGGATGGAGATATATATTTGATGGACGAAGTGCTGGCAGTGGGGGATGCGAATTTCCAAGAGAAGTGTTTTAAAGTGCTGAAGAATTTAATTTCAGCTGGGAAGACGATAGTATTTGTGTCGCATGATTTGGAAAGTATTGATAAATTCTGTGATAGAGTAATATTGTTAAGTGAGCATGTGATAGAGAAGATTGGAAAACCGCAGGAAGCAGTAAATACATATTTAAATCAAAGCGTAATTGTAAATTGATAGATAAACTAAAAAATTTTGTTTATGCATAAATTAAAACGCATTATTAATTTAATAAAAAAAAGTTTTTCTTTGATAAAATGTGCTTTAAAGCAAGCTATTGGTACAGGTTTTAAGAAATACCCTATTATCTTAGATAAAAACTGTATAAAGAATTCTGTGAAAGAAAAATTATCATCTATGTTTTTGGAATCGACCGGATATGCACCTTCAATTGATTATCCGGTAACTTTTAATGAAAAAATACAGTGGTATAAGTTATATTATAGGGATCCACTCATGACGAAGTGTAACGATAAATATAATGTGAGAGAGTATATAAAGGAGAAAGTTGGGGAAGAATATTTGGTAAAGATATTAAGGGGGGATAAGATAGATATATGTACTGATGATGGTTGTCATAGAGATGAAAGTATAATGACATGCTTCAAAAGTATGTTCCCGTATCTTGCGCCAAACTTTCTTTACTTTATTGAGGATAATTCCAATGTTTATAAACAATTAAAGTTAGAATTTCCTCAATTTGAAATAAATAATTATGGAGAGTTGACTGTTGTAAGTAACAGGAACGCGTAATATTTTGTAATGTATAAATATCTTCTACTTAACTGATTGTGGAAAGCATATATATTAGAAAAAATTATTAAGGAAAAATTTATGAAAAAAGGTATAGTCTTTACATGTATAACTGGAAATTATGACTCTTTGATTGATCATAAATATATTAATCCCGATTGGGATTATGTATGTTTTACCGATGATTTGTCAATAAGAAATGATAAAAATAAATCTTGGAAATTGAAAAAGCTTGTTTTTACTAAACTTGATGATGCAAGAAACCAAAGGTGGCATAAACTTCATCCACACATTTTATTTCCTCAATACGAATACAGTTTGTATGTTGATGGTAATGTGATAATTAGAAGTAGAAAATTTTTCAATCTCATATATGATTTAACTAAGAAGAATATAAAAATCGCTATAGGATTACATCCTGAAAGGAATAGCTTATACGAAGAAGCTGAAGAATGTATAAGAATTGGAAAAGACTTAAAGGAGGTTATTGAAAAACAAATTAAAATTATAAAAAAAGATAAATTCCCAAAGGATTTTGGTATGTTTGAGAATAATGTCATGTTAAGGAAGCATAATGATAGACAAATAATTAAGCTTATGACGGATTGGTGGTGGTGGATTGAAAATTACTCAAGAAGAGATCAGTTGAGTCTTACTTATGTAGCGTGGAAAAATAAAGTAAAAATTTACCCGCTTTATCATACTCCACTTAGAAAAACTAACTTAATTGAGCTTATATACGACCCTATGCATGTTAGCAAAGAGGAGTTGATTAAACAGAAAGATTATTTATTAAAAGAAACTCAAAGGTATGAAAAAGAACTTCGTAGGAAAATTTTAGAAATACATAAAAAAAATCAAGAGGTACAAAAAAAAGATGAGGAAATTAGTAAGATGTTGCCAGACTACAAAGAATTTCAAGCATTTAAAAATGGGCTGATTTGGAAAGTGTTGTCTTTATATAGATATTTAAGAAAAAAATTTCTTATGTTAAAGAATAGTCGGAGTATGAAATTACAAAGTTGTGAATTTTTTTCAAAAAATCAAAAATATAAAACTTTGATAGATTTTCAAGAATTAGATTTTTCCATTACTGATGAATTAGTTAAAAATAGTAGTTTATCAATTCTAATTATTCTTAATAAAAAAAACATACTAAGCGAATTTCAAAAGACTTTAAATTCTATAAGAAATCATGCTATGAGTAATATAAAGATATACCTATCAATACCTGATAATTTATAAAAAGTTTAAAAATGTGAATTTATTAACAGAGAATCAAATTACATATTGGACAAATCGATTTTCTAATAGAGATTATCTATTAATTTGTAATGAAGGGACAATGATATATAAGAATACCATTCCAGAAATTATTAAAGAAATTCAGAATAATCCTGATATGATTTATACCGATGAAGATTTATACTTTAAGGGGGAGAGATTGGATCCGATTCTAAAGCCTGATTATTCAAAATATTTAATTTACCATTTTGATTACTTGAGTGAATTTTTTGTAATAAAGGGAAATTTTCTGAACTTAATATTAAGTAAAAATAGGGAAATTGATCTCAAAAATACATTTGAATTGGTTTTATACGCTTCAAATCTAGCAAGGAAGATCAGTCATATTAACAAAGTTCTTTATTCCATAACAAAAAGTAAGCTAAAAAATACAGATTATTCCGTAAAAGTGAAAGCCTTAAATGATTTTTTAGAAAATAACAAAAAGAAACATTATTATGCGATAAATGGGAAGGTGTTAAATTCTTTTCAATTGATAAACAAAGTGAAATTCAAACAGAAGGTTAGTATAATAATCCCGACAAAAGATAAAGTTTGTTACCTAAAAAAGTGCATTTCATCTATTCTAAAGAAGACATCATTTCGAAATTATGAGATTGTTGTTATAGATAATGCTAGTATTGAAAAAGCGACGTTTAATTACTATGAAAAGATTAAAAATATTGAGAATATACGAATAGTAAGTTGGAATAAAGTTTATAATTTTTCTTCTATAAATAATTTTGGGGTAAGTATATCTAAGGGTGATTATATAATTTTATTAAATAATGATACAGAAGTCATTTCCCATGATTGGATTGAGCAAATGTTAAAGTATGCTTCAATTCCCGATGTCGGAGCAGTTGGAGCAAAATTGTTATATCCAAATGGAAATATTCAACATGTGGGAATTTCTACCAACTTGAAAACTGAAGGAATGTTTGGGCACATATTGAGACATATTCCAACAAAATATGCTATGTGTGATAGAACTTACTCTTTTTATACAGATGTTGTTAGAGAAGTTAATGCAGTGACAGCTGCTTGTCTTATGGTTAGTAAACAAAATTACAAGAAAGTGAATGGATTAGATGAGAATTTTCCTATTGCTTTTAATGATGTTGATTTTTGTTACAAATTATTAGATAGAGGATTGTCAAATATATTTACTCCTTATGCCGAATTATATCATCATGAAAATGTGTCTGTCGGAAAGGTTGGAAAAGAGAGAGACTTAGTTGCATATGAAAGTGACAAGCAAAAAATTTTTAAAAAATGGGGAAAGTACATTCATAAAGATAAATTCTATAATTACATGTTAGATAATTTACAATAAATGAAGAAAAAAATAATGTTTATTTAACAATCTGTTTATTTTCAATTTATGTATGAGAATGATTTAGATGATATTTTTGAGGTGGAAAGATTTGAAATGAATTTTGATATGGATATTAGCAATTATAAGAAGGTTATAGATTATCAAGCTGATTATAACTTTTTCTTTAGAGGAGAATTTGTTCCTAGTGAAGTGTTAGAGAAGATAAAAGGTGTGAAGATAAATCTTTCAAGTGAACCATTCCCACGTTATTATGAAGGTAAGTGGGTATTTACAGAGGATTCTATAAGAAGATATAAGGAATTTCGGATGATTAAAGAAAAAAATTTCGATTATGTTTTCCATTATGATAAATCCTCGATTGATTTATTTAAAAAAGACGGAATATATATTTCTGGGGAGTTTATTTTTCCAGTAGCTTTAGGTGTATATTATCCCAAAAAATTAGATTATAAGTGGGACATTTTATTCGTTGGAAAAGCTACAGGTCATAGGGAAAGTATAATGTCTCCTTTAAAACATAGGTTTAATTTTCTTCATATTGCACATGGAGTTTGGGGAAAAGATCTTTTAGAATACATACATAGAAGTAAAATTAATTTAAATTTACATGCAGAAGATGAGATATCGTGGGAACCCAGAATGCAGCTATTATTAGCTAGTGGTGCATTTGTTATGAGTGAGCCAATACTGCCAAATAGGTTTTTTAAACCAAATAAGTCATTTATTGAATTAGAAAGAGGTGAAAAAGCAATTTCTCAAATAAATTACTATTTAGAAAGGGAGGACAAAAGAAAAAATATAGCTTCGTATTCTCAGGGAATTATTGGAAAATATTTTGATGCTCGTAAAAAGTTTACGAAATTAATTAGAGATATTGATAAGAAGAGGTATCCTAAGTATAAAGTCTCTGAAAAAATAAAGATCAAAGATATTAGCAAATATCTTTACTCAAATAGCAATTTTTTAAATTTACATATTTTGGAGAGAATTTATCCTATATGTAAACTTTACTCGAAAATTCTTCCTAGATTGAATAAAATAAAAATTATTTATAAATGCAATGGAATCGAAGGTTTGGTTTCATTAATGTTGAAATA
>FWPV01013142.1_pt1 | contig 12523 bp, 7 predicted proteins | sample 2228371 | NCBI WGS metagenome assembly FWPV01 (sample SAMEA103939776, study PRJEB20133) | metagenome | reverse complement strand
TGTCGGGGTTGGGGGAGGGGTGGTAGGAGAGGGGGCAGGGGGCTTGGCCCCCTGGCCCCCTCCCCTACGAGCACTTTTGCAACAACCCGTTAGCCGGCACCTTAGCCAGAAGACATTTTTTTCAACTCCTGCTGCAGATTATCCCTCGCCGGACCAAGAGAACTTGATATGATACCCTTAACGGGTAAGCAATCCTTCCCCCACAATACCCTAGCAGCCGGGCTCCGGAAATGGTTAGGATTCCGGCGGGTGGGCCGACGGGGGCGGCAGGAAGTGGAGAGTATGAAGAGCAGCGAAGAAAACTGTGGGGTATTTGCCGTCTATGAACAGGGTCCCTGTGCCTTCACTCTTTATCAGGGGATCGATTTTTTACAGCATCGGGGGCAGCAGTATTGCGGCATTGCCACCTTTGAAGGCAAAATCCACCAGATCACCCATCACGGCAAAGTCATCAACCAGTTCACCGATCAGGATCTGGAAAGCCTGCCCGGCCGCTGGGGCATCGGGCATGTGAGTCTCAAGGAACGCCAGCCGGTGAAATGGCAGTCACTTCAGGGCGAGATCGCCGTGGCCTTCAGCGGCAATATCATCAATGATCAGGAGCTGCAGCTGGAGATGATGGCCCGGGGCAAGGCCTTCTGGCGAGGCTATAATGTGGAGATCATTTCCAAGATTATCCTGGAGGCCAAGGATGCGGTGGCCGGCATCGCCGACCTGGCGGCCAAGATTCGGGGGGCTTATTCCCTGGTGGTCCTCACCCGGGAGGGTATCTATGCGGCCCGGGATGTGCATGGCTTCCGCCCCCTGATCCTGGGCCGGGGGCCGGGCCGCTATGCGGTGAGCTCCGAATCCCGGGCTTTGCAGAACCTGGATCTGGAGATCGTCCGGGATGTCCGGCCGGGGGAGATAGTCCTGGTCAATGAGGCGGGTTTCACCACGGTGCAGCAGTTGCCGGTCTCCCGGGTGGCCCATTGTGCCTTTGAGTGGGCCTATACCGCCAGCATCGATTCGATCATTGATGGGCTGCCGGTGTTGGCGGCCCGCCAGCAGTTGGGGGCCGCCCTGGCCCGACGGGATCGGGAAGAGGGAGGGCTGGAGGCGGATATCGTCGCGCCGGTACCCATGTCCGGCATCGGCCATGCCCTGGGCTATCACATAGACTCCCGGCTACCCTATCAGGAGGTCTTTCTCTATAACCGCTACGCCGACCGCAGCTACACCCAGGCCACCCAGGTGGCCCGGGAAAAGATGGCCAAACGGAAGCTGTCGGTGCTCTATTATGCGGTCCAGGGAAAAAGCATCGTCCTGTGCGATGACTCCATCGTCCGGGGCACACAGATCCTGAATAAAGTCCATGACCTGAAAAAGGCCGGGGCCAGGGCCGTGCATGTCCGGGTCGCCTGCCCGCCCCTCATGTATCCCTGTGACTTCGGCATCTCCACCCGGACCTATGAAGAGCTGATGGCCCGGCGCTACCGGTATCAGGGGGATATCCACTCCTTGGCCGACCTGCGGGCCCTGGAAGCCTGGGTGGCAGCCCGGATCGGGGCGGATTCGGTGAAATACAACAGCCTGGAGCAGTTTGTGACCGCCTTGGGCCTGCCCCGCGATCATCTCTGCCTGAAGTGTTGGGACGGTCAGCGCCCCTGACAGGAGGCTACAGGGTTGGCGGGGGAAAGACAGAGGGCTGCGCCCGCCGGCCCCCCAGGCGGGATCGAGTTCACCACCTTTCTCGGGCCAGGCGCCGGTTCTCAGCGTTCCGGCCACAGGGGGCAGTCCGGACCCAGGCACTCCCGATTCAAGGAAGTCTGTCGGCAGGGCAAGGGAACATCGGCCTGCAGGGTGATGGGCAGAACCGCCTGGGAGAGGGCCGCCGCCTTTCTGAGGGCCAGCCAGCTGTCCCGCTGGCAGCAGCGGGCTGCGGCAATCTCAGCCTGCGCCTGGATGACGGATTGAACGATCTGCTGCACCTGCCCCCGTTCCCGAGCCTTGACCGGGCTAGCTCCCAACAAGAGGCTGAAGGCGATCCCCACGCCCAGGGCGGCGCCACAGCCGCCGGTAAAGGCACAACTGCCGCCGGGGACGGTCTTGCCCCGGCGCAGAGCTGTCTGCAGCATGGAGGGGGGTACCCGTCCGCCCAGGTTCCGGTAGGTGGCCAGGATGATGCCCGGCACCATGATATGGTGCTCCGGTCCGTGTAGGGGGATGGCAGGGTGCTGTCGGATCTCCTGGAGAAGATCGATCATATCGGTTTTCGTGGTGGCGGTGCAGATGTGTTCCAGGAAGGCCTCGGCGCTGCGGGTATGGCAGGCGTCGCAGACAAAATGCCCCGCCTCGCAGCAGGCTACGGCCGCCAAGACGGCGCCGCAGAAAAAGCAGGTCTGCGGGGTTTCCTCGGGCAAGTAACGCAGCGGCGCGCCGCAGACCAGACAGCCTGTTTCAGGTCGAACCACACCGGCCGGCTGACAGAGCGGCATCGGCTGGATCACCGCCGGGGCGACTGCCGGGGGGCTGCCAGGGTCACAGGAGCACGCCGCGGCCCCCAGCAGAGCACCAGCTGAGGTCGGCTCCGGGGTGGCTGGCCCGTCCTGCAGGCCTCCGCCGGGGCAGCAGGCCGGTGGGGTTAGGTCCCGGTTTACTACGGCCCCGGCTGGATCAAAGAGAAAGAGTTCCGGGGGATCGGCCTGGACCTCCGTCAGGGCGATCTCCCGGGGTTCACCGGCCCGCAGAACTTGGCCGGAGCTGGTCACCACCGCGGCAAAGGGCCCCCGATACATGAGCCGCCGGACTGCCGGCGGTGCCGGTTTGCGGGCCTCATAGGTGAGGGAGAAAAAGGGGTGCCCGTGGACCAGCCGATAGGGAAAGCGCTTATGGACCAGGGCGGCGGTGAAGCCGGTCTCCTCCAGGAGGCCGAACAGATCCCGTTGGGTGAGGGCGCCGGCCAGACATTCACCGTGCAGAACCGGGTCATTCTTCAGGGCCGGGTCAGGTTCGGTCTCGCAGACCACATCGGCAATGACCAGTCGCCCCCCCGGTTTTAGGACCCGCCAGATCTCCCTGAAGGTGCGGCGTTTATGACCGGAAAGGTTGATGACGCAATTGGAGAGCACCACATCCACGGAATCATCCGCCACGGGCAACGCCTCCAGAAAGCCGCGGAAAAACTCCAGGTTGTCGTAGCCCAGGTGGCTGGCCACTTCCCTTGCAGCTTCCCGGGCCCGGGCTAACATGGGCTCTAACATATCCACGCCGATGACCCGGCCGCGATTTCCCACCAGGCGGGCGGCAAGGAAACACTCCACCCCGGTGCCGCAGCCCAGATCCAGGACCGTCTCCCCGGGTTGCAGGGCTGCATCCAGCACCGGGCTGCCGCAGCCATAACCCCGGAAGCGGTAGGCCGGTGGGATATGGGCCATCATGTCGGGGGGGTAGCACACCGGGTTGAGGATCTCCTCTTTGGGCACTTCCGCCGCAGCCCGGTAAAAATCCGCCACCACGGTCCGGCTGTCAGGGGTGGCTGCGGCCAACAGACAGTTGCTGTGGGTCAGGGCCACGGAGCCGTGGGCGTTGCAGCCGGCCAGGATATCGCCCATCTTTAGGCGCAGGCCGGGCTGGCCGTTGGTGGCGGCAACGGCCGCGGCTTCCTGGGTGATGAGCCACAGGGCCAATTGTTCATACAAAGGCAGGTAAGGGTCCTGACCCACCCAGGTGCCGCGGCTCAGGTAGCTGTGATCCGGATCGCCGCCGCCCAAGAGAAAGCGCCACGGCGATGTCAAGTGGGCGACGGTGGCTGCCCGGATTTCCTGGAAGACCGGGCTCTGCCGCCACGCCGTAGCCAGATCAGGATGGGGGTCGGTGGCCAATGGTTCGATGCCCACCAGGGCCGGCGAGGGGTAGAGGCGGCCGTCCGGTCCCACCGCCAGGGATTCCCAGGCGCTGCCGGCGCCGTCGTGTTTGGTGCCGCTGGGCGCAAAAATCTGGCCCTTGAGGGCCTCCATATTGTCCAGGCTGAGTCCCAGGGCCGTTGCCCGTTGCGCCGCAGCTAGCACCTGGGGCAGGATCTCCGGCGGCGAAACGAATCCGGCCGCGGTGCCCCGCCCCCGTTGGAAATACCAAAGCAAGTGGAGGTTGGTGGCCCCGCTGGCCGCGGCAAAGTCCACCAACTGAACCATCTCCGATACATTGGCGGCGTTGACGCAGGTGGCCAGCGTAAAACCCAAGTGTTGTCGCCGTAGCCACTGCAGGGTAGCCTCCAGGGCCGCGAAGGCCCCCCGCCCCCGGATCCGATCATGGCTGGCGCCGATGCCGTCCACACCGATCTGCAGGTGGAACCGGTCGGCCGGCCAGCGGGCCAACGCCTGGGCATAAGTCCGTAGCAGGGTGCCGTTGGTGAGCACCACCACATGAGCCTCGTCATCCTGGAGGAGGGCCTCCACCACGGCAGCAAAATCCGGATGGAGCAAAGGTTCGCCGCCGGTCAGGGCAAAGACCCGGCAGCCCAACCCCCGGGCTTGGGCCGCCAGTTCCAAGACCCGGGCGCCGGGCAATTCCCTGCCGCCATTCGGCTTACAGGCAAACAGGCAGTGGCGGCAGGCTTGATTGCAGCGGTCAGTGAGATGGAACCAGAATTCCCGCAACCGGTCGGTCTGTAGATAGGCGGCCCGGCCTGCATACGGCTGGACCGGCTCATCCGGCAGGCGGGCCAGGAAACGTTGCGCAGATAGGTCCAGACAGGAAACACCCCGGACCAGGAGTTCTTGCAGCATCCGGTCACCGGGTTCGTTGGGGACAAACCAATCGGGTCGGTCCCCCCGGAGATACACGGGTATCCTTTGAAACTCCAACCGGGTCCATAGGTGGGGTTGAAACATCCTGGTTCTCCTCCAACTGAACAACTATGCACGTGCAGAGTGCTGCAAGATTGTTCCTAACAGGTTGCTGCAAAACTCCCCGCCACAAATGATGGTGGGAGCATATCCTATAGCTAAGTTTTTGGCGCGGCCGAAAACTGAGCATCGGGGAGTTCCTCGGTCAGTTCACCGTCGCCAGGCCAGGAACCGGGTCAGCCAGCGGTGCACGGTGGGCGTCAGGCGGCTGCGGTTATAGAGGTCGCCCGTCTGCCGGATGGCCTCTGCCTGGGTGGGATAGGGGTGGATGACCGCCGCCAAGGCACCCAAACCCAGGCCACCGGCCATGGCGGTGGTTACCTCGCTGATCATCTCGCCGGCGTGCGAGGCCACGATGGTGGCCCCCAGGATTTTGTCTGTCCCGCTCTTGACCAAGATTTTTACGAACCCCTCGGTCTCGCCGTCCAGGATGGCCCGATCCACTTCGCTGAGTGGTTTGATAAAGACCTGCACCGCGATCCCCCGTTTGCGGGCCTCGGCTTCGGAGAGGCCCACGTGGGCCACTTCCGGGTCGGTGTAGGTGCACCAAGGAAGGGTGAGGGCGGAAACCTTTTTCCGGCCAAAGAACAGGGCGTTCTGGATGACGAGGCGGGCTGCGGCGTCGGCCAGATGGGTGAATTGGTAGGGCAGGCAGACGTCGCCGGCGGCATAGATGTTGGGGTTACTGGTCTGCAGATAATCGTTGACCAGTACCCCGCGGCCCCGACCGCCGGCATACTTAACTCCCGCGGCGGCCAGGTTGAGACCCTCCACGTTGGGTGCCCGGCCGGTCCCTGCGAGGATCTCGTCCACCTCAATCTCCGCCCTCCGGCCGCGGCTCTCATAGAGCAGCACTTTCCCTGTGGCGGTGCGCCTCACTTCCAGAGGGGTGGCCTGGAGGAGGAGGTGCACGCCGTCACGCACCAGACTGGCTTGGACCACCAAGGCCGCATCCGGGTCTTCCCGATTCATGGGACGGTCATGTTTGTGCAACAGATAAACCTGGGATCCCAGGCGCTGAAAGGCTTGGGCCAACTCGCAGCCCAGGGGGCCGGCGCCCAACACCAGGAGCCGGGCGGGCAGCGCGGTCAAGGAGAAGACCGTTTCATTGGTCAAAAAACCGGCCTCCGCCAGGCCAGGGATGTCGGGCGGCGCCGGGCGGCCGCCGGTGGCGATGACGGCCTTGGCAAACTGCAGGGTCCTGTCTCCCACCGCCACGGTATCCGGCCCGGTGAAGTGGGCCGCGCCCAGAAAGACATCGACGCCGAGTTGCTGGAACCGCCGGACTGCGTCATGGTGGCTGATATCAGCCCGCAGGCGCCGCATCCGGGCCATGACGGCAGCAAAATCCACTTCAGTGCCCGGCGGCACGTTGATCCCATAAGCCGCTGCGGCCCGGACCGCGGCCGCCGCCCGGGCTGAGCGGATGATGGCCTTGGAAGGCACACAGCCATAGGTGAGGCAGTCGCCGCCCAACAGATGCCGCTCCACCAACGCCACCCTGGCCCCCAGACCGGCGGCCCCAGCGGCACAAACCAGACCGGCGGTGCCGGCACCGATGACCACCAGGTTGTAGCGTCCGCGCGGTTCCGGATTGACCCAGTCCGCCGGTTGGACGTTGGCCAACAGGGCCCGGTTGTGATCATCCAAGGGGGCGACCGGGGGCTGCTCCTGCGTTTCCCCGACCTGCCGACCGCCGACCAGGCCAGCTGCCTGCCGCCGCTCCAGTTCCCGACGGGCCTGCCGTATCAGTAGGGTAAGACCCACCCCCAATACCGCCAGAATCCCTATCAGACCCCAGGGGACCTGACCCTCTGCCAGGCCCTGGGTGAGGGCATCCGCTCCCACCACATAGAGGGCTATCCCCGGCAACATACAGAGCCAGGTCCAGAACACGTAGGTCCAGAAGGGTACCTGGGTTAGGCTCAGGGCATAATTCAACAGATTAAAGGGAATCAGGGGGACCAGGCGGGTTAAGGCCACAATGACGGCACCGTGTGCGGCGGTCAGATTATCCAGGCGCCGGAGACGGTCATGTTTGGCCAGCCAACGGCTGGTGGCCTCCCGGGCTACATAGCGGCCGAGCAGAAAGGCCAGACTGGCCCCGAGAGTGGCACCGATGCTCACCAGGATGATCCCCTGGACAGCGCCGAACAAAGAACCGGCGGCCAGGGAGAGGACGGAACCGGGCAAGGCCGCCACCGTTGCCACCACATACACCAGGAGAAAGACCAGCGGCCCCCAAGATCCCAACGCGGCGATCCATTCCCGTAAGGCCGCCAGCCAGCCACCGACCCCGAAAACCCGGGCCAGGATCAGGCTGGCGGCCACCACCGCCAACAGGGCCGCCGGCCGCCGCCAGCTGCTACTCCTCTGGATTTCGGGTGCCGCCGGCGGTGGGCCGGCAAGATGGTTGTCTGTCACCGGGGTTGCCATATCGGTCAAGGGTTCCATGGTTCTTCCTGGAATTGGAGATAGAGCTCACTTAACAGGCCGCCGAAAAACTCCCCGCCATAAGTGATTGATATTATCTCTAGCTTATGGTGTGAGGATACGCCTGATTGTTACCTTTTGGCGTAGCCAAAAACTGCTGTCGGGGTTGGGGGAGCACTTTTTCAACCCCCTGATAGGGGTTGGGGAAGGAGTTGCGAACACTTTTTCAACGCCCTGCCTAACCTCCGCCAGGGGTTGAGGCTATCATCCATGCCTTCACCCACCGGTGCCCGCACCTTCATTGCGTCCCCGGGGGCCTGGGCCGTGGGAGCACGGTCTTTGACAAACGTCAGCTGCGGGCTTACAATCTACCTGACCGGCGGGCTGCGGAGACCATTCCCGTAAGCATCCTTCATCAATACCCTGCCGGTTTAACAACCAAGACCTCCACAGGGCCGAAGCCGCGACCGACGCGCACCCCCAGGTGTCTGGGGGGATGGGCCGCAGTCGGCGGAGCGACTGACCATCGTTGCCGGTAACCGGTAATTAGAAGGTAAGGCTGGGGCTTCAAGATGTCCACAGGTTTTTGTATCGTCGCCAGCCGGAATTGTGGCCTGTGGGTCTGGAAGGAGGAGGCGATAACAGCTGTTGTGCCAGATCACCTGATTCCCGTCTGTCTGGCTGCCTTAGCGGCCGGCCTCACCCAGGGGCTGGCCGGCTTCGGCTCGGTGCTGGTGGCCCTGCCCCTGTTGGTTTTTTTCCTGGATCTGCCCACTGCGGTACCTCTGGCCAGCATCTGGGGGATGACCATCAATGTGATGCTCTTGGCAGGGCTGTGGCGTCAGGTCAGGGCGGCACGGATTCTGCCCCTCACGTTGGCGGCCCTGCCTGGCGTGCCTTTGGGGGTCTATCTGCTGCGGCAGGTGCCGGTCCGCCTCCTGGAACTGTCCCTGGGTTTGGTGCTCATCGGTTTTTCCGGTTATGTTATCCTCTCCCGGGGCAGGACAAAAGTATTGGGGCGGGGTTGGGAGTATCTGGCGGGTTTTCTCTCTGGCTGTCTGGGGGGCAGTCTGGCGGCCAGCGGTCCGCCGGTGATTACACGGCCTTGCAGCACTGGGATAAAGACGTCATGAAGGCTACCCTGGCGGGCTATTTTTTCCTCTCCGGTTCGGTCATCCTGTTGTTCCAGGCCCACAGCGGCCTCTTTACCCGGGAAGTGATCCTTTACGGCCTCATCTCCACCCCCGGGGTTTTCCTGGGCGTGCTGGCGGGTCTGTGGTGCTACCGTCGGCTGGATACCGCCAACTATCGCCACCTGATCGTGGTCCTGATCACTCTGCTGGGATGCCTCACCGTGATCAAGGCAGTGCTCTGAGAATTTTCAGGCTGCCCCCGACCCCTCCGGTGCGTCGATTGCTCCAGGTTGCGGGGGTCTGCCGCCGATATAGTAATAGATGAAACCCCGTTGGGCCAGCTTCCGGGGGTCGTAGAGGTTGCGGCCGTCGAAGATCACCGGGCGGCGCAAGCGGCTCCGCAGGCGGTCAAAATCGGGCGTCCGGAACATGGTCCAGTCGGTATGAATCAGCAGGGCGTCAGCCCCATCGGCAGCCTCATACATATCTGCGGCGTACGAGATGGCCGGATGATCCGGTCCGAAATACTGCTGCGCCGCTTTAACCGCCTGGGGGTCATAGGCCTGGAGACGCGCCCCCTGCTCCAGGAGAGCTTGCAGCACCGGCAGCCCCGGGGCTTCCCGGATGTCGTCGGTCCAGGGTTTGAAGGCCAGGCCCCAGACCGCCAGGACCTTGCCGGCCAACCGACGTTGGAAATGGGCGGCAATGGCAGCCAGGAAACGGGTCCGCTGCTCTTGGTTGACGGCCTCGGCGGCCTCCAGGAGCCTGGGGGTGTAGGCCACGGTTTTGGCGGTGTGGATCAGGCCGCGGATCCCCTGGGAAAAACGCAGGCCGCCGTACCCCAATCCCGGGAACAGAAAGAGCGGTCCGATGCGGGAGTCGGAACCCAGCCCCTGCCGGATTAGGTTGATGTCGGCGCCCACCCCGGCGCAGATGTGGGCCAGTTCGTTCATAAAAGAAATCTTGGTGGCCAGGAAGGCATTGGCAGCAAACTTAAGCAGTTCGGCGCTGACCACGTCCATCACGATGATGGGCCGGTTGGTGCGGACAAAGGGGGCATAGAGCTCCCGCATCACCTCTGCGGCCGCGTCGCTGGCGCAACCGATGACGATGCGGTCGGGCCGCATGAAATCATCGATGGCCGTGCCCTGTTTGACGAACTCCGGGTCAACCACCACCTCGAAAGCGACGGTCAGACCTCGGGCCGCCAGGGCCGCCGCCACCACCTCCTGGATCTGGGCCGTCGTCCCCACCGGCGCATTGGATTTATTGACGATGAGCTTATAATCTTCCATGACCTGGCCCACTTCCCGGGCCAGGGCGAGCAGGGCCTGTCGTTCTGTCTCTTCCTGTCCTTCCGGGTCTTGGGCGGGGATCAGATAGATGAGGCGGCTGTCCTGGATCGCTTTGACGAAATTGGTGCTGAAAAACAGCCGGCGGCCCATGCAGTTCCGGCGCACCAGGTCTTCCAGGCCGGGTTCATAGACCGGCAGTCGGAAGTGATCCAGGTTGTCGATCAGGGCTTCATTCCGATCCACACAGATGACTTCATTGCCCATCTCCGCCAGGCAGGCGGCGGTAATCAGGGCGATGTAGCCGGTTCCCAAAACCGCAATGTTCATGGTCTAAGGTCTCCAGGCGGGTAAAGCAGTTGACCGAGTTGTCGCCGGCCAGGGGGCCGGAGGCAAGCCTCCGGCCTGGCCTCGGGGGCAGCGGAGCGTTGGATAGTTATAAACGCGGCCCGGAAGGCACCCAATCAATGGACACCAGCTGCAGTTCGCCGTTTTCCAGGACGTCGATGGTCAGCTCCGCCAGCCGGTCCTGTCCCGGTCCATACAGCTCCGGCGTGATGGTCCCGCCGATGATGATACAGGCATCGATGACCGTGTCCCGGCGGATCTCATGGCGATCCACCAGCTTGCGTTCCCGCACCGGAATCCGCTCACCGTTTCTGGTGAAAAAAGCATAGCGCCGCCAGAGCACCGAGTTGCTGATGCGCACATTTTTTTCGATGGTCCAGCCGTCGCCGATGACCGCGAACGGACCGAGCACGGCGCCTTTTTCAATGATGCAGTCATGGCCGATGACCACCGGTGGGATGATGGTGACCTCGGCCAGATCCATCACCACATTGTTGCCCAGATAGCCCCAGGGATACCTCTGATAGGGCAAGTCCACTTCAATGTGCCCCTGCAGGATGGATTGATTGATCCCCAGATAATCCCGCTTCCGGCCCACGTCATACCATTCCCCCTCATAGCGCACCCCCCACAAAGGATAGCCGGATGGCAGGGAGACATAGTCCAGTTTGCCCAACAGGGCCGGGAAGACGTGTTTGCCGAAATCATAGAACGGCCGAGCCACATCTTTGGCCGCCGCAGTGCGCCAGGGGTCAAGTTGGCGCAGCAGGTCCATCTCGATGATATAGACCGAGGCATTGTTGAGGTTGGAGGGCGAATCAGGGTCTTTTTCAATGAAATCGATGATGGGACCCGCTTCAGACAACAGCCCCGGCAGCCGTTCAGTGGGACCCAGCTGGACGGTGCCGAAATCTTTACGCCGCTCCCAGGGCACCGGCGTCAGGAGCATGGTCAGAGCTGCACCCTGGCGCCGGTGGATGTCAAACAACTGCTGCAACATTTCGACCCCCAGGTCGGTGACAATATCACCGCTGGGCACGATCAGGGTGGAGCCCTGGAACGGGGGCAGGTCCGGCGGTGGCTCGCCCGGCGTCACCTGTTTGGCCTCCCGCCCCAACGCCTGTTTGCAGACGCCCCCCAACGTGCCGCTGGGCTCCCGTTCTTCCACGTAGGTGATGGTGGTCCCGAAGAGGCGACCATCCCGGAAATAGGATTTGATGGTCTCCTTCAGGACGCACAGATTCATGGTGATATCGGTGATACCCGAAGCCACCGCCCGCCGCACCCAGACCTCCACCATGGGCACCGCGCCGCCCAGAGGAAACATGGGTTTGGGGAGATGGTGCTGGGGGATGGGATCCATGCGGCTGCCCAATCCGGCCGCCAGGATGGCCAACCTTACCTGATTCTGCAAATGGTGGCGATAGACCCAGGTATCCTGGAGAACCGTACTGAGTTCTACCGGCATAACTATAACCCCTCATACCGCCGGCGAGAAAAACCGGTGCGCAATAACCCTGCGGGGAATGCTGCCATCTCAGTTTGCCTAGCCAGAGCAAGCATTATTGAACCTGGGTTTGCCGACATAGTAATACTCAATACCAAGCTGGGCCATGACCGCCGGGTCAAAGATATTCCGGCCGTCAAAGACCACCGGCGCCTTCAGTAAGGCCTTGATGCGGACGGGATCAAAGCTGCGGAAGACATCCCACTCGGTGTTAATTACCAGGGCATCGGCGCCCTCCAGGGCGGCTTCGGGTGTAGGCGCATAGACGATCCGCTCGGGATATGGATAATCTTTATAACACCGCTGCACCTCCGCCATGGCCACCGGATCGTAGACCCGCAGGTCGGCTCCCAGGTCCAGCAGCCTCTCCATGACCGTCAGAGCCGGGGCTTCCCGGATGTCATCGGTATTGGGCTTGAAGGCCAGTCCCCACAAGGCCAGGGTCCTGCCATCCAGGAGGTGGTTAAAATGTGAACTGACCGTCAGGATGAAGCGGAAGCGTTGGGCTTGGTTGACGATGTTGGTGGCCTCCAGGATGCTGAAGGTGTAGCCCAAGGTCTTGCCCATGTAAATCAGCGCTTTGACGTCCTTGGGAAAGCAGGAGCCGCCGTAGCCCAGCCCCGGAAAGAGGAAGCGGTTGCCGATGCGGGTGTCGGAACCCACCCCGAGCCGCACCTGCTCGATGTCAGCACCGGTGAGGGCACAGAGGTTGGCGATTTCATTCATGAAGGTTATCTTGGTGGCCAAAAACGCATTGGCGGCATACTTGACCATCTCCGCGGAAGCCACCTCCATGAAATATAACGGAAAGTCCTTGTCCGTCCAGTAGCGGTAGAGCTCGGCCATGATGTTTCGGGCCCGCTCACTCTCCACCCCCACTACCGTGCGGTCCGGCTCCATGAAATCAGCTAGGGCGGAGCCCTC
>FWPV01013048.1_pt1 | contig 12523 bp, 24 predicted proteins | sample 2228371 | NCBI WGS metagenome assembly FWPV01 (sample SAMEA103939776, study PRJEB20133) | metagenome | reverse complement strand
TTCATCTATAATATTATTTAGTGATTGTGTAAACTATAAATTTTTTATTTTAGATATGCAAAAAGGGAAAATTGGTGAAAAATCTACAAATATATGCATTTTTGGAGAAAGCAATTTTTCTAAAGTAGAAGAAGAATATAAAATTGGCAAAAACAAAGTTTTTATAAAGATATTTCTTCCATTTTCAGTTGAAAAAGATATAGATATTTCAAAAAATTTATCAAATTTAAAAATAGATATTGAAGTTCCAATAAAATTTGTTAAAAAAATAAAAAACAAGAAAGAATCCCTCTTTTTATTTATTGATGCAAATGGAGCATTAGTAGGAAGTTATTGCTATAAAAAATTCACTGATTTGGAAATTATAAATATTATCTTTAAAGAAAAGGAATTGGAAAAGATTAAGGAAGTTATATTAAATGATCCAAGTTCTTTTTTTTCAAAAAAATTAAGAAAAATATGCGGAGTTGAATTGAAACAAAAATATATTTATAAACAAAAATAAAAGAACCTGCAAATATTCTGCCTTAGAAAAAAAGGATAAAGGAATTAAAATATTGTAGGGGCGTGCTTGCCAAGACCCGTAAATTATTTAATGGGTTGAATGAAATTCAACCCCTACTAATTCTATTATTTATGTTAAAAAAATATAATATATCAATATAATAAATATTTGATAGATGTATTAAAGGGAGCAGGTTTTTTGATAATTTTGTGCAAAAATTTTAATCCCCTTTCAATGGATTGAATTAAATTATAACCCTTTACAATATAAGATATAATTGCAGAAGATAAAATACAACCTGTTCCGTGAAATTCTCCCTTTAATTTTTTCCATCTGTAAATTTTTAAATTACTACCATCAAAAAATATGTCCTTTATAAATCTTCCCTTCAAATGCCCTCCCTTTAACAATACGGGAATTTTAAATTTTTTATAAAATTTATATACAATTTCCCTTGGGTCTTTAAAATCTTCTTCTAATAATACCTTTGCTTCATCTATGTTTGGAGTTATTAAATTGCATAGGGGAATTAAATTTTTCTTTAAGCTTTCTCTTGTATCTTCTAAAAATAATTTTGAACCAGAAGTGGAAATTAAAACAGGATCTAAAAGGAAAAAGATATCCCTTCTTCTTTTAAAAAATTTTGAAATTTCAAATAGTGCTTCTATCTTTGGTATCATACCAACCTTTGCTGCTTTTATTGAAAAGTCCTCTTCTAAAGCTTTAAGTTGTGCTCTTATTTCCTTTGGAGGAATTGGGTGGATTGAAAAAACCCCCTTAGAATTTTGAGCTGTAATTGCAGTAATAACTAAAATTCCAGGAACCCTTAATTTATAAAAGGTTTTTAAATCTCCTTGAACCCCTGCCCCTGAAGAAGAATCAGAGCCAGCAATTGAAAGTGCAAAGGAGGTTTTCAAGCCCTTTCTATGTACTTTCCTTCTCTTGTATCTACTTTAATTTTATCCCCAACTTCAATAAATTGAGGAACTTGAACTACAAGCCCCGTTGAAAGTTTTGCTGGCTTAAAAGAGGCAGAAGCTGTTGCCCCTTTTAAATGAGGTTCTGTTTCAATAACTTCTAAAACAACTGTTTGGGGTAGTTCTACGGAAACGGGGTTGCCTTCATAAAATTCCACATCTATTATCGTCTCTGGTAAAAGATATTGAAGTGCCTCTTGTAATATTTCATCAGATAAATGGACTTGTTCAAAGGTCTCCATATTCATGAAGCAATGCCCTGAAGTATCAGAGTATAAATATTGCATTTGATGGGTTTCAAGTTCTGCTTTTTCTACTTTATCATCACTTGAAAACCTTTTTTCCCAAGCTACATTTGTTTTTAAGTTACGCATCTTTACATGGATAATTGCTCTCCAGTTTCCTGGGGTTATATGGGTCATTGATAAAACTCTGTGAAGGTTTCCATCAATGTTTAAAATTTGTCCGGGTCTTATCTGGGTTGCTACAATTAACATATTTATTTAACTCCTGATTTTTTTTCTTTTTTCTTCTTTTTGGGCTTAAAAATATAATTTACATATTCAATTATAGCCATTTCAGCATTATCTCCTGTTCTTTTCCCCAATTTTAATATCCTTGTATATCCGCCATTTCTATCTAAAAATTTTGGAGCCATATCTTCAAAAACCTTTTTCACAAGAGAATGGTCAGGAATTAACCTAAAAGCTAACCTTTTGTGATGGAGGGTGCCTTTTTTCCCATAAGTTATAACCCTATCTGCAAAATGCCTTAATTCCTTTGCTTTTTCTAAGGTAGTTTTAAGCCTTTCATTTTTTACAAGCCCTAAAAGAAGATTTCTCATCAGAGCCATTCTATGTTCTGTCTTTCTTCCTAATTTTCTATGTGCCACATTGTGTCTCATCTTTTCCTCCCCTTAATTTTTTGATAAGGTAATTCCAATTGCCTTTAAAGCTTCTAAAAGTTCTGTTAGAGATTTTTTCCCAAAATTTTTTATTTTTTCTAAGTCCTTTTCTGAGTATTTAAGTAAGTCCTTTAAAGTTTCAATGTTATTATTTTTTAAACAATTTATAGCCCTTGTGGAAATATCTAATTCATCAATAGGTCTATCCAAAGGATCATCTTTTAAAACCTCTTTTTTAGGTTCAACTTCCTTTTCTTTTTCAAATTCTTCTTTTAAGGGTTCTGGCTCTTTGAAAAATAATTCCAAATTTTTTATTAAAAGCCCTGTTGCTTCTCTTAAGACCTCAATTGGTGCCATAGTCCCATCTGTCCAAATTTGAAGTTCTAATTTTTCATATATGGAAAGCTTTCCAACCCTTGCTGGAGAAGAACTAAAATTTACTTTTCTTACAGGTGAATGGATGGAATCTAAATACAAGTAGTCAACGTCTAATCCCGATTCCTTATTATCTTCACTGGAGACATAACCCTTTGCCTTTTTTACTCTGCACCACATTTCCAATTCTCCATCTGTATCAAGAGTTGCTATATAACATTCTGGATCTACAATTTTAATAGAAGGATCCTCTGAAAAATCCTTAGCTCTCACTTCCTTATAACCCGATGCTTTAAGGTGGATTACCTTTTCACTTTCACCATATAATATTATGGGAATTTTTTTCAAATTCAATAGTATATGTGTAACATCTTCTTTTACACCTGGGATGGTGCAAAATTCATGCTTAACTCCCTTTATTTTAACTGCAGTTATAGCTGCACTTGGTATGGAAGAAAGCATAATCCTTCTTAAAGAATTTCCTATGGTAGTTGCCCATCCCCTTTCAAAGGGCTCTGCAATAAAATGTCCATAAAAGGGACTTATTGTTTTTTTATCATAATGCCAATTTTCTGGCATCTTAAAACTTACTGACATATTTCCTCCTATTTTGAATATAACTCAACTACTAATTGCTCTTGGAAAGGTATCTTTATATCTTCCCTTGTGGGGTAAGCTATTACTTTGCCAGAAAAATTTGCTGCATTTAATTCAAGCCAAGAAGGAATCCCTCTTCCCCTTGCAGATTCTAAATTTGCTTGAATTTGAGGATTTTCTCTTGATTTTTGTCTTAAAGAAATTTCTTGACCAATCTTTACTTCATAAGAAGGAATGTCTATTTTTCTTCCATTTACAAGAATATGCCCGTGGTTGACAAGCTGCCTTGCTTCTGCTCTGGAAGAAGCAAAACCTAACTGGTAAACTACATTATCCAATCTTCTTTCTAAAAGAATTAACAAATTTTCGCCTGTGACACCTTTCATCCTTTGGGCTCTTTGAAATGTCTTCTTAAATTGTCTTTCCATTAAACCGTAATAATACCTAATTTTTTGTTTTTCTTGCAATTGTAAACCATAGGGCTGAAGTTTTCTTCCCTTTTGACCATGTTGACCCGGAGCATAATTCCTTCTTTCAAAGCCACATTTTTCTTTATAACACCTTTCACCTTTTAAAAAGAGTTTAGTTTGAAGACGCCTACAAATTCTACACTTTGGTTCTGTATATCTTGCCATCTTTCCCTCCTTTAAACCCTTCTTCTTTTGGGAGGTCTACAACCATTATGGGGAATTGGAGTTGTATCTTTTATGGATTTTATTTCCAATCCAGCTGACTGTAAAGCTCTCAAAGCACTTTCTCTTCCTTGACCTGGGCCTTTTATTTCCACATCTAAGGATCTAATTCCAAATTCTTTTGCTTTTGCTGCAATGTCTTGAGCTGCAAGTTGAGCTGCAAAGGGAGTTCCTTTTCTGGAACCCTTAAAACCAACTTTTCCACAGGAAGACCAAGTTAAGGTATTTCCTTCCATATCTGTTAAAACAATGTGAGTATTATTAAAAGTTGATAAAATACATGCCCTTGCATGGGGTAAAGAAATTTTTTCTTTCTTTTTGCTTTTCTTTTCTTTTTTTCCTTTTGCCATTATAACCTCCTATTTCTTTGGTGCTTTTTTCTTGCCTGCAATTGCTTGTTTGCGAGGACCTTTTCTTGTTCTGGCATTTGTATGAGTCCTTTGCCCTCTAACGGGCAAGCCCTTTTTGTGTCTTACACCTCTATAACATCCAATATCTTGCAATCTTTTTATATTATTTGAAATTTCCTTTTTCAATTCACCTTCAACTTTAAAATTTTCAGAGATGACTTTGCTTATTTTTTGAATTTGAATTTCAGATAAATCTTTAACTTTTATATCAGGGCTTACATCTGCCATTTTTAATACTACTTTACTATTTGAAGGACCAATTCCAAAAATATATGTCAAGGCAACTTCAATCCTTTTATTTGGTGGTAAATCTACTCCATGAATACGAGCCATAAAACCTCCTTACCCTTGTCTTTGTTTATGCTTTGGGTTTTTGCAAATAACCCAAACTTTTCCTCTTCTTCTTATAATTTTACATTTCTCACAAATTTTTTTTACAGATGCTCTAATTTTCATCTTCCCTCCTATTTGTACCTAAAAATAATTCTGCCACGAGTTAAATCATAAGGTGATAATTCTACTAAAACCTTATCACCTGCTAAAATCTTAATCCAGTTCTTCCTAATTTTACCTGAAGGATGGCAGAGAACCCTCCTTTTATTTTCCAATTCAACCAAAAAAAAGCCATTAGGAAGAACTTCTACTACTGTACCCATAACTTCAATATTCTCATCTTTTGGCATAATTTAAAGTTCTAAATTACCCAAAATTTTTGGTCCTTCTTTAGTAATTGCAACACAACATTCAAAATGAGCTGAATTTTTCCCATCTTTCGTCCTAACAGTCCATCCATCTTCATCAACTATAACCTTCCAATCTCCTTCACAAACCATTGGTTCTAAAGCTAAAACCATACCTTCTTCTAATATGGGACCTTCTTCTGGCAGACCATAGTTTGGAATTTGAGGTGGTTCATGAAGTTTTAAACCAATTCCATGCCCCACATAATCCCTTACCACAGAAAAACCTTCTCCTTCTGCACAACTTTGAATAGCATAACTCACTTGACCAAGTTTTTTCCCTACCTTGCAAAATTCTATTGCTTTTCTTAAACATTCCTTAGCGTTTTCAATTAATCTTTGAGCATTATAACTTATCTTTCCAATACCAAAAGTAATAGCTCCATCCCCATAATATCCATCCAATTTTACTCCAAAATCTAAGCTAACTATATCTCCTTCCTTTAAAACCTTTTCTTCTCTTGGAATTCCATGGACAACTTCATCATTTATTGAAACACATATAGAAGCAGGATAATTTGCATAGCCCAAAAAGGCAGGAATCCCACCTTTTTCTTTACAAATTTTAACTGCTTCCCTATCCAATAAAATAGTTGAAATACCTGGTTTTGCCATTTTTTCTAAGTTATATAAAACTTCATTAACAATCTTGCATGCCTTATCAATTGCTCCTATTTGTTCTTTGCTTTTCCTCATCACCTTCAAATCTCCTTACAGCGCAAAATTAACATAATTTGATTTCTTATATCTTCAACAGAACCCAAAGCAACTATGTGTTTTAATATTCCCTTTTCTTCATAAAATTCAATTAAGGGTTTTGTTGTATTTAAAAATACTTCTAACCTCTTTAATACTACTTCTTTTTTATCATCTTCTCTTTGAATAAGTTCATTCTTGCAATTATCGCATTCTTTTTCTTTCAAAGGGGGAAAATATTTTAAGTGGAATATCTTTCCACATTTTGGACAAAGACGCCTTAAAGTAAGACGTGTAATTAATTCTTCTTCTGGAACATCTAAGTAAATTGCATAGTTTAAGGGCTTGTTTAATTCACTTAAAATTTTTTCCAAAGATAAAGCTTGATTTAAATTTCTCGGATACCCATCTAAGACATAGCCCCTTTCTGAATTTTTTATTTTTGAAGAAACAATTTCCAGTAAGAGTTCATCAGGAACAAGTTTCCCTTCGTCCATATATACCTTTGCTTTTTTCCCTAATTCTGTGGAATTACTTACTTCTTCTCTTAAAATATCCCCTGTAGAAATATGGGAAAAATTACATTCCTTTGAAAGAATCTGGGCTTGTGTTCCTTTTCCAGAGCCCGGTGCTCCAAGCATTAATATACCGTAATATTTCATCCTCTTCTTCCCCTTATCCTTACTCTGTTTAAAAATCCATCATAATGCCTCATTATAAGTTGAGCTTCAATTTGTTGTAAAGTATCCATTGCAACACCAACTACAATTAGCAAACTTGTTCCACCAAAATAAAATTTTATTCCCATTCCTTCAGTTATAAATCTTGGTAATACTTCATCAAGCCAAGGGCCTAAACCTGGTATTGATTGAACTTTAAAGCCCGTCATTAAAAATTCTGGAAGTATTGCAATTGCAGCCAAGTATATGGAACCTACAAAAGTTATTCTGGATAAGGTCTTATCAATAAATTCGGCTGTTGTTTTGCCAGGCCTTATACCAGGAATAAAACCACCATATTTTCTCATATTATCTGCAGTATCTACGGGATTAAAAATTATGGAAGTATAAAAATAACAAAAAAAGATGATTGCTGCAATATATATTAAGTTGTAAAGAGGTTGTCCATAAGAAAACATCATAGCAATGGTTTGAAGATAAGGATGTTTAATCATTGATGCTATTGTGGCAGGAAATTGTACAATTGATGCTGCAAATATTATGGGTATTACTCCACCAGTATTTAATCTTAAGGGAAGATAGGTCTGGGCTCCCCCATAAACCCTTCTTCCCACTTGTCTTTTTGCATATTGAACAGGTATCCTCCTTTGAGCCCTTTCCATAAAAATGATAAAGGCAATTACTGCAACCATAAATATTACTAAAAGTAAGATTTTAAAAATATTTGTAGCACCTGTTTGCCAGTCTTGCCAAGTTACAGCTATTCCATGGGGAATTCTTACAATTATTCCTGCATAAATAATTAAAGATATTCCATTTCCAATACCCCTTTCAGAAATTTGCTCTCCAAGCCACATTATAAAGGCAGTTCCTGTAGTTAAAGTGATTACAGTCAAAAGCTTAAAACCCCATCCTGGATTTGAAACAAGGGGGATTCCTGAAGGAGCTGTCTGACCTTCAATAAATATGCTAATACCTAGGGATTGAATTATGGAAATGATAATTGTTCCATACCTTGTGTACATTGTAATTTTTCTTCTTCCCAATTCCCCTTCTTTTGATAGTTTTTCCAAGTAGGGCCATACAACAGTAAGTAATTGTAAAATAATTGATGCAGAAATATAAGGCATTATTCCTAAGGCAAAAATGGTAAGTTTTCCAAGAGCGCCACCTGAAAACATATTTAAAAATCCCACAACAGTTCCTTCAAATTGCTTGAAAAATTCTGCCAATGCCTGTGGATCAATCCCAGGGGTTGGAATTACAGCTCCAATTCTATAAACAGCAAGAACAATTAAGGTAAATATAACTCTTTTTCTTAAATCAGGGATGAAAAATATATTTCTTATGGATTCTAACATTTTATATTACCTCATATTTGCCGCCAATGCTTTGAATTTTTTTTATGGCATTTTCTGAAAAAGCATGGGCTTTTATAGTAAGGGGTTTTTCAAGGTTCCCCTTTCCTAAAATTTTTACTCCATCTTTTATTTCCCTAATTATCCCTTTTTCTAATAACAATAAAGGTGTAATTTCCTCATTTTCCTTAAAATTTGATAATCTTTCCAAATTTACAAGAGCATAAACTTTTTTATTAGGATTTGTAAAGCCTCTCTTTGGTATTCTTCTTACAAGAGGCATTTGCCCTCCTTCAAAATTTGCTCTTTGGGAAGAACCAGAACGAGACCAAAAACCATTATGCCCCCTTGTTGCTGTCTTTCCATGCCCAGAACCGGGACCCCTTCCAACTCTTTTTCTTTTATGGGTTGCTCCTCTTTTTGGACTTAAATTTTCAAGCATATTACTCCTCCAAAATCTTTACTAAATGGGGGATTTTGTTAACCATTCCCCTTATAGCTGGCGTATTTAACCTTTTTACAACTTGCCCAATCTTTCTCAAACCAAGTCCTTTTAGGACTTCTCTTTGTTTTTTAGGGCATCCAATTGGGCTTGAGGTTTGCATAATTTTTATATATTTCTTTGTCATAATTACTCTTCCCCTCCTTCTTCAACTCCTCTTAATTCTTTAAGTTTAATTGGATCCTTTAGTTTTAATAAACCATTCATTGTAGCTCTTGCTAAATTAAAATGGTTAGTGGAACCAATAACCTTAGTTAATATATCTGAGACACCAAGGGTTTCAAGGACTGCCCTCACTGTTCCACCTGCAATTACTCCCGTTCCTGGAAGAGCTGGCTTTAATAACACCTTTGTAGATTTAAATTTCCCTACAACTTCGTGGGGTATTGTTGTTCCTTGTAAGGGGATTTCTTTTACATTTTTCTTTGCCTTATCTATTCCTTTCTTAACTGCTAAAGGAACTTCTCTTGATTTTCCCTTTCCTATCCCCACCCTTCCTTTTCTGTCTCCTACAACTACAAGGGCAGAAAATCTTATGTTTTTTCCACCTTTTACAACTTTTGCTACCCTATTAATTACTATGGTCTTATCTATCCATTCTTGTTCAAAATTTTCCATATTTCCCCCTAAAATACTATTCCTTTCTCTCTTAAGGCATCTGCTAATGCCTTTATCCTTCCATGGTATTTAAACCCTCCTCTATCAAAGACAATTTTATTAATTCCAGCTTCCAACATCTTTTCTGCTAACTTATTTCCTATTTCTTTTGCAGAAACCACATTTCCTCCTCCCTTTATAAATTCCTTAGCTTCCTTAGATAAACTTGAAAAGGAAAGGATTGTTTTTTGACTTGTATCATCAATTAATTGAGCATATATATGTTTTAAACTTCTAAAAACCGCTAAACGAGGCCTTTGGGCAGTTCCCCTTATGGACTTTCTTATCCTCTTATGGATTCTTTCCCTTCTACTTAATTTTTTATAAGCCATATTAAACTCCCGCTTTTCCTGGTTTTAGATGCAAAACTTCATCTGCATATTTTATCCCTTTTCCTTTATAGGGATCTGGATACCTTAATTCCTTTATCTTAGATGCTGTTTGGGTTAAAAGTTCCTTATTTGGTGATGTAAGGGTTATTCTATTCAATTTGGGGTCATAACTTACTTTTACCCCCTTTGGTATTTGAAAATTTATGGGATGGGAATAACCCAAATTTAAGACAATTGTATCTCCTTTAATCTCTGCCCTATATCCCGTTCCAATTATATCCAGCTCTTTTTTATAACCCTTTGTCAAACCAATAATTGCATTTTGGATTAATCTATATATAAGACCATGCCATGCCTTTGACTGTTTTTCATCATCCAATCTTTCAACTTTTAAATTGTTTTGCTCTTTAACAACTCTTATTGTTTTTAATTTTTTTATTTCCAACCTATCACTTTTATTTTCAAAAATATACCTATCTTCTTCTTCAATGAAATTTATTTCCTGGGGCAAAACTATTGGTTTTTTTGCAATTCTTGACATATTTCCTCCTACCAAATTTTGCAAATAAGTTCCCCACCAACTCCCAGTTTCCTTGCTTTATCATCAGCAACTACACCATAGGGAGTTGATAAAATTGCTATGCCCAATCCATTTAATACCTTTGGAACTTCATCTTTCTTTATATAAATCCTTCTCCCTGGTTTTGAAACCCTTACTAAGTTTGTAATAATGGGATTTCCATCTTCATCATATTTTAGATGGATCTTTAATAAACCTTGTTTTGTTTTTTCTTCTAAAATCTTAAAATTTTTAATGTAACCCTTATTTTTTAAGATTTTAGTAATAGCAATTTTTAAATTTGAAGCAGGTATTAGAACCTCATCCTTCTTTGCAATGATTGCATTTCTTATTCTTGTAAGATAATCTGCTATTGGGTCTGTCATAGTCATATCTCACCTCACCAAGATGCTTTTCTTACGCCTGGAATTAAACCTTCCAAGGCAAGTTTTCTAAAACAAATTCTACAAAGACCAAATTTTCTATAATATCCCCTTGGTCTTCCACATAACTTACAGCGGTTTCTGTACCTAATCTTAAATTTCAATTTTTTTCTTTCTCTGGCAATTTTTGCTTCCGTTGCCATATTTTCCTCCTATTTAGCAAAGGGCATCCCAAGCCCTTTTAAAATAAAATATGCTTTTTCATCATTTTCGGCATCTGTACAAATTGTGATATTTAAACCTTTGGACCTATCAACTTTTGTATAGTCCAATTCCAAAAATATTAAATGATCTTTTATTCCAAGGGTATAATTACCTCTGCCATCAAAGGATTTTGAAGAAACCCCCCTAAAGTCCCTTACCCTTGGTAAGGCAATGTTAATTAATCTATCTAAGAATTCCCACATCCTATTTCCCCTTAAATTTACCATTATTCCCACAGGCATACCTGCTCTGATTTTGAAATTTGCAATGGACTTTTTTGCCCTTGTAACTACTGCCCTTTGCCCTGCTATTAAGCTTAATTCTTCTACGGAACTATCCAAAAGCTTTTGATCCCTTGAAATTTCACCTAAACCCATATTTAGAGTAATTTTCCTTAATTTTGGAACTGCATTGGGGTTTTTCAAATTAAATTTTTCCATATATTCTGCTACTACTTTTTGTTTATAAATTTCTTTTAATCTTGGAACATATGCCATATTATACTCCTTATCCTAACATTCCATTACAATTTTTACAAATTCTACTTTTTGTCCCATCTTCTAAAACCTTTTTTCCTACCCTTGTGGGTTCACCACATTCTGGACAAATTACCATTACTTTTGAAATGTTTATAGGTGCTTCCCTTTCTACAATTCCACCTTTAACTTGTTTTGCAGGGTTGGGTCTTGTATGTTTTTTTATCATATTTACTCTTTCTACAATTATTTTCCCCTTTTTTTCTAAAACCCTTAAGACCTTTCCCTTTATCCCTTTGTCTTTGCCAGAAATAACTATAACTGTATCATTCTTTTTAACAAAAGTTCCCATTATAACACCTCCGCAGCCAAGGAGACAATCTTCATAAATTTTTTATCCCTCAATTCCCTTGCCACAGGTCCAAAGACACGAGTTCCAATTGGTTCCTTTGCTTGGTTGATAAGAACAGCAGCATTATCATCAAACCTTATATAAGTTCCATCCTTCCTCTTGGTATATTTTCTTGTTCTCACTATCACTGCTTTTACAACTTGTCCTTTTTTTACTGGACTGTTGGGGATTGCTTCTTTTACTGCGCCAGTGATTATATCTCCTACATGGGCGTACCTTCCTGCAGAAGAACCCCCTAACTTTGTAATTGCCATAATTGTTTTAGCACCAGAGTTATCTGCTACCTTCAATAATGTCCTCATTTGTATCATGAGTCACCTCCACCTTTCCTTTTTCTAATATTCTTACAACTCTAAAATGCTTTCTTTTTGAAATGGGCTTTGTTTCCCTAATTAAAACTATATCTCCCTGCCTACATATCTCCTTTGAATCATGAGCTAAAAAGCATTTTGAAAACCTTACATATTTTTTAAAAGTAGGATGCTTCTTTAAGGTTGATACTTGTACCTTTACTGTTTTGACACCTGATATTTTTACAACCTTTCCAATTTTTTCATTTAATGGCATAACCCTTCTCCTTTGCAATTGTTAAAATTCTTGCTATGTCTTTTTTTATATTATAAATTTTTTTCTTATTTTCTAATTGTCCTAAGGTTGCTTGAAAACGAAGTTTATACAAGGCATCTAAGTTATCATTATATTGCTTTTTTAATTCTTCTAAACTCATTTCTCTTAAGGCCTTTGCTTTCATTATAAAACCTCCTGTTCAGATCTTGAAACAATGTGGGCACTTACGCAAAGCTTATTTGCTGCAAGGCGAAGAGCTTCATGGGCAACTTCACGAGAGACGCCTTCTATTTCATAAATTATAGTTCCTGGCTTTACACAAGCAACCCAACCTTCTACATTACCTTTTCCTTTTCCCATCCTTGTCTCTTGGGGTTTTTTTGTAATTGGTTTGTCGGGAAATATTCTAATCCACATTTTCCCACCCTTGATCGGAA
>FWPV01013137.1_pt1 | contig 12524 bp, 24 predicted proteins | sample 2228371 | NCBI WGS metagenome assembly FWPV01 (sample SAMEA103939776, study PRJEB20133) | metagenome | reverse complement strand
GTGGGCGGCGGGGTAGCGCATGGCCCTGTGCCGCGCGACTACCGCCAGCGCATGCCGCGCAAGATGCGCCGCGCCGCGCTGCGTTCGGCGCTCTCGGCCAAGGCGGGTGAGGGGCAGATCGTGGTGCTGGATGCGCTGCGCATGGAGGCGCCCAAGACCAAGGCGATGGCGGCGGTGCTCGACAATCTGGGCCTGCGCACGAGCGTCCTCATCCTGTTGCCCGAACGCGACGAGGCGGTGGAGAAGTCGGCCAGCAATCTGCCCCAGGTGACGACCCTGCGGGCGGGCTATCTGAACGTGCGCGATCTCTTGCAGCACGACCACATCCTGATGCCGCAGGGCGCGCTTCAGGTGGTCGAGAGCATCCTGGGGTAGGTGGATGATGGATCCCCACGAGATTATCATTCGACCGATTGACACGGAGAAGACGCGCTACCAGGCTTCGGACCTGAACCAGTACGTGTTCGAGGTAGCCCGCTCGGCCAACAAGATCGAGGTCAAGCGTGCTATCGAGACGATGTTCGGGGTGGATGTGGTGGCGGTCAACACGGTCAACGTGCCGGCCAAGATCAGCCGGCGCTACGGGCGGCGGCGCGTCATCCGGCGGCCCGTATGGAAGAAGGCGATCGTGACGTTGGCGGAAGGCCAGCGGCTGGATGTGTTCGAGGGAGTGTAGGGATGGCCATCAAGGTCTATAAACCGACCTCGCCGGGCCGGCGCGGCATGACCGGGCTGGACTTCAGCGAGATCACCACGACTGAGCCAGAGCGCAGCCTCTTGCGTCCGCTGAACAAGCGGGCGGGCCGCAATGCCTATGGCCGCGTCACGGTGCGCCATCGTGGCGGCGGCGAACGGCGTCACTATCGGCTGATTGACTTCAAGCGGGATAAGGTCGGTGTGCCGGCGCGGGTGCGGAGCATCGAATACGATCCCAACCGCTCGGCCCGTATCGCGTTGCTGGTATACGCCGATGGCGAGAAGCGCTACATCATCGCACCGCTGGAGCTGAAGGTCAACGATGTGGTGATGAGCGGCGCGGACGCCGAGGTGCGTGTGGGGAACGCCTTGCCCCTGGCGCGCATTCCGTTGGGGACGCTCGTGCACAACATCGAGCTCCAGGTGGGGCAAGGGGGCAAGTTGGCGCGCTCGGCGGGTACCTCGGCGCAGGTGCTGGCCAAGGAAGGCGAGTACGTCACGCTCCGTCTGCCCAGCGGGGAGATGCGCCTGGTGCACCGCGATTGCATGGCGACCGTGGGCCAGGTGGGTAACGTGGACCATGGCAATGTCAAGCTCGGCAAGGCTGGCCGCAAGCGACATATGGGGTGGCGGCCGGAGGTGCGTGGCTCGGCGATGACCCCGCGCGATCACCCGCATGGCGGCGGTGAAGGACGCCAGCCGATCGGCATGCCCAGCCCGAAGTCGCCGTGGGGCAAGAAGACGTTGGGCAAGAAGACCCGCCACAACCCGGTCACGGATCAGTACATCGTCCGTCGCCGTGGCAAGCGGCGGCGCTAGCGTGGCGGTTGCAGGAATATGGAGTAGGGGATAGCAGGAGGCGCGGTACCTATGTCGAGATCGACTTTGAAGAGACCGATACCGTATGTGGACCCGAAGTTGCTGCGCAAGATCGAGCGCATGAACCAGTTGGGCGAGCGGCGGGTGATCCGCACCTGGTCGCGCGCATCCACCATCTTTCCGCACATGATCGGGCACACCATCGCGGTTCACGACGGGCGGCGCCACGTGCCGATTCACATCGAGGAGGACATGGTCGGGCACAAGCTGGGCGAGTTCGTGCCGACCCGCACCTTCCGCGGGCACGTGGCCAAAGAGAAGCGAACCCAGGTGAAGTAGGCAAGCCATGGAAGTGCGAGCAGAGGTCAAACACGTGCCGATGTCGCCGCGCAAAGTGCGGCGGGTGCTCGACGCGGTGCGCGGGCTGGACGCGGACGAGGCCCTGACGCGCTTGCAGTTCATGCCGCACGCAGCGGCGCGGCCGGTGGAGCAGCTGATCCGGTCGGCGGTGGCGAACGCGGAGGAGAACTTCGGCGTGCCGCGCAGCGCGCTCTACGTGGCGACGATCGCGGCGGACGAGGGCCCTGGCCGTATGCCCGGCAAGGGTTGGCGGCGGCGTTTCGGTGGGCGCGGGCGCTACCGACCGATCCGCAAGCGCTCATCCCACATCCGGGTGGTGCTCGACGAGCACGCTGAGGACTAGGCGGGACGAAGGAGGACGGATTTGGGTCGCAAAGTTCACCCCTATGGTTTCCGGCTGGGCGTGGTGCGCGATTGGCGCTCGCGCTGGTACGCGAACCCGAAAGAGTACACGGCCCTGTTGGCAGAAGACGAGCGCATCCGCTCGTTCATCATGCGGGAGGTCGGGCACGCGGGCGTCTCGCGCGTCGAGATCGAGCGCTTCCCCAATCAGGTGTCGGTGACGATCTGGACGGCCAAGCCGGGCATTGTGATCGGGCGTAAGCGCGCGGCCGTCAAAGAGATGCGCCAGACGCTGCAAGAGTTGACGGGCGGCAAACATGTCTCGGTGGACGTGAAGGAGATCGAGCAGCCCGAGCTGGACGCCAAGCTGGTGGCGGAGAACATCGTCTCGCAGCTGGAGCGCCGCATTTCGCACGCCCGCGCCATGAAGCGGGCGGTGCAGGCGGCGATGCGGGCAGGTGCCCAGGGGATCAAGGTGATGTGCAAGGGGCGCCTGCACGGGGCTGAGATGGCGCGCCAGCAGTGGGTGCGTGACGGGCGGGTGCCGCTGCAGACGCTGCGCGCCGATATTGATTACGATCAGCAGGACGCGCTCACGACCTACGGCCGGATTGGGGTGAAGGTGTGGATCTACAAAGGCGAGGTGCTGCCTGAGGCCAAGCCGCAGGAAGAGCCCTTCGTGGTGTAGGGACGGGGCGGACCCGAAAGAGGGAGCAGGGCAACGATGTTGATGCCAAAGCGTGTCAAGTACCGCAAGCAAATGCGCGGGCGGATGAAGGGGCAGGAATCGCGCGGCACCGAGGTGGCGTTCGGCGACTACGGTCTGCAGGCACTGGAGCCGGCGTGGATCACGGCGCGACAGATCGAGGCGGCGCGGCGGGCGGTCGTGCGCTACGTGCGCAGGCGCGGGAAGTACTGGATCCGCATCTTCCCCGATAAGCCCGTGACCGCCAAGCCCGCCGAAACGCGCATGGGCAAGGGCAAGGGGGCCGTGGACCATTGGGTGGCGGTTGTACGCCCGGGGCGCATCATCCTGGAGCTGGGTGGCGTGCCGGAGGAGTTGGCGCGCGAGGCCATGCGTCTGGCAGGCCACAAACTGCCGATCAAGTGCCAGTTCGTGGCGCGCGAGGAAATCACTGCGGGAGGGTAAGGCCGGCATGCAGGCGAGAGAGATGCGCAACCTGACCACGGCTGAGCTGCAGAAGCGGCTGGAAGATGCCTATCGGGAGCAGTTCAACCTGCGGCGGGCGATGGCGCTGCGGCGATTGGAGGACTATACGCGCCTGCGAGCGGTGCGGCGCGAGATTGCGCGCATCAAGACGCTCCTGCGGGAGCGCGAGTTGAGTGCGGAGCTAGCGGGACTGGGTGAGGAGGCAGCGTGAAGGAACAGCGCAGGCGGCTGATGGGCCGCGTCGTCAGCAACAAGATGGACAAGACGGTCGTGGTGCGGGTCGAGCGCATCTTCCGGCACCCGCGTTACGGCAAGGTGTTGCTGCGGGCCAAGAAGTACAAAGCGCACGACGAGGACAACCGTTGCCAGGTGGGTGACATTGTGCGCATCGTCGAATCGCGCCCGTTGAGCCGCGAGAAGCGCTGGGTCGTCGAGGCGATCATGAACCGTGTCGCCGCACCCGAACCAGCGGCGGAGGTTGAGGCATGATTCAGCAGGAAACGCGCATGCGCGTGGCCGATAACACCGGCGCGCGTGAGATACTTGTCATTCGCGTTATGGGGGGCTCCAAGCGCCGCTACGGCGGGGTGGGAGATATCATCGTGGCTACCGTCAAGCAGGCCACGCCCACTGCGCAGGTGAAGAAGGGCGATATTGTGCGCGCGGTTGTGGTGCGCACAGCGCGCCCCTACCACCGCAGCGACGGCTCCAGCATCCGCTTCGATGACAATGCAGCCGTGATCCTGGACGGGCAGACGATGAACCCCAAGGGCACGCGCATCTTCGGGCCGGTGGCGCGCGAACTGCGTGAGAAGGGCTTCATGCGGATCGTGTCGCTGGCGCCCGAGGTGCTGTAGGGGGCGGGATAGGAGGGCCAGGGATGGCGAATCGGATCAAACGGGGTGACACCGTGGAAGTCATCGCCGGGAACGACCGCGGCGTGCGCGGCAGCGTGCAGCACGTGTTCCCGAAAGAGGGCCGCGTCGTGGTGCAGGGCGTGCGCATCGTCAAGAAGCATCAGCGTCCCGTCCGCGCCGGGCGTGGCCAGGTGCAGACGGGCATCATCGAGCTCGAGGCGCCGCTGCACATCTCCAACGTGATGCTGGTGTGCCCGCACTGCCACGAGCGGACGCGCGTGGGCTTCACGCGGCGTGAGGACGGCCGCAAGGTGCGCGTCTGCAAGAAGTGCAGTGAGGCGATTGACTGAGAGGGGGAGGGGATTAGCGGCGATGCAGCGATTGCAGAAGCTCTATCGCGAGAGCGTGCGCCCGACGCTGATGAAGGACTTCGGCTACCGCAATGTGATGGAGGTGCCGTCGGTCCGCAAGATCGTGGTCAACGTGGGCGTGGGAGAGGCGCTGGACAACGCTAAGGCGCTCGATAATACCGTGCGGGATATCGCCACGATCACGGGTCAGCGTCCGGTGATCACGCGCGCTCGTCGCTCGATCGCGGGTTTCAAGCTGCGCGAGGGCCGGGCGATCGGCGTGAAGGTGACGCTGCGGGGCGAGCGCATGTGGGCCTTTCTCGACCGGCTGTGCAACGTGGTGCTGGTGCGGCAGCGCGACTTCCGCGGCGTACCCGATACGCTGGACGGGCACGGGAACTTCACGTTGGGTCTGCGCGAGCAGTTGGTGTTCCCGGAGATCAACTACGATGATCTGGACAAGCTGCGCGGCATGGAAGTGACCGTCGTCACGACCGCCCGCACGGATGAAGAGGGGCGGCGGTTGCTGGAGCTGCTGGGGATGCCGTTCCGGCGTCGCGCGGCCTAGCCTGAGGTGGAGAGGGTGCATGGCTAAGAAGAGCATGTTGGTTCGAGAGCAGCGCCGGAAGTCCAAGGTGCAGGTGCGCAATCGTTGCCGCCGCTGCGGCCGTCCGCGCGGGTACTATCGCCGCTTCGGGCTGTGCCGCATCTGCCTGCGCGAGGCCGCGCTGAGGGGAGAGATCCCCGGGATGGTCAAGTCGAGTTGGTGAACAGAGGACGAGGTCTCATCTTATGACAACATCCGATCCTATCGCCGATATGTTGGCCCGCATCCGCAATGCGCTCCTGGTGGGGCATCCGAGCGTGCGCGTGCCTTCGTCCAAGATCAAGGCGGCCATCGCCCAGATCCTCAAGGATGAGGGGTTTATCGAGGATTACTACGTGACCAACGAGCGTCCACAGGCGCAGCTGGTGATCAAACTGAAGTACGTGGGCGAGCGGCGGGAGCGTCGGTCGGTCATCACCGAGCTGCGGCGGATCAGCAAGCCGGGCCGCCGGGTCTACGTGCGCGCGTCGGAGATCCCGTGGGTGCGCAGCGGGGTCGGCATCGCCATCCTATCCACCCCGAAGGGGGTGCTGACCGGGCAGCAGGCGCGCCGGCTGGGCGTGGGCGGCGAGGTGCTCTGTCACATCTGGTGATCGGTAGAGGGGAGGCAGATCGTGTCACGGATTGGGCGCATGCCGATTCCCGTACCGAACGGGGTCAGCGTAAGCATTCAGGGGAATGAAGTGACCGTCAGTGGCCCGAAGGGCCGTCTGACGCAGCGGTTCCATCCGGATATGCGGGTGGAGCTCGAGGACGGCCACCTGCGTGTCAGCCGCCCGACCGATGCGCGCCACCATCGTGCGCTGCACGGCCTGACGCGGGCACTGCTCAACAACATGGTCACCGGCGTGACGCAGGGTTTCGAGAAGAAGCTCGAAGTGCAGGGAGTGGGCTACCGCGTGGAGCTGCAAGGGGATGGCCGGCTGCTGCTTGGGCTGGGTTTCTCACACCCGGTCAACATCACTCCGCCGCCCGGGATCACCTTCGGCGTGGACGCGCGTACCAAGGTGATCACGGTGAGCGGGATTGACAAGGAACAGGTCGGGCGCGTTGCGGCGGAGATCCGGGCCTGGCGTCCGCCCGAGCCATACTTGGGCAAGGGCATCCGCTATGTGGGCGAGCGCGTCCGTCGCAAGGCCGGCAAGGCCGGCAAAGTCGGCTAGTGCATCCAAGGGATTGAGGGTGAGTCATGCCAGAGATTGATCGTCGGGTGGCGCGCCTACGGCGGCACAAGCGCGTCAGGAAGCACGTGGTGGGTACGCCCGAGCGTCCGCGGCTGAACGTCTTCCGTAGCCTGAGTCATATCTATGCTCAGGTGATTGACGACAGCCGTGGTCATACGCTCGTCTCTGCCTCGAGCCTGGAGCCAGGGCTGGCGGAGCAACTGCGCGGATTGAGCAAGACTGAGCAGTCCCGCGCGGTGGGGCGGGTGCTGGCGGAGCGCGCGCTCAGCCTGGGCATTAAGGCAGTGGTGTTCGATCGGGGCGGGTACAAGTACCATGGCCGGGTGAAGGCCCTCGCGGACGAGGCCCGCAAGGGTGGGCTCGAGTTCTAGGGGACAACGGAGGCAGAATGGCCAGAAGGGAACACGAGGTCTTCGCAGAGCGGGAGGAGCTGGACGAGCGCATCGTGGATATCAAGCGCGTGGCCGCAGTGGTCAAGGGCGGCCGGCGGTTCAGCTTCCGCGTCGTCGCGGTGGTGGGCGATAACAACGGCCAGGTGGGCGTGGGCGTGGGCAAGGCACGCGTCGTGCCCGATGCCATTCGTAAAGCGACCGAGCGTGCGCGGCGTGACATGAAGCCGGTGGCGCTGGTGCAGACGACCATCCCTTACGAGGTGTATGGGCGCTGCGGCGGGGCGAAGGTCATGCTCAAGCCGGCTTCGCCCGGCACGGGCGTCATCGCGGGCGGCGGAGTGCGCGCAGTGTTGGAGGCGGTTGGGATTCACGACGTACTGACCAAGTCGCAAGGCAGTTCGAACGTGCTCAACATGGTGCGGGCGACGATGGACGGGCTGAGCCAACTGCGGCGCACCGAGGAGATCGCCAAGGAGCGCAGTGTGCCCGAGGCGCGCGTGCTGCCGTTCTGGAGGCGCGGGCGATGAGCGAGCGGGGCGAAGGCAAGCGGCTGCGTGTGACGCTCACGAAGAGCCCCATCGGATCCTCGTATCGCCAGAAGCGGACGGTGGAGGCGCTGGGGTTGCGGCACGTCAACGCCACAGTAGAGCACGAGGACACGCCGATCATCCGGGGGATGATCGCGAAGGTGCGTCACCTCGTCACCGTCGAGACGGTGAACGGAGAGTAGGGGGCGAGAGGTGAAACTACACGAGTTGAAACCTGCCGCCGGGGCGGTCAAGCGGCGCAAGCGCGTCGGGCGCGGCATCGCGGCTGGTCAGGGCAAGACGGCCGGGCGCGGCACAAAAGGGCAGGGTGCCCGCACCGGCAAGGGCGTGCCGGCGTACTTCGAGGGCGGGCAGCTGCCGCTGGTGCGGAAACTGCCGTTCCTGCGCGGGATCGGCTTCCGCAATCCCTTCCGCGTGCGCTTCACGCCCGTCAACCTGGCCCGTCTGAGCGGGTTCGAGCGCGGTGCGGAGGTGACGCCGGAGGCGCTGGCGGCAGCCGGTGTCATCAAGAGCGCCGATGAGCTGGTGGTGATCCTGGGCCAGGGCGAGCTCGAGCAGCCGCTATCGGTGAAGGCGCATCGTTTCTCGGCCAGTGCCCGCGCCAAGATCGAGGCGGCCGGCGGCACGGTCGAGGAGTTGCCGTGGCAGCGCGGAGGGCGTCGTACCCGTTAGCCCGCCCGTGGTGGACGTCGTAGGGGAATGAGTGGATGATCCAGGCCCTGAAGAACGCCTTCACATTGCCAGACCTGCGGCGCAGGCTGCTCTACACGCTGCTGATTCTGGTCGTGTACCGCCTGGCGGCGCATGTGCCGGTGCCCGGTGTGAACCAGCAGGCTCTGCAGCAACTGCTGGCCGGCACCGGTGGGACCAGCCAGCTCTTCAGTCTGCTCAATATGCTGTCCGGTGGCGCGGTCGAGAACTTCTCGGTGATGGCCAACGGGGTCTATCCGTACATTACCTCGACGCTGATCTTTCAGCTGTTGATGCCCATCATCCCTCGCCTGCAACGTATGGCCGAGGAGGGAGAGGCCGGCAAGCGCAAGCTCAACCAGTGGCAGTACTACATCACGGTGCCGTTGGCGATGTTGCAGGCATTCGGGCAGGCGCGCGTCTTCAGTGCCGGGGCTGGGTCGGAGCCGGTGTTGCGCAACTTCGGTTTCACCCCGGCGTCGAACATCTTGCCGACTATCTCGGTGCTGCTGGCTATGACCGCCGGCACGATGTTCGCCATCTGGTTGGGGGAGCTGATCACCGAGCAGGGCATCGGGAACGGTCTCTCGCTGGTCATCTTCAGCGGTATCGTGGCCGGCATTCCCGATAACTTGCGCCGCATCTGGACCGTTTCGCAGGGGCAGGGCGGCGGCGCCGGGATGGGCGTGCTGATGATCGCCGTCTTCGTGCTGATCATGGCGGCTACGATGTTCGTGATCGTCGTGGTCCAGGAGGGCGAGCGGCGCATTCCGGTGCAATATGGCAAGCGGGTGCGCGGGATCAAGATGTACCAGGGCGGCAGCACGCATATCCCGCTGAAAGTGAATACGGCCGGTATGATCCCGCTGATCTTCGCGCAGTCGTTCCTGACCTTTCCGGCGGTGATTGCGCAGTTCTTCGTGGCGAGCGAGAGTCCGGTCGTATCGAACCTGGCGCAGGGCGTGATGAACTTCTTCAGCGGCCAGAGCCCGTGGTATGGGATCATCTATTTCGTCACCGTGGTGGGGTTCACGTACTTCTACACGGACATTATGGTGCAGCAGCAGGACCTGCCGGGCGCGCTGCAGAAGCAGGGGGGCTTCATTCCTGGCATCCGCCCGGGCAAGAAGACGGCGGAGTTTATCAACTCGGTCTACCGGCGCATCACCCTGGTGGGGGCGCTGTTCTTGGGCGCGGTGGCAGTGCTGCCGTTCATCGTGGATATCTTCCTGAAGACGCGCGTGCTCTTGATCACCGCCTCGGGCCTGCTGATTGTGGTGGGCGTCGTGTTGGATACGGTGCGCCAGCTGGAAGCGCAGCTGTTGATGCGTCACTACGAAGGCTTCATCAAGTAGTTGATCACGTTAAAAACGGCATCGGAGATCGAGAAGATGCGCCGCGCCGGCCGCGTGGTGGCCGAGGTGCTGGCCGGGATGCGCGAGTGGGTGGTGCCGGGTGTGACCACTGGCGAGCTCAATGAGCGGGCCGAGCGGGTGATCCGCAAGCGCCGCGCCATCCCCTCGTTCCTGGGCTACCCGCCGGGGAGCGCGCATCCGTTTCCGGCCTCGATCTGTACGTCGGTGAACGAGGAGCTCGTGCACGGGATCCCCGGCCCGCGCGTGCTGCTGGAGGGAGACATCATCAGCATTGATGTGGGCGCGATCGTGGATGGCTATCACGGCGATGCGGCGCTGACGCTGCCGGTGGGGCGGATCAGCGCGCAGGCCCAGCAGCTGCTGGAGGTGACCGAGGGCGCATTGTACGCCGGTATCGCGGCGGCGAAGGCAGGCAACCGCTCCGGCGACATCTCGGCCGCGATCCAGACCTACGTCGAGCGGCACGGGATGAACGTGGTGCGCGAGTACACCGGCCACGGCATCGGCCGGCAGATGCACGAGGGCCTGCAGGTGCCCAACTACGGGCGCCCGGGCCAGGGTGTGCTGCTGCGCGAAGGGCTGACCGTGGCGCTGGAGCCGATGGTGCTGGCGGGCGGCCGGGACGTGCGGGTGTTGGATGACAAGTGGACAGTGGTCTCGTGCGATGGTGCGCTGACGGCGCATTTCGAGCATACCATCGCCATCACAGACGGCGAGGCCGACATCCTGACGCAGCTCTAGCGCGGGGTCTGTCGGTGGTCTATCGAGGAGGTGTGAGATGAGAGTAACGGCATCGGTGCGACGGCGCTGCCCGAAGTGCAAGATCATTCGGCGGCGCGGTGTGGTGCGCGTGATCTGCGAGAATCCGAAGCACAAGCAGCGCCAGGGGTAGGCGCGTACGTGAAACAGGGCTTGGCACACAGAGAGTAGGAGCGAGAGCATGGCGCGTATTGCGGGTGTGGACCTGCCGCGGGATAAGCGGGTCGAGATCGGTCTGACGTACATCTACGGGATCGGGCGCAGCCTGAGCAACGAGATCCTGCAGAAGGCACGGGTCAACCCGGATACCCGCGTCAAGGACCTGACGGAGGCCGAAGTGGCGGCCCTGCGTGAGGTGATTGACCGCGAGTACCGGGTGGAGGGCGATCTGCGGCGCGAAGTGCAGATGAGCATCAAGCGCCTGATAGACATCGGGTGCTACCGTGGTTTGCGTCATCGCCGTAACCTGCCAGTGCATGGTCAGCGGACGCGGACGAACGCGCGCACGCGGCGCGGCCCCAAGAAGACCGTGGCGGGGCGCGGTCGTCGGCGCGGCATGAAGAAGAAGTAAACGCAAGCGAGGAGGTGGTATGCCAACGAGCCAACAGCAATCGGGACGGCGCCGCGAGGGCCGTCGGGTCAGGCGCAGCGTGGCGCGCGGACAGGCGCATATCCATTCCACGTTCAATAACACGATCGTGACGGTCACGGACACGCAGGGCAATGTGATCTGCTGGGCCAGCGCCGGCACCGTCGGGTTCAAGGGAACGCGCAAGAGCACACCATTCGCGGCGCGGCAAGCCGCCCAGAAGGTGGCGCGCGAGGCGATGGATAACGGGATGCAGGAGATTGACGTGTTTGTGAAGGGCCCTGGGCCGGGTCGCGAGGCCGCGATCCGCTCGATTCAGGCGGCCGGCCTGCGGGTGCGTTCGATCACGGATGTCACACCGGTGCCGCACAATGGGTGCCGGCCACCCAAGAAGCGCCGCGTGTAGGGGCGCGTGGCCGGATGAGACAGAATCTAGAGGCAGACGACCGATAGGAGTGGATACGGATGGCGAGATATACCGGCCCGGTGTGTAAACTGTGCCGTCGGGAAGGGGAGAAACTGATGCTCAAGGGAGACCGCTGTATGTCTCCCAAGTGCCCGTTCGAGCGTGATCGCGGCTATCCGCCGGGGATGCACGGGCGGATGGCGCAGTTCCGCAGCCGCCAGCGCCCCTCGGACTACCTGCGGCAGCTGCGGGAGAAGCAGAAGGCGCGGCGCATCTATGGCGTGCAGGAGCGGCAGTTCCGTCGCATGTTCGATGAGGCACTGCGGCGGCCGGGCCGCACCGGCGAGATCCTGCTCAGCCTGCTGGAGTGCCGGCTGGATAACGTGGTCTACCGCCTGGGCTTCGCTGGTTCGCGGGCGCAGGCGCGCCAGTTGGTGCGCCATGGCCACGTTCAAGTCAACGGTCACAAACTGGACATCCCTTCTTATCTGGTGCAGCCCGGTGATGTGATCGCGCAGCTCGTACAGGATCTCGTCCATCTCGAACGCGGCGGGGAGCGTCTCGATCAGCACCGTGCACTTGATGAGATCGCGGTGCGCGAGGGCAGCCGCAAGCACGTCTACTTCCGGGACTTCGTCAAGGACCTGGGTGAGCGGGGGGTGCCGGGATGGCTCAGCCTGGACCCCAAGGCCATGACAGCCCGCATGCTGGCCGTGCCTTCGCGCGAGGAGATCGAGACGCCGCTGAACGAGCAGTTGATCGTGGAGTACTACTCGCGCTAGGAGTGTCGTTCGTCTCGCTTCTGGGCGGCGGGGCAGCGCCCGTGGGGCAGCGTGCCCCCGGCGGCGGGTATCGGGTGCCGATACCGCCACCGGCCCGGGGCCAGCCGGATAGAGGAGGCCAGAATTGTCGGCTACTACAGTACTACCGAAAATCGAGACGGATGCGATCTCCCAGGCGTACGGCCGGTTTGTGATCGGCCCGCTGGAGAGTGGGTTTGGCGTCACGCTGGGCAATGCGCTGCGACGGGTGCTGTTGTCTTCCCTGCCGGGGGCGGCGGTCACCTCGATCCGCGTGTCGGGTGTGCATCACGAGTTTTCGGCGATCCCGCACGTCAAAGAGGACATGACCCAACTCATCTTGCAGGTCAAACAGCTCCGGCTGAAGCTCTACGATGCCGAGTCGGCGCGTTTGCGCCTGGATGTGCACGGCGAAGGCACGGTCACGGCAGCCGACATCGTGTGTCCGGCGGAGGTCGAGATCATCAACCCAGACCTGTATCTGTTCACGGCGGACTCGGATGACGCGCAGCTCGAAATCGAATTCACTGTGCAGGCGGGGCGTGGTTTCTCGCCGGCTGAGGATCGAGGCCGGCTGC
>FWPV01013136.1_pt1 | contig 12526 bp, 11 predicted proteins | sample 2228371 | NCBI WGS metagenome assembly FWPV01 (sample SAMEA103939776, study PRJEB20133) | metagenome | reverse complement strand
GTATTCGCCACTTTTGAGTGCCAGCTTAGCAGTTGTTTTTTCCGGAGATGAACATTGAAAACCTTCCATCAGGAAAATACATATTGTAAGTATTGATAAAATTAATAATGAAAGATCTTTAAATCAATTATATTTGCAAATTTTTGGGAAAAAGGGCGTTGTCACTAATTTAATTAAAAGTATAAAAAAAGTTCCTGCAGAAAAAAGGCCTGCTCTTGGGAAAATAATTAATCAAACTAAAAAGGAAATTGAGGCATTATTTCAGAAAAAGAAAAAGCAGATTATTAATCAGCAAACAGAAGAATTTTTTGATTTCACCAGTCCGTCTATTGGAATAAAAAATGGACATCTTCATCTTGTTACCCAAGCAATAGCAGAAATCACTACTATTTTTGAACGAATTGGCTTTACTAGAGTAAGATATCCGGAAATCGATTGGGAATGGTATTCATTTAGCGCATTAAACATGCCTGTAGATTCTCCCGCCAGAGACGATTTCGAAACATTTTATCTAGATTTGCCACCCCACAGTCGTTACGGGAAAATATTGCTCTCTCCGCACACTTCATCAGGTCAAGTGAGAGAAATGGAAAGATTAAATCATACCCCTCCAATTAGGATGATTAATATAGCTAAGTGTTATAGACCAAATTGGGATGTATCCCATACTCCAATGTTTCATCAATTTGAAGGTCTTGTAGTAGATAAAGGAATAAATATTACTCATCTTAAAGGCACATTCGATTATTTTGTTAAGGAATTTTTCAGCCATGAACGAAAAATAAGACTTCGTCCTTTTCATTTTCAATTTACTGAGCCTTCTTTTGAAGTAGATATTATCTGCGATATATGTCTGGGAAAAGGATGCCGTTTGTGTAAGGAAGGTTGGTTAGAATTAGGAGGAGCCGGAATGGTACATCCCAATGTTTTGAAAGCTGGCAAGATTAATCCAAATATTTATACCGGATATGCTTTTGGCTGGGGAATAGAAAGAACTTATATGATGAAAGAAGGTCTAAAATTAGACGATATAAGAATTCTTTATGAAAACGATCTTAGATTTTTAGAACAATTTTAGTTTTTTATATTTAGCTAAAAATGAATATTAAAATTCCGGACTCTTGGCTAAGAGAATTTATCCAAACTAACGCTACTCCTTTTCAAATAAAGGAGTGTCTTTCTTTGTGCGGACCAACAATAGAAAAAATAACAAAATTAGAAAACGATTTCGTCTACGAGATAGAATTAACCTCAAATAGAATAGACATGGCTAGTGTCTATGGAATTGCCAGAGAGGCAAAAGTAATTCTGCCAAGATTTAAATTTGAAGCTAATTTAAATTCATTAAAAATAAAATCGCCACCGCCTCCGACTTCAAACATGCCTTTAATTATAAAAGACCCAAATTTTTTATGTCATCGCATATTAGCTGTCGTGCTGAAAGAGGTGGAAATTAGACCCTCTCCAATTGAAATATCGTCAAGACTAGAAAAATGCGGCATCAGATCATTAAATAATTTAATCGACATCACCAATTATGTTATGTTGGAAATCGGACATCCCTGCCATGTATTTGATTATGACCGCATCAAAACCAATAAATTAATAATTAGAAAAGCGAAAAAGAATGAAAAATTAATAACTTTAGACAATAAAGTCTGCAAATTAAATGAAGAGGATGTAATAATTGACGACGGTACAGGAAGAGTTGTAGATCTTCCAGGAATAATAGGTACAGAAAACAGCGTTGTAACAGAAACTACTAAAAATATTATTTTTTTTACAGAATCAAACAATCCCCAAAATATCAGAAGAACATCCATGAGACTGGGCTTAAGAACAGTGGCCGCTACTATAAACGAAAAACGTCCTGATCCGTCTTTAGCAAAATCAGTTCTTTTAAGAGGAATATATCTTTATCAAACTTTAGCCAAAGCAAAAATGTCTAGTAAGATTTTCGATATCTACCCTAAACCAACTAAACCAAAAACAATTTCAACTACAATAGATTTTATTAATAATCGACTGGGAATTAAATTGACTAAACAAGAGATTATTTCAATTTTAAAATCGTTAGAATTCAAAGTATCCGATGATAATAACATTATCAATGTCACACCCTGCTCATATCGACAATTTGATGTTACTATTCCTGAGGATATAGTAGAAGAAGTGGCCAGAATTTACGGATATCACAATCTACCTAGTAAATTAATGACAGGGGAAATACCTATTAGCCCTAAGTCTAAAAATATTATTAGAGAAGAAAAAATAAAAACTATGCTTAAATATTGGGGTTATACTGAGACTTATCATTATTCATTTATTTCTAAAGAGTTAATCTTAAAAACTAATTTAAATTTATCAGATCATATAAAAATAGCCAATCCTTTAACGGCGGAGCATGAGTACATGCGTCTTTCCCTAATTCCATCTATGCTCTTGACTATTAAAAAAAATTGTCATCAATACCCAAAATTAAATTTATTTGAGCTGGCAAAAGTTTATCGCAAGAAAAAAAATAATTTGCCCGATGAAATTTCTAATTTGGTCGTTGTCACCTATGAAGGATTTTTTCAGTTAAAAAATGTTATTGAAAAAATTTGTCAAGAATTTGGCATTACAAATTTTCAGCTTAAAAAAAGAAACTCACCAATATTTCAACCAAATCAATATATTGAGTATCATAAAAATGGTGTGTCATTTGTTTCTTTGGGAAAGTTAAGCAGAAATCTTCTCGATGATTTTGAAATAGTAAAAGATTATTATCTGGCAGAAATGAACATAGAATATTTAGGAAAAATAGCCACGTTTAAAAGAACATATATTCCAATAGCAAAATATCCTCCTGTTATAGAAGATTTAGCACTGGTAGTTGGACCAAGTACATATATTGGGGAAGTAATACAGGAGATAAAAAAAGTTAGTTATTTAATTAAAAATGTTAATATTTTGGATTCTTATAAAAACATCAGAACTTTAAGAATTTCTTATCAGGATGAAAACAGGAACTTATCTTCACAAGATATTTTACCTCTAAGAAAAAAAATTATAGCTATGTTAAGAAAGAAATATCAAATCAACTTAAAAAAAGAAATAAGTTAACAAAAATATTTTTGTATTAAGGCGCAGAGGAAATACCCGATGGAGATATTTCAATTGAAGATTTAATATCGATGGTAATTTCACTTTCTGATGACTTATTTTCACTATTTATTGCCTTTACTTTGATTTTGTGAATTCCATTATCAAGTAATACTGTTTCCTTTAATTTTTTATTTTCCACTATTGTTTTTAAAGCATCATCGATATAGAGTTCAATTTTTTTAATTTCTTTAACTGAAGTTGCTTCAGCTTCAATTTCTACACTATTATCATTTATTAAAGCGTTATTTTGTGGATTTTTAATTTTTACTATAATTTCATCTTCATTTGAATTTGAAATATCTTTTGGCGGATGATAGCGACTATCTTCTTGCTTTGCCAGCCATGCGTCTATCGCTTCCTGCCATTTATTTATCGATCCATTAGAAGTAGGATCATATTCTGCAAAAACAAAAAATTCTTTTTCTTCGTAATTTCCGTTGGCGATCTCTATTGGATTTGCTAGCTTATTGCTATCTGCTTTTGAAATTTTTATTTTTTTATAAATTGGACTTATTTCTGTTGGTTCTGTTCCTTTAATAAAATATTCGCTTCTCTTAGGCTGACCTTCGTGAGGCAAACCACCGGCAAAAGCGTCTATTTCTTTAATTATTATATTATCAGGCATATTAAACGGTTCATCTTTCTTATTTTTTAAAGCTTCTTTAATTACCTTATTCCAGATAGGAGCCGCACCTGTTACTCCAGAAGCAATCTTAGGATTCATAGGTGAATTGTCATTATTGCCCACCCATACTCCCACTACTATTGAAGGAGTATATCCTATTGTCCAGTTATCCCTTTTATCATCTGTTGTTCCTGTTTTTACCGCTACTGTTTTTCCTGGAATGACTAAATAGCTGTTTTCACCAAAAACTTCTTTTCTGGCATTATTGTCTGATAATATGTGAGATATAAGAAAACTAACATCTTCTTTTAATACTTTTTTTCCGCTTTTCTTTTTATATTCATATATAATTTTTCCAGAGATGTCTTCGACTTTTTTTATTGCATATATATCGTTTTTTATTCCTCCAGCGGCAAAAACTCCATATGCTTGAACCAAATCCAAAAGTCTTACTTCTCCTCCGCCAAGAGTCAAGGATAAACCCAAACGCTTGACATTTTCATCTGTAGGCAAAAGAGTGGTTAGTCCTAAATCTGTCGCTGTTTTAAGAATATCTTTTACTCCTACTAAAGCAGTTATTTTTACAGCAGGAATATTGATAGAATTACCCAAAGCGAAACGAATCTGAATTGGGCCTCTAAACTTTTTATCATAATTTTGCGGAATATAATCAGGCTGGTTTTCTCCTCCTGGAAAATGAGTTTCCACATCCATCAATAATGATGCAGGAGTATATCCCTTATTAAATGCAACAGCATAAGTTATAGGTTTTAAAGCGCTGCCTGGTTGACGATAACCCATACTGACGACATCAAATTTGCCTTGAAAATCTGTGTCAGATGAACTATATTCTTTACTGCCGACATATGCAATAATTTCACCTGTTTGCGGATTTAATACTAAAACTGCTCCATTGGATACTTTTAAAGCTGAAAGCTTATCTATTTCTTCTTTGACAATGACTTCTGTTTTTTGCTGGAAATCCAGATCAAGGGTTGTGGTAACTTTTAAGCCTCCCTGTTCTACTAGTTTTTCGCCAAATTGCTCTGTCAATATTTTTTTAATGTATAAAACAAAATGTGTTGCCTTGTATTGACTGCTGGAAGTAGCAAACTTGACATTTGGTAAATTTTTTTTTAATTCATATTCTTCTGATTGAGTTATGTAATTATCTTCTCTCATTCTTCTTAATACTTGTTCCGCTCTTGAAATATAGGCTTTCGGATCTGGTCCAAATGGAGAAAAATAGGAAGGACGCTGGGGAAATCCAGCTAAAATAACAGATTCAAGCAGTGTTAAATCTTTTGTTTTTTTGCCAAAATATCCCTGCGCCGCAGACTCAATGCCCCACATTGTTCCTCCATAGGGAGCCTCATTTAAATACATCTGCAATATTTCGTCTTTGCTGTATTTTTTTTCAATCTGGACTGCTAAAACAAATTCCTTAATTTTTCTCGGCAGCGTTCTTTCAGAAGTAAGCAAAACGTTTTTTACCAATTGCTGGGTAAGCGTAGAACCGCCTTGTATTCCTCTTAAAGTAACAATATGATATATGGCTCTAAGAATGCCTTTTGGATCAAAACCTTGATGTTTATAAAAATCCTTATCTTCTATCGCTATTATTGCTTTTTTAAGATAATCTGGTATATCGGAAAAAGCTACAGGAATTCTATTTTTATCGGTGTAGATATCATAAATGGGTTTTTCGTTTCTGTCTAAAATAATAGTCGAATATCCTTCTTTTCGCTTAACCTTGTCAGGGGACGGAAGATCTTTTGAATACCAGACAAATAAAAAAGGGAAAAAAAGAATTAGAAAAACAAGAGAGAAAAAAATTAAAGAGATAAAACTGCTTATAAACTTTACTTTTAAAAGACGAGATTTATAGGTAAATTTTGGAAAAAGATGTCTTGATGGTGGCCTTGATTTAAAAAGATAAAATTTGCTAAAACCCTTTTGTCTTGACATATTCAACAGTTTATCAAAAAATATTCAAATCAGCAATTAAATATGCTATAGTGGTCATATCTATGGATAGAATCAAAGAAGTTTTAGAAAGAGGAACAGCCAAAATATATCCATCAAAAGAAAAATTGGAAAAAATACTTAGATCTGGAAAAAAACTCAGGATTTATCAAGGATTTGATCCTACTGGAACCCAGCTTCATATCGGACATTTAGTAGGACTAAATAAATTAAGGCAGTTTCAACAACTAGGTCATGAAATAATATTTCTTATCGGCGATGGAACCGGACAGGCAGGAGATCCCTCTGGAAAACTACGCAGTAGAGAAAAATATTTAACCAAAAAACAACTCCGTCTCAATGCCAAAGATTATGTGATGCAGGCCGGTAAAATAATCGATTTTACTGGCAAAAATGCTGCTAAAATATTGTACAATAGCGATTGGTTAAACAAGCTAAATCTTGTCGAAATATTAAATATTGCTAATCATTTTTCTCTTCAACAACTCGAAGAAAGAGATTTATTTGTCGAAAGAAAAAAAAGAGGAGAAGAAATACCCTTACGCGAATTTTTATATCCGCTTCTTCAAGGATATGATTCTGTGGCAATGCGGGTAGATTTGGAAATTGGAGGAGAAGATCAAACATTTAATATGCTCTGCGGTAGAAAATTAGTAAAAGAACTGCTTAAAAAAGAAAAGTTTGTCTTAACTACCCCTCTTTTGACAGATTCCTGCGGCAGAAAAATAGGCAAAACAGAAGGAAATATTATTGCTTTAAATGCTTTGCCAAATGATTTTTATGCCATGATAATGAATTTACCAGATGATGTGATAATAACATGTTTTTATCTAATTACTGACACTCCAATCCATAAAATAGATGAATATAAAAACAAACTGAAAAAAGGAGAAAGTCCAATGATCTACAAGAAAAAGTTGGCCTTTAGTTTAACAAAAATGTTAAATGGAGAAAAATCGGCTTTGGAAGCGCAAGATTATTTTGAAAAAACTTTTCAAAAAAAAATACTGCCAACTGATCTTGCTCCAATTTTTATCTCCTCAAGCAAGATTAAAAATATAATCGATTTATTGTTTTTTACCAAACTGGTTGCTAGCAGAAGTCAGGCAAAACGCTTAATTAAAGAAGAAGCTATAGAATTAAACGGTAAAAAAATAAGAAATTTCGACTTAACTTCAATTACGGACAATAACTTAATAATTAAAATCGGAAAGCATAGATTCTATAAAGTAATTCTTAATTAATTTCACTTGTCTATACTTTAACTTATGTATTTTTTTAGAAAACATGAAAAAATTTGGAAAATCGTCATTGTTATATCTTCATTGGCGTTAATAGCTTCATCTATAGCTCCTTTATTTTTTCTTAAATAATACTTAAAAAAAACTTATGCTTTCTCTCAAAACTCCGGTAGAACAAATAAAAATGATTGGGCCAATTTACGCGGATCGTTTAAAAAAATTAAACATCTATACAATCGAAGATCTTCTTTATCATATTCCTTTTCGCTATCAAAATTATTCAAATATCTCCAAAATAAATCTTCTGCAAGAAGGAGAAATAGTAACAGTGGTTGGAAAAATAATAAAATTTGAAAATATTTACACTAAATACGGAAAAAAAATTCAAAAAGCAATAATTGCAGATGATACTGGAGAAATTGAAGCTATTTGGTATAACCAGCCTTATCTGGTAAGTGTTCTAAGACCTAATTTAATTATAGCTATTTCCGGAAAAGTAAGTAAGTTTAGTAAAAAAATGTCTTTTCAAGCACCGGATTATGAAATAATTAAAAATATTAACTTTAAATATCAAAATAGTTTAGTCCATTCAGGCAGACTAGTTCCTGTTTATAATGAAACAGCCGGAATTAGTTCTAAATGGCTTAGATCCAGAATTTTTACTCTTTTATTTAAAATAAAATGTGGTATTCCTGACTTCTTATCTGTGGAAATAGTTAATCACTTTAACCTCCTAAGCGAAAAACAGGCAATATATAATATTCATTTTCCCACTAATTTAGATGAGGCTCTCCGCGCCAAACAAAGATTAGCTTTTGATGAATTATTAATTTTGCAACTAGTTGCTCTGGCAAGAAAAAAAAGGCTGCAGAAAGAAAAAGTTAAATACAAATTTGAAATCAAAAAATACATGAGAAAAATTCAAACGTTTGTATCCAATCTTCCATTTGAATTAACCAACGATCAAAAAAATGCCATAAAAGAAATATTAACTGATCTCTCCTTAGAAAAACCGATGAATAGACTGCTTGAAGGAGATGTAGGCAGTGGAAAAACAGTAGTAGCTACCGTGGCTATTTATTGCGCTTATTTAAATCATACTAAATCAATACTAATGGCGCCAACAGAAATTTTAGCTCTGCAGCATTATGAAACAATTAAAAAATTATTAAGAAATTATAATATTAAAACAGGACTATTGACTAAATCCAATAAATTAGCAGCGGAAACTGACTATGATGTAGTTATAGGCACGCATGCCCTAATTTATCAACAAAAAATACTAAAAAAAATAGGCTTAATTGTTATAGATGAACAACAGCGCTTTGGCGTCAAACAAAGAGCAGTACTTCGAGAAAAAGGTCAAAATCCACATGTTTTGACTATGACAGCTACGCCTATTCCAAGGTCTCTGGCCTTATCAATCTATGCCGACTTAGATTTATCTGAAATAAATCAATTACCTTCAGGAAGACAAATAATTAAAACCTGGGTAGTGCCTCCTAATAAAAGACAAGCCGCATACCAGTGGATAGAAAATAAAATCACAGAAACACTGCCGCATAAACAAGCTTATATTATCTGCCCTTTAATAGAGGAGTCTGAATCTCTTGAAGATGTAAAAGCAGTAACTGCCGAATACGAAAATTTAAAACATAAAATATTTCCCAACCTCCAAATAGCATTATTGCATGGAAGGCTTAAATCAAAAGAAAAACAAGATGTTTTAGAAGCCTTCCGCAAAGGTAAAATAGATATTTTAGTCTCAACGCCTGTGATTGAAGTTGGTATAGACATCCCACAAGCAATTATTATGATGATTGAGGCCGCTGATAGATTTGGTCTTAGTCAGCTTCATCAGTTAAGAGGCCGCGTTGGCAGAAGCTCTTATCAATCCTATTGTCTATTATTCACGGAAACAGAAAGCCAAAAAACATTAAAACGCCTAAAATTGCTAGAAACCACATATAGCGGTCCTAAATTGGCTGAACTAGATTTAAAATTACGCGGGCCAGGAGAAATATTTGGCACCAAACAGCATGGACAATTGGGTCTTAAGTATGCCGATTTTTCAGATCTAGATTTAATCAAAAAAAGCAAAAAAGCATCTGAAAAAATATTGAAAATAGACCTCAAATTAAGTTTATTTCCCCTCTTGCAGGAAAAATTGCAAAAATATAAAATTGATAATATAGCACCAGATTAAATATAATTAATCTGATTGTTTTTATCATATTATGGCGCCTTTACCTAAAAGAAGACATTCAACTAGAAGATCAGGTAAAAGAGAAAAAGCTAAATTGAGAATACTTTTGGGTGGACTAAACAAATGTCCTAAATGTGGTTCCCCAAAACAACCTCATAGAATTTGCTTTAAATGTAAATTCTATAAATAATTTACTTGATCCAATACAACAAATACCATAAAAATTTTTAATATAATAATTTAATAAATATGAAAAATATAGATGATCCTAGACATAAACAAAGAGTGCGATTAATGCAAGAAATCTTTGCATATGATTTTAATAAAAACAGCATAAATTTATCTAAAAAAATGATCTTTATAATAAATGAAATAAGTAAGATTGACTTATTAATAAGTAAAGCTGCTCCTCAATTTCCCATAGATAAAATCGCCAAAATAGATGTGGCAATTCTTCGGCTTTCCGTCTATGAACTGATTTTTGAAAAAAAACAGCCGCCTAAAGTAATAATCGATGAGGCAGTAGAACTAGCAAAAGAATTCGGAGGAGAAAACAGCCCTTCTTTTATCAACGGAGTTCTAGGTACTTTATACAATGAAAGAAGTAAATATAAATTTCAATAAAGTCAAAAAAATTATTTCTGATCTTTTTGGGGTTAATCAAAATCTTATTTTGCCAACCGCACATTTATCTAATGATCTCAATTTAACATTAATTGAAATTACAGATTTAGTCACTTATATTGCCAAACAATTTGATTTTTCTATACCTGAAGAATTTGATATCAAAAGTATACAAACAGTAGAAAATTTGCTAGATATGATAGAACAATACAGTGATGAAATTTAATCATTTATGAAAAAAATAGACCAGTTACGAAAAGAGTTGGGTATTGAATTTAAAAATACAAAAATAATAAATCAAGCATTTATTCATAGATCTTATTTAAATGAAACTAAAAATAAAGTAGAATCAAATGAAAGACTGGAGTTTCTAGGAGATAGTATTCTTTCTTACCTTGTTTCAAAATTTCTTTTTTTAACCTATCCAAAAATGCCTGAAGGCGATTTAACCAATTTACGCTCCAGCATAGTAAAAACATCAACACTGGCAAGTATCGCCAAAAGTTTAGATCTAGGAGCATATCTTTATCTTTCCAAAGGGGAAGAAGAAGGCGGCGGAAGAACTAATCCTTCATTATTAGCTGATACTTTTGAAGCATTGATTGGGGCTATTTTTCTTGATCAAGGGATAGAAACAGTAGAAATATTACTAAATAATTTATTTGCCTATACTATAAATAATATTTTAAAAGAAAAATCATATAAAGATGCAAAAAGTGATTTTCAAGAAATGGTCCAAGAAAAAATAAAGATTTCTCCCGTCTATAAAGTAATTAAGGAAGAAGGTCCGGATCATGCAAAAAAATTTACAGTAGGAGTCTATGTATCTGGCATAATGTGGGGCGTTGGAGAAGGCAAAAGCAAACAAGAAGCAGAAAAAAAAGCAGCTTCGATTGCTATTGAGAAATGGAAATCAAAATTATATAATACAAACAATAAAAAATAAATACTATTTATTTAATCTATAATTTATTATGAGTGTAAAAATAAAACTAACTAGAATTGGCAAAAAAGATTATCCTTTTTTCCGGATCGTTGTCAGTGAAGAAAGATCAAAAAGAAACGGAAAGATAATCAGTCAGATTGGCTATTATGATCCAAAATCTAAAACGGATAAAATCAAATTTGACAATCAAAAACTAGATTACTGGTTATCACGCGGGGCGCAGCCAACTAAAAGTGTAAGAATAAATGATAATTAAAGAATTGCTTTTATTTATTTTAAACGAAATAGTCGATCACAAAAAAGAGCTATCTATCGAAGAAGAAAAAATAGCTGAAAACAGCTTTCAATTTCTAATTAAATCAAATCAAGAAGATATAGGAAAAATTATCGGTAAGCAAGGAAAAATAATTCAAGCAATCCGCAATATTGTCAAAATTTTGGCAATTAAGCAAAATGCACAAATAAAAATAGAGGTGGCATAATTTCTGTGATTATTTCAATTCTTACCCTTTTTCCTCAAATTTTCTCAGAAGTATTTAATTTTTCAATTATTGGCAGAGCTCAAAAAAGAAAAATATTAAGCTTTAGATATATCGATATCAGAAATTTTGCTAAAGATAAATACAAAAGCGTTGACGACAAACCATATGGCGGTGGATTAGGAATGTTAATGCGAGTCGATGTAGTAGAAAAAGCAATCTCTGCCGCAAGATTAAATAAATCAAAACCTAAAATTAAAGAAAAAGTAATACTTCTTGATCCCAAAGGAAAAACGTTTAATCAATCGTTAGCAAAACAATATTCAAAATTAGACCATCTAATTTTGGTCTGCGGCCATTACGAAGGAATTGATCATAGAATAAACTATTTTATAGACGAATCAATCTCTATTGGCGACTACATATTAACAGGAGGAGAAATTCCAGCTATGGTATTAATTGACAGCATCGCCAGATTGATCCCTAAAGTATTACTAAAAAAAGAAGCGGTAATTCACGAATCCTTTTAAAAAAATTTTTATTTAGAAGAACCGCAGTTTACCAGACCTCCTGTCTATAAAGGATATAAAGTTCCAGAAGTGCTTCTTTCCGGCAACCATAAAAAAATATCTCAATGGAAAATAAAAAATACTTTCAAAAAGCCCCTATCTAAATAAATCAGTTTTGCCCAATTGGATTTGACTAATATCTGTTTCAAACGATAAATCTTTAATATTTTGATTTATCTCTTCCAAAATTTCTTTCTGCTTGTTGCTGATTTCTGGCAATGGTGCATCTATAGAGCTAATAGTTGAAGGTAAAGGATAATAATAAGCATATCCTTCTAAAAAAGCATGAATAACATCTCTTTCTTTATATTGCAATGAAACTTTATCTAAAGAAAAAATTCTGCCTGTTAATCCAGATAAGGAACTAATAAAATCGTTTATTTGTTGCTGAGATCCCGCTAGGCTAATAGATAAAGCTATTTTATAAGCTGAAGTTTTTAGATCTTTAATCATTTTTGCTGAAGGGGTAGAGACTGTTCCTAATTGAAAATTGGTCTTTAATATAGACACTCCAGTCTTTTTTTCAAGATAATCAAAGGTATAAAAAAGAGATACATAATCTCTATTTTCTGATAACACTTGATTAATTTTATTGAAAGAATTTTTATAATAATCAAAATCTAATAATGAGAGCAGTTTAAATTTTTTTTCAAGTTGAATTTGTCTTGATTGCAGTAAATTTTTTTGTAGATAAATTTGCCTT
>FWPV01013135.1_pt1 | contig 12526 bp, 13 predicted proteins | sample 2228371 | NCBI WGS metagenome assembly FWPV01 (sample SAMEA103939776, study PRJEB20133) | metagenome | reverse complement strand
CGCAGCCGAACAGGGCCAGCGCGCAGGCGGCCGCGACGGCACCCAGGATGTGGTCGGCATTCATGTCGCGTTCCTTCAGCGCTTGATGGCCGGGGCCGTGGTCTTCACGCCCTTGCCGTTGACGCCCATGTACACGGCCAGCGCGATGGTCGCGTCGCTGGCATAGCCCGGGTAGGGAAAGCGCTGCTGGCGGAAGCAGTCGTTGAGCCGCCGCTGCATGCTCCACAGCTCGCCAGACGACACGCGGTAGGCCGGCCACGATCCGAAGCCGCGCGCGGCGTCCGGGCCCTTGGTCAGGTTGGGCAGATCCTGCAGACGGATGCGCTTGCCGTCCTCGCCGTGACAGGTGACGCAGCCGAAATCGTGCGTGCCGCCGCGATAGTTGAAGGCGCGCTTGCCGATTTCGTACATGCGCTTCTCTTCCGGATGTGCCATCGGCAGGTTGAACTTCATGCCGCGCGATTCGGCGGAAATCCAGGCCACCAGTGCTTCGATGTTCTTCTGCTCACCCTTGCCGAACGGGGTCTTGGCCACCTCGTCGGCCGGAATGCCCTGCAGCGTTTCCATGCAGGTCAGCAGGCGGGACTCCAGATCCTGCACGCGGTTGGTGTCGGCGAAATGGCGCGGCAGCGTGACGAAGGCGCCCTTGACGACGCCCGGCCCCTGGCCGAGATCGCACTTTTCGAGTGTGGCCTTCTTCGGGCCGCGCGCTTCCTTCCACAACTCCTCGCCGCGCATTTCCCACAACTCGGCCGGATTGCCCTCGGCCAGCGCCTCGCGGTACTTGGCAATGCCATCGGCGGTGGCGTCGGCCAGCGCCGGTGTGGCAAACATGAGCGCGGACGCTGCAACGCAGGCGGCGTATGTGCTGTTCTTCATGATCTCTTCCTCCAGTCCTTGACGGGATGATCCGGGCTGATGACGGGACCGGCCTGCTTCGGGTCGATCCTCGGTGCGACGACGAGCGGGGCTCAGGCCACGACGACTTCGTCGGTGCGCTTGTCGCCCTTGTTGTCCACCCAGCTCACGTTGACCTTGTCGCCCTTGGCGCCGCCGGCGAACTTGAACTGCAGATACGGGTTCTTCGATACCGCCGGGCCGAACTGGGCGGCCAGCACGACACGGCCGTTGTGGGTGGCCGTCAGTTCGGTGATGTGATGGGCCGGAACCAGGGCGCCGGACGCGTCCTTGCGCTGACCGGTTTCCATGTCGTGGCTCATCAGGATCTTCACTTCGGTTTCAGTGCCATTGCTGGCGGCGCGGATGCGCATCGGACCTGCCATGTCTTGCTCCTTGGGTTGTGCGTGGGATGTGAACGAATTGCCGGCCGCTATCAGCCGCCGCAACCGCCCAGCGTCACCTTGATTTCCTTGGACACCATGTAGAAGCTGCCGCCTGCCTTGACCAGCGCGAACACATTCGAGGTCTGGCCCATCTTCACGCGGGTGCTCACGTCGGCCATCGTGCCGGCCGGCAGCGTGAAGCTGGCAGCCAGCATGCTCGGATTCTTCTCGATCAGGATGGCGATGAATTCGGTGTCGGCGAGCGCGCTCTTGACACCGACCGGCACCACCGCTCCGTTCTCGGCGATGTCGGGGCCGCTGATCTGCACGTCCTTCGAATCGGCGGGCTTGCCGGCACCCAGCGCCTTGAGCGCTTCGTCCATCGCCTTGGCTTCGAACGCCGGCTTGTCCCATCCGGCCGCCTGCGCCTGTTGGGTCGTGATCAGGCCGGCGGCCACCAGCAGACCGAACAATCCGGCCGCGCTGCCGCTCTTCAGGACTTCCCTTCGCTGCGTGTTCATCCGTTTCCTCCTCAGTTTTCGGGCGAGCCCGACAATATCCATTTGATCAACGCAGCCGTGTCCGCGTCGCTGACATGCGCCTGGGGCGGCATTGCCACGTCGCCCCACGTGCCGCCGCCACCTGCCTTGACACGGCCGATGAGCTGCGATTCTGCCCCCTTGTCGTCCTTGTAGCGCTTCGCGATGTCGCGGAAGGACGGTCCGAGTATCTTGCCGGCGATGCCGTGACAGCCACTGCAACCGCTCTTCTTCATCAATTCCAGTGCAGGATGCGGGGCGGGCGCGGCCGCCCCGCCGCCGGCACCCTCGCTCGTCTGCTGCCCCCTTACGGCGCCGATGACCCGGTTCTGATCGGCGAGATTGCCGTGTGCGTCGCGGGCGTAGTCGGGCAGGCTGGAGCCCATCGTGATCTGTGTCTTGCAGTTCTTCATGCAGGCCACGTTCTTCACGTCCGGCTTGCCCTTGATGTCCCACATGCCATGTTTTGTCGTCATGCCGTTGCGGTTCGGCATGCGTTTCTGAACTTCGGCGATGTTCCTGTCCGACAGCGTGAAGTCGGCCGGCACGATCTCGCCCAGATGAAGCAGGTAGGCGAGCACGGCATACACCTCGTCCGGGCTCAGCGACTTCGGTGCATTCCAGGGCATGGCGCGGTTGATGTAGTCCCACAGCGTCGACAGCGTCGGCACCTTCATCAGCGTGCTGCGCTGCGGGGCGTCCTGCCGGATGTAGGCGCCGACGCGGCCGGTTTCAATGTCTTCCTTCGTCGTGCCGCCGACCAGCGGGGTGAAAACCTCGTTGCTTTCGCCGAAGCTGCCGTGACAGGCCGTGCATTTCGCCTCCCACAGTTCGATGCCCTGTTCGACCGAACCCTTGCCGGGTGGCAGGCCCTTGAAATCGGGACGCACATCGATGTCCCACGCCTTGACTTCGGACGGGGTGGCCGCACGGCCGACACCCGGAAAGCTGCTGTTGGCCGATGCGCCGGCCGCGGCTGCGATCAGGCAGCCCGCGAGGAGAAGTTCAGAAAACCTGGACATTGCTCACGTCTCCGCTGTCCGCCAGCTTCCACGACTGGATGGCGTTGTTGTGATAGATCGACCGCGTGCCGCGCACCGCGCGCAGATGCGCATAGGTGGGCTGCACGTAACCGGTTTCGTCCATGGCGCGCGACTGCAGGATCGCGGGACTGCCGTCCCACACCCAATCGATGTTGAAACGGGTCAGCGCCTTCGACAGCACCGGCGTTTCAAGCCGCGCGGTGCGCCAGTTGCGGCCGCCGTCGACCGATACGTCCACCCGCTTCACCTTGCCGCGGCCCGACCAGGCAAGACCGGTGATGTTGTGGAATCCCTTGTCGAGCAGGGTCTGGCCGCCGGACGGCGTCGTGATGACCGACTTGCATTCCTGGATCGAGGTGTATTGGCGGTGCGTGCCATCGGGCATCAGGTCGACGTAGTGCACCGCCTCGTCCTTGGTCGCCCAGGGCTGATCGCCGACTTCGATGCGGCGCAGCCACTTGACCCACGACACGCCCTGGACGCCGGGCACGACGAGGCGCAGCGGATATCCGTTCTCGGGGCGCAGCATTTCGCCGTTCTGGCCCCAGGCCACCAGTACGTCGTCCAGCGCGCGGTCGAGCGATATCGTGCGGGTCATGCTTGAGCCGTCGGCTCCTTCGGCCAGCACGAACTTCGCCCGCTTGCGATCGATGCCGCAGTCGTCGAGCAGCACGGACAGCGGCACGCCGGTGAACTCCGAACAGGACAGCATGCCGTGCGAGTACTGTACCGTCGGCACGGCCACATTGCCCCATTCCATGCCGGTATTGGCGCCGCATTCGATGAAATGGATGCGCGACACCGACGGCAGGCGCATCAGGTCGTCCATCGTGTAGACACGGGCTTCCTTCACCAGGCCGTTGATCATCAGCCGGTGACGCGCCGGATCGATGTCGTGCCAGCCCTGGTGGTGGCGTTCGAAATGCAGGCCGGAGGGCGTAATGATGCCGAACAGGCCCTGCAGCGGCGAGAACGAGACCGACGAGCCGGCCACGCGGGTCAGCCCTGGGCTTTCGCGGCGGCGCAGGCCCGCTTCGAACTGCGACGGGGCACCGTACGGACGTTCGGCGACCGGACGGCCCAGCGTGGTGCTGTGTTCGGGCAGCGTCAGGATGGCCGGATCGCCATCGGCGGCCCGTGCAACGGACGTCCCGGCCACGGCCATACTGGCGCTGGCGAAGGCCGTGCGCAGGAAGTCGCGACGTCCGGCAGACACTTCCCGTATCTGCTCCGGCGACAGGAAGCCTTCCGGTGCGCGCTGGATGCGCCCGGGGCGTGGGGTGATCTGGGACATGCTTACTCCTGTTCGGACGCGAGTTCGAGCGACTTGCCCACCTTCTTCAGCGATGCCTTGCTGGGTCGGTGCGGCATGTTCAGCGAGTTGCCGGAGGCAATCTGGATGCAGACGGTGCGGCAGATCGACGGAAAATTCGGGTCGATGAGCTTGTAGAACACCATGGCACCATCCTTGCGCCGGCCGACGATGCCGGCGCGGTACAACATGTTGAGGTGACGGGAGGTGTTGGTCTGGCTCAGACCGGACTGATCCACGACGTCGGCAACCGAACGTTCGCCGTCGCACAGGCAGTGCAGGATCTTCAGTCTTGCAGGTTCGGCCAGCAGTCCGAAGTAATCGGCCACCGACTCGAAAACCTTGTCCAGCTCGGGATCGTAATCCACGGCCGCTCCTCGTCTTGTCCTTGTTAAAATCAAACATATGCGCAATTGCGCATATGGTCAAGAATAAATTTATTATTTTTTCTACTTGAGAGGTGACGAGTTTTTGTCTAGCGTGTCGTTAGCTCGCAAGGTTCTTCACGACAGATGTGGAACAGGCGCGCCCGGACTACCACGAAGATTCCACGGAGGAGAACATTTTGAAAAAGAAACTGGCGGGCACGGCGCTGCTGTGGCTTGGCCTCTCAATGGCCTGTGCGCAGGCCGCCGACCCGAACCTGGGACGCAATCTTGCAGCCACCTGCGCCAATTGCCACGGCACCGACGGCAACAGCGCCGGCGGCATTCCCGGTCTTGCGGGCATGTCGAAAGCCAAGATGCTCGGCCTGATCAACGAATTCCGCAGCGGCGCCAAGCCGGCGACGATCATGCATCAGCTGTCCAAGGGCTACACCGACAGTCAGCTTGACCTCATTGCTGACTACTTCGCGTCGCGCACACCGGTCGGAGGTGCCAAGTGAGCGCCGCGCGTCGTGGTTTCATCAAGGGCACGCTGGGCTTTTCGGCCATGGCGGCACTGTACGGCTGCGCCGGCGCCGGCAAGGGCGCCAAGGGCCATGTTGTCGTGGTCGGTGGCGGCTACGGCGGTGCGACTGCCGCGAAGTACATTTCGATGTGGAGTGAAGGCGGCATCCGCGTGACGCTGGTCGAGCGCAACGCGGCGTTCGTGTCCTGCCCGATCTCCAATCTGGTGATCGCGGGCGAGAAACAGCTGTCGGACATCACGATCGGCTACGAAGGGCTCGCAAAGTACGGCATCACCGTGGTGCAGGACGATGTGACGGCAGTCGACGCCGATAAACGCATGATCAGGCTGGCACGTGGCGGCGATCTCGCCTACGACCGGCTGGTGCTGTCGCCGGGCGTGGACTTCATGTACGAGTCGCTACCGGGCATGGCCTCGGCAGCGGCGAAGGAAAACATCCTGCACGCGTGGAAGGCCGGTCCGCAGACGGTTGCATTGCGCAAGCAGCTGGAGGCGATGCCCGACGGCGGCGTGTTTGCGATGACCATCCCGAAAGCGCCGTACCGCTGCCCGCCGGGGCCGTACGAGCGCGCCTGCATGGTCGCCCATTACCTGAAGCAGGCGAAGCCGAAGTCCAAGGTGCTGGTGCTGGACGCCAACGAGGAAATCGTGTCCAAGAAGGGCCTGTTCACCAAGGCCTGGGCCGACAGCTACAAGGGCATCATCGAATACCGGCCGCAGAGCGAGCTGCGTGATGTCGATGCCGGCAATCGCACCGCCATCCTCGAATTCGACCAGGTCAAGGCGAGCGTGCTCAACGTCGTTCCGCCGCAGCGCGCCGGTGACATTGCGGCCAAGTCGGGGCTGAAGCTGATCAACAACCGCTGGGTCGACATCAACTGGCTGACGATGGAATCGACCAGTACGCCCAATATTCACGTGCTGGGCGACGCCATCTTCCCGGCGCCGACGATGCCCAAGTCCGGCCACATGGCCAACCAGCACGCCAAGGTCGCGGCGGCAGCCATCATCAACCTGATGTCCGGACAGCCGCCGTCCGATGCGCCGCTGGTGATGAACACCTGCTACAGCTTCGTCGATGCGACGAATGTGGTGCACGTGGCATCCGTGCATCCGTACGATGCGGCGACCAAGCAGCCGCAGCCGGTCAAGGGCGCTGGCGGTCTGTCGGCAGCCCCGACCGAGATGGAGGGCAAGTACGCACTTGCCTGGGCGCGCAACATCTGGGCCGACATGCTCACCTGATCGTTGCTGCCTCAAGCCACGCGGCCCGCACATCGCGTTGATGTCCGGGCCGCGTGCTTTTCTGCGCCGAACTTGCAACAATCGCGGTCTTTCGTGGCGCCCGGGCGCCCGCTTACGCATGTCGAGGGTACGCAGATGAGCATCAAAGCCGATCGCTGGATACGCCGCATGGCCGAGGAACACCGGATGATCGAGCCGTTCGAGGCGGGTCAGGTGCGCGAGGTCGATGGTCGGCGCATCGTGTCCTACGGCACCTCGAGCTACGGCTACGACGTGCGCTGCGCGGCCGAATTCAAGGTGTTCACGAACATCAACTCGACGATCGTCGATCCGAAGACCTTCGATCCGAATTCCTTCGTCGAAATGAACAGCGAGTCCTGCATCATTCCGCCGAACTCGTTCGCGCTGGCGCGCACGGTCGAGTACTTCCGCGTGCCGCGCAACGTGCTGGTGGTGTGTCTCGGCAAAAGCACCTATGCGCGCTGCGGCATCATCGTGAATGTGACCCCGCTCGAACCCGAATGGGAAGGTCACGTCACGCTGGAGTTCTCCAACACCACGCCGCTTCCGGCACGCATCTACGCCAACGAAGGCGTGGCGCAGATGCTGTTCTTCGAGTCCGACGAGCCGTGCGAAACCTCGTATCGCGACCGCGGTGGCAAGTATCAGGGGCAGACCGGCGTCACGCTGCCCAAGATCTGACGCGGTTTTCGTGCGCAAATGCACGCTTTCCGCATGCATTTGCCCGCGAATCGATACCAAGCGTTACACGGCGCTGCGACGTGACTTTATGAACAGTCCGCCCTGACGGCCCCACCTAGACTCCGCTCACTTTCACGAATCACTGCGGAGCCGTCATGTTCAGGAATCTTCTTCTTGCTTCAGGTCTTGCCATCGCCTCGACGGGCGCCTTTGCCTCGCTCGACGTGCCCTGGATCGACGGCCTCGAAAACACCGATGCCGGGATGACCGACACCCGCTACAGCTTCACGGCGATCGCCGGCACGGCGACCGGCACCGACGGCTACGGCGTCGTGACCACCGGCTCGGGCTTTCCTTTCGGTTCCTGGCTCGCCAACAACTGGGATTCGGTCTGGCTGACGCCGTCCGCCAATGCGGCGCAAAGCTACGATCCGTCGACCGCCGGCCTGTACAAGTGGTCGATCAGCTTCCATCTGACCGGATATGACCCGTCGGCGTCCGGATTTTCCGGTCGCTGGGCGTCGGACAACAGCGGTTACGTCGTTTTCAACGGCGCCACCATTTCGACCGGCTCGTCCTTCAACAGCTGGACGTCGTTTGCCGCGACGACCGGCTTCGTTGCCGGCGTGAATACGATTGACTTCTTCGTCACCAACGGCGCGCAGGGCAGCGGCAACCCCACCGGTGTGCGCGTCGAATTCCTCGACAGCTACACGTCGGTCGCTGCTCCGGTACCGGAACCGGCATCCTACGCAATGATTCTCGCCGGTCTTCTGGTCGTTGGCGGCGTCGCCCGTCGCCGTCTCGGCTGACCGCACCCGCGCGTCCGCAGCATCCTGTCCGGGCCGCCCAGTGCGGCCCGGATTGTTTTGAGACTTCGAACTGATACCATCGCGCGCTCAAGATTGCAGGTTCTCTGCAACCCGGGGCGCCACGTCAGGGCGCTCCTGCCATCACACAGGTTGACGCCATGCGCTTCGAGTTTCCGATCATCATCATCGACGAGGACTTCCGTTCCGAGAACGCGTCCGGTCTGGGCATCCGTGCGCTTGCCGAAGCGATCGAGAAGGAAGGTCTGACGATACTGGGGGTCACCAGTTACGGTGACCTGACCTCGTTCGCGCAGCAGCAGAGCCGGGCGTCGACCTTCATCCTGTCGATCGACGACGAGGAATTCGGCGGCGGCAGCGCGGCGGAAATCCAGGCCGTGCTGCAGAACCTGCGCGAATTCGTGGCCGAGATCCGCCGTCGCAATGCCGACATCCCGATCTTCCTGTACGGCGAGACGCGCACCACGCGCCACATCACGAACGACATCCTGCGCGAGCTGCATGGCTTCATCCACATGTTCGAGGACACGCCGGAATTCGTCGCGCGTTACATCGTGCGCGAAGCACGTGCCTACCTCGACTCGCTGCCGCCACCGTTTTTCCGTGCGCTGGTGCACTACGCGCAGGACGGTTCCTACTCCTGGCACTGCCCGGGCCATTCCGGCGGCGTCGCCTTCCTGAAAAGCCCGGTCGGGCGCATGTTCCATCAGTTCTTCGGCGAGAACATGCTGCGTGCCGACGTGTGCAACGCGGTCGAGGAACTGGGTCAGCTGCTCGACCATACCGGCCCGGTGGCCGCGTCGGAGCGCAACGCGGCCCGCATCTTCCACGCCGACCACCTGTTCTTCGTCACCAATGGCACGTCGACGTCGAACAAGATGGTGTGGCATTCGACCGTGGCGCAGGACGACATCGTGGTGGTCGATCGCAACTGCCACAAGTCCATCCTGCACTCCATCATCATGACCGGTGCGATTCCGGTCTTCCTGACGCCGACACGCAATCACTACGGCATCATCGGGCCGATCCCGCTGTCCGAATTCAGTCCGGACGTGATCCGCGCCAAGATCGAGGCCAATCCATTCGCGCGCAAGGTGTCGAACAAGAAGCCGCGCATCCTGACCATCACGCAGTCGACCTACGACGGCATCCTGTACAACGTGGAAGCCATCAAGGACGTGCTCGACGGCGAGATCGACACGCTGCATTTCGACGAGGCCTGGCTGCCGCACGCGTCCTTCCACGACTTCTACGGCGACTACCACGCCATCGGAGAGGGCCGGCCGCGCTGCAAGGATTCGATGATCTTTTCCACGCAGTCGACGCACAAGCTGCTGGCCGGCCTGTCGCAGGCGTCGCAGATCCTGGTGCAGGATTCGCAGACCCGCTCGCTCGATCGCGACGTGTTCAACGAGGCTTACCTGATGCACACGTCCACCAGCCCGCAGTACGCGATCATCGCGTCATGCGACGTGGCGGCGGCGATGATGGAGCCGCCGGGTGGCACGGCGCTGGTCGAGGAGTCACTCGCCGAAGCGGTCGAGTTCCGCCGCGCGATGCGCAAGGTCGGTGCGGAATTCGGCGCCGACTGGTGGTTCAAGGTATGGGGCCCGGAACACCTCGCGGAAGAGGGGCTGGGCACCCGCGAAGACTGGACCTTGCGCGCCGGCGAGCGCTGGCATGGCTTCGGCGATCTGGCCGAAGGCTTCAACCTGCTCGATCCGATCAAGGCGACGGTCATCACGCCGGGTCTGGATGTCGATGGCGACTTTGCCGACTGGGGCATCCCTGCCGGCATGCTGACGCGCTATCTGGCCGAGCACGGCATCATTGTCGAGAAGACCGGCCTGTACAGTTTCTTCATCATGTTCACCATCGGCATCACCAAGGGCCGCTGGAACACGCTGGTGACCGAACTGCAGCAGTTCAAGGATGACTACGACAACAACGAACCGCTGTGGAAGGTGATGCCCGAGTTCGTGGCAGCGCATTCGCGCTACGAACGCGTGGGATTGCGCGACCTGTGCGTGCGCATCCACGAAATGTACAAGAAGCACGACATCGCGCGCCTGACGACGGAAATGTATCTGTCGCCGATGGAACCGGCGATGAAGCCGGCCGAGGCGTGGGCACGCATGGCGCACCGCGAGATCGACCGTGTGCCGATCGACGACCTCGAAGGCCGCATCACCAGCGTGCTGCTGACGCCCTATCCGCCGGGCATCCCGCTGCTGATCCCGGGCGAACGCTTCAATCGCACCATCGTCAATTACCTGCGTTTTGCACGCGAATTCAACCGTGCCTTCCCGGGTTTCGAGACCGATATTCACGGTCTGGTCGGCGACGGCGAGGGCGAAACGATCAACTACCTGGTCGATTGCGTACGCGACTGACCGTCCGGGCCGTCGGCGAGGCGGCTGGCGCGACGCGCTGCGCCGTCATTCAGCGCCGCGCGTAATCGACGAAGGCGTACCGCAAGCCGCCGGCGCTGACAGCCGGTTCGCGGGCGCTTTCGATCCATTCGCTGCGGTCGAAGGCGGGGAATACCGTGTCGCCGTCGAACCGGTCGGCGAGTTCGGTCAGCAGCAGCCGCTGTACATGCGGCAGCGCCAGTGCGTACAGCTGGGCGCCGCCGATGATGAAGGCGTCCGCGCCACCTTCGGCCCGCGCGGCAGCTTCGCGCGCCGCCTCCAGCGACGGCACGACGATGGCACCCGGAATCGACAGCCCGGGCTGCCGGCTGACCACGATGCTGGTGCGACCCGGCAACGGCCGGCCGAGCGAATCCCAGGTCTTGCGGCCCATGATCATCGGGTGGCCCATTGTCAGTGCACGAAAGCGCTTCAGGTCTTCCGGCAGGTGCCAGGGCATGGCGTTGTCGCGGCCGATCACGCCATTGGCGGCCAGCGCGGCAATCAGCGACAGGCGCGGCGTCACACGGCCACCTTGGCCGGGATATGCGGCCACGGGTCGTAACCGTCGAGACGGAAATCCTCCGGCGCGAAGGCGAACAGGTCGGTCACCGCCGGGTTGATGTGCATCACCGGCAGCGGCCGCGGTGCGCGTGACAACTGCTCGCGGGCCTGATCGACATGGTTCAGGTACAGGTGCGCATCACCCAGCGTATGGATGAATTCGCCCGGCTTGAGCCCGCACACCTGGGCCATCATCATCGTCAGCAGCGCGTAACTCGCGATATTGAACGGCACTCCGAGAAATATGTCGGCGCTGCGCTGGTACAGCTGGCAGGACAATGCACCGTCGGCGACGTAGAACTGGAACAGCGCATGGCAGGGCGGCAGCTTCATCGACGGGATGCTGGCCGGGTTCCATGCGCTGACGATGTGGCGGCGCGAATCCGGATTCTGGCGCAACCCCTTGATCAGTTCGGCGATCTGGTCGATATGGCGCCCGTCGGGCGTCGGCCAGCTGCGCCACTGGGCGCCATACACCGGACCGAGGTCGCCGTTTTCGTCGGCCCATTCGTCCCAGATGCTGACGCCGTTTTCCTTCAGCCAGGCGATGTTCGTGTCGCCGCGCAGGAACCACAGCAATTCGACGATGATGGACCGCAGGTGCAGTTTCTTCGTCGTCAGCACCGGAAAGCCGTCGGCGAGGTCGAAACGCATCTGCCAGCCGAACACCGAACGGGTGCCGGTTCCGGTGCGGTCGGTCTTGAGCGCGCCCTGTTCGAGCACATGGCGCATGAGGTCGAGATATTGCCGCATGGAAAATATCGCGCAGTCGCGTTACGCTAGAGGGTCGGGATTGTAGTCCAGCGCGCGGTTCCGGCGCGGTCTGCATGCAGCACGGGCGGGGATGCACACCGTTCGACGGACGATTGATGATCAGTACAATCGGGGCGCATCCCGAGCGGCGGAGGTGGCAGGTATGTTCGGTGTCTTTTCTTCATCCCCGGCGAGTGTGCTCGGCAATCCGGCCGAGTTGCGCCGTGTGCTGGCCGAAATCGCCGCCGCCCAGCCCGACCTGGCCATCAACGAACTGACCGGCTGGGTCGAATCGGTCAGCGAAGCGGCCAATATCGACATCGCGCATCACGTCAATCTGCTCTATCAGTTCGATTCCAGCGCCCAGCCCCACCTGCGCAAGCTCGACAGCGCGTACGTTGCGCAACCCGACGGCAAGGACGTGGTCTGGCGCACCGGACGCGATTTCTGGTCCATCCTGTCGTCCGCCTACGAATTCGCACTCGACCGCTACATGTCCGACCCGGCGCAGGCGTCGGTGCTCAGCGGTCTGTCTCGTCTGGCCTCGCGCACCGTGCGGGCGTGCCGCCAGCGCTTCAAGTGGGACGTGTATCACAATGGTCCGGTCGATGCCGGGCTGTGGCAGGTGGCGGGCCAGGCTTACCTGCTCGCGCAGGCATCGGGTGCCGAGGTGCGCGAGGTGGTCAATGCCGCCGACGAAGCGGCGACGTCGGTCGAGCGCGAGTATCTGCGCCTGATCGCCCTGCATGTGGCGGCACCGGAAGGTCTGGTGCCGGCCGGCGTGCGGCTGGCCGAGCAGCTCACCAGTTATTTCGCCGCCCGGTTTTCGATGGCGTCCGCCGTCGAGCGCGGCACCACGCACTGGCTGGACGCCAATCAGCCGGCACCGCCGCTGCGCCTGGTGCGTGCGCCGCTCACCACCGACGGCATCC
>FWPV01013134.1_pt1 | contig 12527 bp, 12 predicted proteins | sample 2228371 | NCBI WGS metagenome assembly FWPV01 (sample SAMEA103939776, study PRJEB20133) | metagenome | reverse complement strand
CGACGAAGTGGGCCGCACACGGCGCGAGGCTCGAGCCGAGGCCGACGCGCACCTTGCCGTCTATTCCTGGTACCCCCAGCGTGCGGGTCGAGCGGACCTCGTGGTGTCCCGGGCCCGTGCGCACGGTCGTGCCGACGATCCGGCGGTGCGCCAGCGCCTCGCCGAGGTGCACGAGCGCGAGCGTGTGGGTCGTTGGACGGCGCAGCGGGCGCACACCGTGCGCGCAGCGGGCCGGCCACCCGGACCGGAGGGCTCGATCGGTAAGTTGGCGGCGAGCGAGTTGGCGCGTCGAGCCGCTGCGGTGCACGCCGAGGTGGCTGGGGCAGCGGCGATGCTGACCGGACCCGCCTCGCCCGAAGGTGGTGTGGTCGCGGAGGTGCTGGTCTCGGTGCCGGCACAGTCGATCGCTGGCGGGACCGACGAGGTGCAGCGCACCATCCTCGGTGAGCGTGTGTTGGGTCTGCCCCGCGAACCGAGCACCGACCGGGACGTACCGTTCCGCGACGTCCCCCGCAACCCGGCCCGCTCACGAGGCGCGGGTGGAGGGCCGGCCCTGACGCAGCCGTGACGCCGCCGTCTCGCCCACCAGCACCAGCGCGACGCCGGCGCCCGTCAGGGCGAACAGCCACAGCGTCCCGGTGAGTGACTCCAGCAGCTCGGGCGAAACCAGCATGGTGATGGCGAGGGCCACCATGAGCGCTCCGCTCACGAGTTGCAGCGCCCGCCCGTGGTGCTCTTGCAGCTTGGTGGCCCGCAGCGTGACGACGGCGCCACCGAACACGATCAGCTCGTCGAGCAGGAACACGGCCAAGTAGAGGGCGAACAGCAGGGCCACGCCGGCGGGCGGCACGTCGCGGGCAGCGACCAGGTCGGTCCACAGCAGGGGCAACCCGGCGGTGCACGGCGTCTCGACCAGCGAGACCCCGATGGCGAGTGCCGTGGTGCCGGCGAGGACTGCTGGCAGTGACCGGCTGGGGTGGGCCAGCGCACGCATTCTGCGGTAGAGCTCGGGCTTTTTCCCGTCGGGGATCGTGATCGACGGCCCGCGGTGGGTGAGGTGCTCTTTCAGGTGGAGCACCCCGAAGGTCATGGCGATGGCGGCGACGAGCACCCGGACCCAACCCAGCTCGTTCGCGTGGTCGAGCGCGGTGTAGGCGCCGAACATGTACAGGCCGTACAGCGCCGAGGTGACCGCGAGGAACGCCGCACCGACGGCGAGCACGCGTCGGCGGGAGCCGCTGTGCAGCACCAGTGCGAGCAAGATGGTCAGCACCCAGAGCGAGCAGGGGTTCACCCCGTCGACGAAGCCGATCAGCGCCGTGGCGACGACCAGCGATCGGTCGCCGACGTCGACGGCTCCGAAGCCCGGGACGTCGATCGTGGTGCGCTCCACCGGCGGCGGAGCCCGACCCGCCGCCAGGTCGGCGACCGCCGATTCGATCTGGGCGCCGATGCCCGAGTCGAAGCCCACCCACACCAGGTCGCCGAGCACCGTGGTCGGCACGGCCTGAGGCTCGAAGCCCAGCTCGGCGGCGACCGCGAAGAACAGCTCCCGGTTGCCGGCGTCGTTCCACACCTCGTAGGCCGACACCTCGAGCAGAGGCTGTCGGTCTTGCAGATCGGCGAGGAAGTCGAGCTCCTTGGCGCAGAACGGGCAGCCGCTGCCGTAGAACACGATGAGCTCGATGCCGTCGTCGCCCGGTGGTGCGGGGGCACTCGCGGCCGTGCGAGCGGGTGCGCCACCGAGGACGAGTGCCACGAGCAGCACCGGCCACCAGCAGGTGCGACGACGTGAGGCCATGACCATGGAGGCTCCTCACTCACCAAGGTGGTCCACCTCGGCGGTTGCCGACAGGGCCAAGGGTCCCGAGCGGTGACGCCAGACGGACCGGGAACCGAGGGGTCGGGTGGGAGCAAACTGCTCGCATGACGGACCACACCCACTCCTACGGCCGCGGCGTGCAGGACGAGCTCATCCCGCTGGCACGCGAGCTGCGCCACGCCATCCCGGACGTGATGAAGGCCTACGCCGACCTGCACGGGGCGGTGATCAGCGACGGAGCGCTCTCGGCGAAGGACAAAGAGCTCATCGCGCTCGCCTTGGCCATCGGCCACCGCTGCGACGGCTGCATCGCCGCCCATGCGCGCGGCGCCGCACGGCGGGGGGCGACCGAGGCCGAGGTGGCCGAGGCGATCGGGGTGGCGGTGCTCATGACGGGCGGTCCGGCGACGGTCTACGGACCGCGGGCTCTGGCTGCGTTCCGGGAGTTCGCCGCTTCCTGACGAACGCCACACGGTGTCGGGCTCGTCACCGCGGCCCGGCGGCGCGCCGCCGACTGCACGGCCACGGTCAGCAGTCAGCGAGAGCAGCGAGGGCGCGACAGATCTGAGTGCGAGGGTGATCGAGCACTCCGACCCGTTCGGCGAGGAAGGACCGCCGGATCGGCTGCAGGTTGTCGAACGACGCAGCACAGGGCTCGGTCAGGCCGTGCTCGGCGCCGAGGGGGATCTCGGTCGGGATGTTGCGGACGGTGCGGGTCACGGGGGCGACCACGAGCCAGTGGAGCACAGGCACGGCCTCGGACCGTGTGACGACGAGCACCGGCCGACGCTTGTCCTGTGCCTCGGCCCACCAGATCTCGCCTTGTCGTGGTCCAGCGCGGCTCACCACGGCTCTTCCTGGATCATCCGCACCGTCGCCTCGTCGGCCCAGCCGAGCTCGTGTTCCTCCTGTGGCTGGGCGAGGTAGCCACGGACGATGGCGTCGGCGGTCAGCAGTCGTCGGTGCTCGTCGATGAGTCGCGCCAGTCCGCGTCGAACGGCGTCCGAGCGCGACGCAACGACGCCGGTGGCGACGAGTTCGTCGATCTGTCGTGCCAGTTCGTCGTCGATGCGCGTGACCAACTGCGCCATGCAACGAGCATAACGATGCGCTTTGCGCCTGGCTGGCCGGGTTCGCTCGGCTCCAGCGGTGGCTCGTAGGGTGCGGGTACCGGCACCGTCTCGGGGGAGACGGCGTCGCAGGAGGGGATCCGTGGACTTCGAGCTGCCGCAGGAGCTCGCCGACTACCTGGTCGAGCTCGACGAGTTCATCGAGCGCGAGATCAAGCCGCTCGAGCAGCAAGACGACAACATCCGGTTCTTCGACCACCGCCGCGAGGACGCCCGCACCGACTGGCACCGCGGGGGTCTGCCCAACGAGGAGTGGGAAGCGTTGCTGCGCGAGGCCCGCCGGCGGGCCGACGCCGCCGGCCACTACCGCTACCCGTTCCCCAAGCACCAACCTGGGCATGGCGGTGATCCGCGAGCACCTGGCCCGCAAGGGCCTCGGGCTGCACAACGACCTGCAGAACGAGCACTCGATCGTCGGCAACAACGTCGGTCTGCTGCTGATGCTGCACTACGGCACCGACGAGCAGAAGGCCGAGTGGATCGACGACCTCGCCGAGGGCCGGCGGGGCTTCGCGTTCGGGATCACCGAGCCGAACCACGGCTCGGACGCCACTTACATGGAGACCACGGCGGTCCGGGACGGCGACGAGTGGGTGATCAACGGCGCAAAGACGTGGAACACCGGGATCCACAAGGCCCAGTACGACATGATCATGGCCCGCACCAGCGGCCAACCCGGTGACGCCCACGGCATCACGGCGTTCCTCGTGCCCACCGACAGCCCGGGGTTCGAGGTGCTCGAGTACCTGTGGACGTTCAACATGCCCACGGACCACGCCCACATCCGGCTCACGAACGTGCGGGTGCCCCACTCGGCGATCTTCGGTGGCGAGGGCAAGGGGCTGCAGGTGGTGCAGCACTTCTTCAACGAGAACCGCATCCGACAGGCGGCCTCCAGCCTCGGTGCGGCCCAGTACTGCATCGACCAGGCGGTGGAGTACGCGAAGCACCGCAAGCCGTTCGGCAAGCCGTTGGCGTCCAACCAGGCGATCCAGTTCCCGCTGGTCGAGCTGCACACCCAGTGCGAGATGCTGCGGGCGCTGATCCACAAAACGGCGTGGTCGATGGACCGCTATGGCGCGTTCAGCCAGAGTGATCGTGTTTCGATGTGCAACTACTGGGCGAACCGGCTGTGCTGCGAGGCGGCCGACCGGGCGATGCAGGTGCACGGCGGGCTCGGGTACTCGCGCCACATGCCGTTCGAGCACATCTACCGCCACCACCGGCGCTACCGCATCACCGAGGGGGCCGAGGAGATCCAGATGCGCCGGGTGGCGGGATACCTGTTCGGGTTCATGACCCAGCGTGCGCCCAAGGGCGTGTCGGAGTAGGCCTACACACGACGTACACATGGTGTCAGACACCTTGTGTACGTGGGGAGGGGTGGAGATGTCGATCACGGTGGATGCTGCGTCATCGCCGAGCCCGTTCGTCGTCGGGGTGCAGCCCATCACGGCCAGCGACGACGAGATCCGGGCCGCGCTGGCGCAGGCCGAGCTGCCGCCGCTGCTGCCGGCGCTCGCCTACCTGACCGGCGACCTGTCGCTGCTGCGACCCGAGCTGCGCGTCGATCCGTTGCTCGCGTCGATGCCTCAAGGTGGTCTCACCGACGAGCAGCAGGCGGCGATCCGCGAGCTCGCGCTCGAGACCCTCGTGCGGTACCGCGACGGGGGCTGCCGCCCCGCCCCGCCGCCGTCGGACGAGGACCTGTTGCGGATCTTGGAGTTCACCGTCGGTGGCGAGGGCATGGAGGCCTACCTGCCGCTGCTCGAGGAGGAACTCGCCTACCGGGGCGAGGACCGCCGGGCGCCACGTTGGCACCGGTCGCAGCTGGCACCTGGCCGCGACTTCCGCGTCCTGATCATCGGTGCCGGCATGTCGGGGCTGCTCGCCGCCCATCGGCTGCAGCAAGCCGGCGTCGAGTTCACGATCGTCGACAAGAACGACGACCTCGGCGGCACCTGGTGGGAGAACACCTACCCCGGCTGTCGCGTCGACAACCCCAACCACAACTACAGCTACTCGTTCGCCCAGCGCCACGACTGGCCGTACCACTACTCGCCCCAGCCCGTGCTGGAGCAGTACTTCCAGGATTGCGCGGACGCGTTCGGGCTGCGGTCGCACATCCGCTTCGGCACCGAGGTGCTGCGGGCCACCTGGGACGAGGCCGACGCCTGCTGGCACGTTCGGGTGCGCACCGCCGACGGGGATGAAGCGACGCTCGTCGCGCAGGCGGTGGTCAGCGCCGTCGGCCAGCTGAACCGGCCGAAGATGCCAGACATCCCCGGTGTCGGCACGTTCGCCGGACCCAGCTTCCACTCCGCTCGTTGGGATCACTCGGTCGAGCTCGCCGGCAAGCGGGTGGCCGTGATCGGCACGGGCGCCAGCGCGATGCAGTTCATCCCCGAGATCGCGCCCGAGGTCGGCGAGCTCGTGGTGTTCCAGCGCACCCCCGCCTGGATCGGACCGACGCCCGACTACCACGACGAGGTGGCCCCGGGTCTGCGCTGGCTGTACGGCCACGTCCCCGCCTACAGCGAGTTCCACCGGTTCGCCATCTTCTGGCGGATGGGCGACGGGGCGCTCGAAGCCGTGAAGGTCGACCCGGCGTGGGTCTCGCGGCCGGGTTCGACCGGTGACTCGGTGAGCGAGGCCAACGAGATGGCCCGCCTGCTGCTGGTGGAGTACATCACCGCGGAGTTCGCGGACCGGCCCGACCTGCTCCCCCACGTGCTGCCGAGCTACCCGCCCGGGGCCAAGCGGATGGTGCGCGACAACGGCATCTGGGCCCGGACCCTGAAGCGCGACAACGTGCGGCTGGTGACCGACCGGATCGGCGAGATCACGCCCGCGGGCATCCGGATGGTCGACGGCACCGAGTACGCGGTCGACGTGCTCATCTACGGCACCGGCTTCGAGGCGTCGAAGTTCCTGACACCGATGCAGGTGATCGGCCGGGGTGGGGTCGACCTGCACGAGCGGTGGGGTGGCGATGCCCGGGCGTACCTCGGAGTCACCATCCCCCACTTCCCGAACCTGTTCTGCCTGTACGGGCCGAACACCAACATCGTGGTGAACGGCAGCATCATCTACTTCTCCGAGTGCGGGGTGCGGTACCTCGTGGACGCCCTCCGACTGCTCTTCGAGCGGGGTGCGCGAGCGTTGGAGGTCCGCGAAGACGTCCACGACGCGTTCAACGAGCAGGTCGACGCCGCCAACCGGCTGATGGCCTGGGGCTGGTCCGACGTGAACAGCTGGTACAAGAACGACTTCGGTCGCGTGGCCCAGAACTGGCCGTTCACCCTGCTCGAGTACTGGCAGCGCACGCTGGCCGTCGACCCCGACGACTACGTGCTGCACCCCTGACCCCGACCCGACGTACACAAGGTGTCAGACACCTTGTGTACGTCTCGGCGTCGTAGAGTCCCGGCTTCGGACACCGAGCGCACCGAAGGGAACGACCGATGCCTGCCGAGACCAGGGACCTCACCGATACCGTCGTCGCGATCACGGGTGCCGGCTCCGGTATCGGCGCCGCGGCGGCCCGCCTGCTGGTGGAGGAAGGGGCCCGGGTCGTGCTGGGGTCGCGCCGCGCCGAGCCGCTCGAGGCTCTCGTCGACGAGCTGGGCAGCGACCATGCGCTCGCCGTGCCCATGGACGTGCGGCGTCCCGACGACAACCGTCGCTTGGTGGCTGCGGCGCTCGAGCGGTGGGGTCGCCTCGACTCGGTGGTGCCCAACGCCGGCATCGGGCTGTACGGCAGCATCCTCGACTACGACGACGAGCACGTCGCCGAGATGATGGACACCAACTTCGCCGGCACCGTGTGGACCGTGCGGGCGGCCGTGCCGGCCCTGCTCGCTGCCGGCGGGGGTGACGTCGTCATCGTGTCGTCGGTCGCCGGTCTGCGCGGCGGTGGCGACGAGGCGGTGTACGCCGGCACCAAGTTCGCCCAGGTCGGCCTGGCCGGCGCGCTCGACCGGGAGCTGCGTGAGCGCGGGATCCGCGTCACCGCCGTTTGTCCCGCCGGGGTGCACACCGAGTTCGCCATGGGTACCGGTCGCGCGCCCGACTCGCCGGTCCTCGAGACCTTCCTCCGTCCCGAAGACGTGGGCTTCGCCATCGTCACCGTGCTGCGCCAGCCCCGCCGGGTCCGCACCACGTTGTGGGCGATGTGGTCGATGGGCCAGCAGTCGTAGCGACCAGCTCGAGCCGCAGGTGGTCACCGTCTCGAACGACACCAGCGCCCTCGTGTGTAACGTGTTACTGTCGGGAGGGAGCCACCGTGCTCGGGGGAGAGGAGTCGTCGTGTCCAGCTGTGCTCGTGTCCGTCGTCCGATCCGACGCCCGTTGGCCGCCGCCACAGCCGTGCTGCTCGTTGTGGCCGGTTGCGCCAACCGAGGTGGTGACGACGCGGCCGACACCTCGCCACCGGTCACCGCGGCGCCCGCCGAGCCGACCGAGCCGTCGGCGACGAGCGGGCCCGCCGTCGACGCCACGACCGCGCCCGCCCCCGAGGCCACCGAAACCACCGGGGCTCCGTCCGGCGAGATGTTCGGCGACCTCCCCTCGCCCTGCGGTCCGGGCGACGCCACGATCGCCGAGGGCCAGAACGGCGGTGACGAGCTGGTGCTCGCCACCGCGTCGGACCGAGGCGCCTCCGTGGCGCCGGGCCTCACCCAGGAGATGTACGACGCCGCGGTGGCGTTCGCCGAGTGGTGCAACGCGCAAGGGGGCATCGCCGGGTTGCCGATCCGGGTGCTCGACGCCGACGGCAAGCTCTTCGAGGTGCCCGCGGCGATGGAGCAGGTCTGCGACCAGGCGTTCGCCATGGTCGGGGGCGGCTGGGCCTTCGACGACCAGCAGTTCCCCCGCTTCCACGAGTGCGACATGATCGACATCGCCGGCTACACCGTGTCGACCGCCAAGGCCATGTCCGACGGCATGGCCCAGCCGATCCCCAACCCGTCCAACCGCAAGAACGTCGGGTGGTTCGTGTGGGCCCGCGACAACTACCCCGAGCAGGTGGCACGCACGGCGACCCTGTACCCGGACATCTTGAGCACCCAGATCGTGGAGCAGCAGTTCGTCGAGGCGATGAACTCGATCGACGGCTTCGAGGTCATCGAGCGCATCCCCTACAGCGCAGCCGGCGAGGCGAACTGGGCGGTCTTCGCCCAGCGGCTGAAGGACCTCGACATCTCCACGCTGGTGTTCGTGGGCTCGGCCGAGCAGTTCGTCCCGTTCGTCCAGGCCACCGCGGAGATCGGCTACCTCCCCGAGCTCACCTTGCTCGAGGCCAACTTGTACTCGCCCCAGATCCTCGACGTCGGGGGCGCCTCCGACGGGGTGGTCCTGCGGTTGAACATCACCCCGTTCGAAGAGGCCGACCGGTCGCCGGCGATGGCCAAGTACCTCGAGATCATGGAGAGGTACAACCCCGGTGGCAAACTCGGCGGGCTCGGCGTGCAGGGGATGTCGGCGTACCTGCTGTTCGCCGCGGGAGCCAACGCCTGCCTGGCCGCCAACGACGGCGTGCTCGAGCGCCAGTGTGTGCTGTCGGCGGTGCAGGGCATCACCGGTTGGACCGGGGGCGGCCTGCACGCGCCGACCGACCCGGGCCGCAACGAGCCGACCCAGTGCACCGTGCTCATGGAGGTGGCCGACGGCGAGTTCCGCCGCCTCTGGCCCGAAGTCGGTGGCCCGGACGACGCGGGCAACGGCTTCGCCTGCGATCCGTCGTGGGTGATGGAGCTCACCGGCGACTACGGCGACGTGAACGCAGGCAAGACGGGCTGATCCACGGCGCCGAGTAGGTTGTCGCCGGTGGGAGCGGCGACTGACACGAGCGATCTCGCAGCGCGCCGGGCCGACCCCCGGTACCAGCGACTGATGGCCGCCACCCGCCGGGCGGCCCGCCGCGGCTACGACGCCGTGTCGATGCGCGACCTCGCCCGCGAGGCGCGCATCTCCATGACCACCGTGTACCAGTTCTGTCGTTCGAAGGATCACCTGATCGCCGAGGCGCACCTGGAGTGGATGGAGGCGTTCCGCGCGCAGATGCTGGAGCACCCGCCGCGCGGGCGGACCGCCGAGTCGCGCGTCCTCACCTACATCGGCCAGATCACCGATGCCTGGACGAACCAGCCAGTGCTGACGATGACGTTGCAGCGGGCCATCTACTCGACCGCTCCGGGCGTGCGGGAGGTCCGGGCGGCCACGGGCGAGGCCTACCGGGCGATCATGGACGCGGCCATGGGCGACGCCGAGGTGCCCGATCGCGACTCGGTGATCGAGATCCTCGGTCACGTCATCGACAGCGTGACGTACGGGTGGGTGTGCGGCACCTACGACGCCGACGAGGGGCGCCGGATCCTCGAGCGCACCGTGCACACCCTCCTCGGCGAGGGTGCCGCCGGGCGGCGAGCTACGCAGTCGCGTCCGTGAGCCAGTCGGTCTCGGGCTGGATCGAGTAGGTGCTGATGAGCGCCCGGATGAAGTCCTCGTCGGTGTAGGGGTCCGACGGCTCGGCCACCTCGACGCCGCGGCGGCGCAGGTCGTCGAGCAGCATGCCGAAGACCCGCTCGTGGGTGAGGTCGTCGGTGTGGTCCATCACGCGCTTCACCTCGTCCAAGTCGGCGTACACCTCGGCGTTCCAGTGCACGAGCAAGCGGATCTGGTCCGGGCGGTAGGTGCGCACCACCTCGCCGTCGGTGGTGATCGCCCAGTCGTCGGTGTCGGGCCGGTACTCGAACAGCGACCGGTGCTTGAGACCCGGCACGGCCCGCTCGTCGGGCCGACCCACGGGGTCGCCGCGGTGGAACATCAGCTCGTTCTGCACGACGACTCCCCGGTTCCACATCGGCGTGTCCAGGTGCTGCGGCGGGGCGAGCGGGCCGTCGGGCCAGTAGGTGAACGTGCCGCGCTCGCCGAGGTACCACCAGGTGATCACCTGGGCCATCTTCACGAGGTAGTCGGTGAACAGACCCGACTTCGACATGATGTTCATGAGCCACACCGGCGAGTTCTCGTACCGCACCCCCCGGAAGGTGGTGGCATCGAGGTGCGGGTACAGGCTGCACTGGTGGGGGCCGCAGATGTTGAACAGCATCATCGTCGGCTTGGCGTAGGCGGCGCCCCAGTACGACTTGACCTGCTCGAGGAACCCGGCGTTGTAGAAGCAGTCGTGCACCTCGGGGTAGAAGCACACCGAGTTCTGCGCGAAGAACCCGCGGAAGTGCGCCGTGGCGACGTCGTCGAGCGTGAGCCCGAGGCCTTCGGGCACCACCCCGGTGGAGGTGGCGATCAGCTGCTCGACCGAGGTGAAGTGGTGGGCGGTGATGGTGGGCCAGGGGCCCTCGCGCTGGATCACGCCGAGCATCCGGCGGTACTGGTCGTCGGTGTAGACGTCGTCGATCACCCGTGGCGGCGCCACCGGGGTCAGGATCTTGGCCAGCTCGGCTCGCTCGTCGGTCAGGCTCATCGTCGCCTCCTCGGGTCCCCGCGGGAAGTGTAACGTGTTACCGTCAGCCGGTCGATCCGGTCGAACCGACGCAGATGGGGGGCGAGATGATCACGGCCGCAGACGTCGCCGACGTGGTGGGGCGCTGGTGGTTCAACTACGACGAGGGGCACTTCGACGTGCTGCGCGAGCTGCTCACCGAGGACACGCGCTTTCGGTGTCGCACCGACACGGGCACCACCGACTTCGAGGAGTTCGTGCGCGCCGACCTCGCCGGGCGCGAGGCGGTGATGGAGTGGCAGACCGCGCACCGCACGGCCAGCCCGTACCCGCTGCGCCACCACGGGACGAACGTCCACCTCGTCGAGAGTCACGGCGACGAGGCCGCGTTCTCCTCGTACATCTGCGTGAACCACGTGGTGCAGGGCGTGCCGGCGCTGCTGTCGTCGGCGATCGTCAACGGCCGGGTGCGGCGCGAAGACGGTGCGGTGCGGATCGCCGAGCTCGAGGTGGTCCTGGACACCCGTGACTCGGTGACATTCTCGGACCGATGACGACACCAGAGCGAGGCGGCAGCGTGCAGCCGGCCCGGCTGTTCGACCTGTCGGGCAAGGTTGCCATCGTCACCGGATCCACCAAGGGCATCGGTCGAGCCATGGCCGAGGGTCTGGCGGCGGCCGGAGCGACGGTGGTGGTGAGCAGCCGCAAGCAGCACCTGTGCGACGAGGTGGCAGCCGAGATCGAGGTGGCGACCGGCGGCCGGGCGGTGCCGCTCGCTTGTCACGTGGGCGACTGGGACGCCGTGGGGGCCTTCGTCGAAGCGGTGCACGCCCGGCTCGGTCGCATCGACGTGCTGATCAACAACGCGGGCATCAACCCGGCGCGCGTCACCGTGGCCGACATGACCCTCGACTACTGGCGCAAGGTGTTCTCGGTGAACCTGGAGGGGCCGCTGCGGACCAGCCAGCTCGTGGCACCCATCATGCGCGACCAGGGTGGGGGCAGCATCGTCAACATCGCCACGATGGCCGCCTACTCGGGAGGGTCGAACGTGTGCGCCTACGGGGCCTCGAAAGCGGCGCTGGTCAACCTCACCAAGAGCATGGCCCAGGAGTGGGCGCCGTGGAAGGTGCGGGTGAACGTGCTGTCCCCCGGGCCGTTCATGACCGAGATGATGGCGGGTGGCGCAGCGACCTCGCCGGGGTTCTTGGAGCTGGTGGCCTCGGGCACCTTCCAAAAGCGCATCGCCGAGCCGGCCGAGATCGTGGGGCCGGTGTTGTACCTGGCGTCGGACGCGTCGTCGTTCGTCACCGGCGACGACATCTCGGTCTCGGGCGGGATGCTCAAATGACCGACGGGGCGGCCACCGTGCGGCTGGACCGTCCGGCCGAGGGCGTGACCGTGCTGACGCTGAACCGGCCCGAGCGTCTGAACGCCCTCGACTACGACTTGGTGTCGCAGCTGCACGATGCACTCGACGAAGTCGCTGGCGACGACACCTGCAAGGTGGTCGTGCTCACCGGCGCCGGCCGGGGGTTCTGCGCCGGGCTGGACCTGCGCGACTTCGGCACGCCCCCTGCGGTCGGCAGTCACCGGCACCGCCACGCCGGTATCACCGGGCAGGCGTTCCTGGCCAACCTCGCTCAGCACCTCCACGACACCCCGCAGATCGTGATCGCCGCCGTGAACGGCCCGGCCCACGGCGGCGGGCTGGCGCTCGCCGCGGCGTGCGACCTGCGGATCGCCGCCCGGTCGGCCACGTTCTCGTCGGCGTTCATCAAGACCGGGCTCAGCGGCACCGACGTCGGGATCACGTACTTCCTGCCCCGTCTGATCGGCGCCTCGCGGGCGTTCGACCTGATCGTCACCGGGCGCACCATCGACGCCGACGAGGCCGACCGGATCGGCTTGGTGTCGCGGGTGGTGGGGGATGCCGACCTCGAGGCCGAGGCCCTCGCCACCGCCGAGGCCGTCGCTGCGTACACCGCGTTCGGCCTGCGGCGCACCAAAGAGGTGATGTGGCACAACCTCGATGCCACGAGCCTCGCCGCGGCGATCGCGCTCGAGAACCGCAACCAGGAGCTCGGTGCCCTCACCCCCGAGGTGCTCGAGT
>FWPV01013133.1_pt1 | contig 12527 bp, 10 predicted proteins | sample 2228371 | NCBI WGS metagenome assembly FWPV01 (sample SAMEA103939776, study PRJEB20133) | metagenome | reverse complement strand
TCACCGCCCAGCCGAGGCTGCCTTCTTCCGCGACCGACCGCCAGCGCGCCGCGCTGGTGTCGAAGCCTGCCGAGACCATGGAGACGATCAGATCGTCGGCATAATCCGCCAAATCCTACGACGGCACGACACGCGCCGCTGCATGTGCGGTCAGGATATGCGCCGAATAGCGGACAAAGGCGTTTTCCGACCGGTCCCAGAGCGCACGCATCGCGCGGACCCGGTCATCGGCATCGGTCGCGACATAGGCCGTGCGCAGCAGCGCCATCCGGTCGCGCAGCGCTTCGTCGGTGCCCGGATCGTCGAAGGTGGCGCCGTAGAGATCGACCATATCGGCGCTCGACAGCATACCCATGGCCGCCGCGACATCGGCGGCCTGCACGCGCGAGGCGAGCGGGGCCATCGGAGCGCGTGCGCGCCAAGCCTGGAAATTGCGGTCGGCGCGCGCATAGAGCGCCTCGGGCGGCTCGATCCCGGCGGTCAGCGCCAGGCCGAAGCGCCAGCGGGTGAGTTGATCGACATCGTCCCATTGCACCGTGACCGCGCGCCTGCCGTTGAGGCTCGCACCGACGATCTTCTCGGCGAGCACGACATCGATGCGGTCCATCGCACCCTGCCGGCGCGCCCGGTCGATCTGCTCGCGCGCTGCACTGCCCTCGCCCGAAAAGCCCGAACACATCGCGCGGATCAGCTGCCACTGGTTGCCCTTGGCGCTCTCTCCGGCAAAGGGCAGCAGCGGGCACATGCCGAGCGGATCGGCCGACGCGACATAGCTGTCGAGCGCGACATTGAGCAGGCGTGGCGTCGCGGCCGGCGGATCGACCGCCTGCACCATGCGCACCGCGCCATCGGCCGAACCGATGCGCAGCAACAGCGCTGCGCGTTCTGCGGCCCAATTGGCGCCATTGAGGCCCTGCGGGGTCGCAAGTTCGCTCAGGAGGAGCTTCTGCAGGCCGAGCGAGGCCCAGCGAGACACGATGCGGCCGCTGGTCCTGCGCACCAGCGTCTGCGCGTAAAGCCCACCGATATTGCCCAGCGAGGAGGCCGCAAACCCGCCATTGGCCTGGGTCAGCGGTCCGATAAGGTCGAGCGAGCGCCGCGCGCTCGGGGGCAGCGACTGGGTCAGCGCGATCTGCGCCTCCAGTTCTTCCTGCAGTTTGGCGAGCTCTTCGCTCAGTTCCTCGTCAGTCGGTGCATCCTGGCCGGCAATCGAAGGCAGCGGCGTCGTCGGCAGCGGCACCGCCGTGCCGGGGGCTATCGGAGCAGCGCGGCCCGGCTCTGCCGGAGGCGGCGGCTCGGACTGCGAGGGCGCGGGCGCGGGATCGTTGAAACCGGGCGGAAGCAGCGATTCCGGCGCCTCGTTCTGCCCGATCACCGGCGCGGACACGAACGCCAGCGCCAGCAGGCTGACACAGCCCAAAACCATCCCCCGCCGCATGAAATCAGCCCTCGGACTGGGAGGAGCCGGCAGCGGCTCCGCTCTTGGCCGCAGCAGGCAGCGGGATCGACTTTTCGACGCGCTGGGTCGGCACTTCGCCACCGCGCGACCAGGCCAGAGCCAGCAGACCGATCAGGGCAACGGCGATCACCACCAGAATGATCGGGCCCTTGGGCCGCCTGCGCCGTCCGTAATTCTGTCCGATAATGGCCATAGCCAGGATATTCTCCGTCCAAGTCAAGATAACTTGCGCCACCGCCTAGCCTATTTATAGGCTGCGCGGCAATGCTGCAGAACCGAAAATCAGACCCTGCGCGGCTGGCCGGGGATATCATGCGATGGCTCGACCGGCCGCTGGTGCTGGTGGGGTTGATGGGCGTGGGAAAGTCGACGGTCGGCAAGCGGCTGGCAAACGATCTTGGCATCGGCTTTGTCGATGCCGACGAGGAGATCGAGAAGGCCGCGCACATGACCATTGCAGAGATTTTCGAGCGTTTTGGCGAGCCCTATTTCCGCGATGGCGAGCGCCGGGTGATTTCACGGCTGATCGACGGACAGCCGCGCGTGATCGCCACCGGCGGCGGCGCGTTCATGAACGAGGAGACGCGTGCGCTCATCCTGTCGGGTGCCATCGCGATCTGGCTCGATGCCGATATTCGCACGCTGGTCGAGCGAGTCAGCCGGCGCAATACCCGGCCGCTGCTGCGCAACGGCAATCCGGCCGAGGTGCTCACCCGCCTGGCCGAACAGCGCAACCCCATCTATGCGGAGGCACAGATCCATGTGCGCAGCAAGGATGGGCCGCACCACCGCACCGTTACAGCAATATTGGAAGGACTGGCCCGATGGCACGGCTGAATATCGCGCTGGGCCAGCGCAGCTATGACATTCTGGTGGAGGCCGGTGCGCTTGCCCAGATCGCTGGGCATATCGCACCATGGACGCGCCGCGGGCGGACGCTGTGGATCAGCGATTCCCATGTCGCCGCACATCACTGGCTGCGCGTCGAGGCGCAGCTCGCCAGCGCCGGCGTCGAAGCGCATCTGCATATCGTTCCGGCGGGCGAAGCGAGCAAGAGCTGGTCGGAACTGGTGCGCCTGATCGACTGGCTGCTCGCCATGGGCGTGGAGCGCAGCGACACCATCTTCGCACTGGGCGGCGGGATGATCGGCGACCTGACCGGCTTTGCCGCCTCGATCGTCAAGCGCGGCTGCGAATTCGTGCAGGTTCCGACGACCCTGCTGGCGCAGGTCGACAGTTCGGTCGGCGGCAAGACCGCGATCAACACCACGGCGGGCAAGAACCTGGTCGGCACCTTCCACCAGCCCAGATTCGTGCTGATCGACCCGCAGGTGCTTGCCACCCTGCCCCCGCGCGAGATGCGCGCCGGCTATGCCGAGGTCGTCAAATACGGGCTGATCGACGATGCGCCATTCTTCGACTGGTGCGAAGCGAACGGTCAGGCCGTACTGGCGCAGGATTGCGCTGCGCTGGAGCATGCGATAGTCACATCAGTCGCCGCCAAGGCGCGGATCGTCGGCGAGGACGAGCGCGAGACAAAAGACCGGCGCGCGCTGCTCAATCTGGGTCACACCTTCGGCCATGCGCTCGAGGCCGATACCGGCTTTGGCGAGCGGCTGCTGCATGGCGAGGCTGTCGGTGTCGGAATGGTGCTGGCGCTGCGCTATTCGGCGCGGCGCGGCCTTTGCGAAACGCGCGACGCTGACCGGGTCGCTGCGCATCTGGCAGCCTGTGCCATGCCCGTGACGCTCGCCGGTGCAGGCGTGACCGCAGATGGTGCCGCGCTGGTCGACCATATGCGCCACGACAAGAAGATGTCGGGCGGCACCCTGCCCTTCCTGCTGCTGCGCGGGATCGGCAGCACCTTCGTCGCGCATGATGTCGAACTCGACGACGTGGCGCAATTCCTCGACGAACAGCACCGCGTCGCCGCACCGGCGCCGTCCTTGTAAACCTTCTCTTTAGGACGATGCGCTAGAAGGCGGGCGTGGGGGCAGACCGCGCGTCTGCCTGCCACACCTTTGCCTCGAGCCAGCGGAGCCTTGAACGCGTGTCGTTTATCCAGCCAGGAGCCTTTGATCGCGCCCAGCCCGAGGCGGCTCCGCCGCGCTCGCTGGAAGCCGCGCTCGCTCTGGGCATGAGCGACACCCATGTGTTTGTCGCGCGTCTGGCGGATCGAGTCGCCCCGGCGCGGCCCATGGCTGGTCCCGTGCGTGTTCCTCGCGGGCTCTTGGGCCTACGTTTGGATGGTCGTCAGGCCCGGGATGATCCACGATGCCTTCGGGATTTACCTTCCCTATCCGGAGTTTTCGCTGGACCGGACCTGCTGGCGCGAGGCATGGAGCCGCGCCGGGGGGCCTGTGGAGCATGCCGGCGCCTTTTTGTCGCAGTGGTTTGCACTTCCCCCCGTGGGTGCCCTGATCGTGGTGGCGGCGGCCGCCCTGGTCAGCCTGGGCACGAACCGGCTGATGCGTGACATGGGAGCGACTCGCGCGGGACTGCCCAGCCTGATCCCCGTGTTGGCCGCATTGATTATCTACCGGACGTATCACCATCCCTTGGATGCCCTGCTGGCCCTGGCGGCTTGCCTGGGGGCGGCGGTGGCATATCAACGGATGGCGGCCGCCGCCCGGGCCGCCGGACTCGCCCGCATCGGACGGCCAACGTTGTTTCTGGTGCTTTGCTTCGGGCTTTACTGCCTGGCGGGCAGCGTGTGCGTGCTTTTCGGCCTGTTGGTCGGGACATGGGATGCGATGGCTAGACGCCGTGTCGTCGCGGGCGCGGGGGCGGCCGTGGCGAGCGCCTTGGCGCCCGGCTTGATCGGCGCGACGTTCTATTCCATGACGATTGTCGAGGCCTATGGCGTGCTCTGGCCGTTCGGACCGGGAAGCCGTTCGGACATGGAAACCTTGCCGCTGCTCGCCTTGCGCGGCTTGTTCCTTTTCCCGCTCGGAGCCTTGTGGGCGCTGGCCCTCGGCCGCGCGGCGCCGCGGGCGTTGCGGGACGGCTTCGTCGGGTTCCGGCAACGCGGGGGATGGACCTTGCAAGTCGCCGCCGAACTCGGGCTGCTGGCGGCCGCCGTCGCGGTGGTTCATCACGCCGCCCGGACACCGCACCGCGAACACCGTTTCGAGATGGTCCACTTCGCCCGGGCGCGGCAGTGGGACGAAGTGCTCCGCGCGGCTCGTCGATTTCCGGCATCTGGCCACGATTGCTTCTCCCGGCACCTCGCCGACCGGGCGCTTTATCACACGGGCCGGCTGGGGGACGACCTGTTCTCGTTCTCGCAGGAGCCCGCGGGACTGCTGCTCTTGGGCGGCAACGTGCCTCACACGCCGCCGAAATTCTGGATGCTTTCCGAAATCGCTTGGGAATTGGGCGACTTGAATCTCGCGGAACAATGGGCGTTCGAGCGGCTCGAGGCCGTGGGCGAGTGCCCCTCGGCGCTGGAACTCTTGGCGATGGTTTGTCTGGCGAAAGGCCGGCCGCTCGGGAAACCGGACCCATCCAAGGCGACCGGGCCGCCGCGCGAGGCCGCCGTCACGGCCCCGGCGGGCCATCTTATGGAGGTTTCGGCCTTTCCCGGGCGAGAAGCCGCCCGCATCCTGCTCCATCGGATGGCGAAGAACGTAATCCAAGGTCGCCGCGCGAAAACGCTTTTGGAATCGCTCGACGCGGCGGTCCTCGGGGGCGATGGCCGGCAGCTCGACCGGGTCCGTGCCCTGCGATGCACGGAGGATCGGGTTTTCCAGGCCTATTCCGAGGAACTCATGCTCGAGGGCCTGCTGCGAGCCAACCCGCGCAACCAGATGGCGTTTGAATACCTGATGGCCTTCTATCTTCTTGACCGCCGGCCGGACAAGATCGTGCAAAACCTCCACCGACTGGGCGATTTCGGCTACCGCCAGATCCCGCGCCACTACGAAGAGGCTGTCTTGATCCACGCTCAGGGGGTTCCCCAGCCGACGGCGCTCGGGGACCGGAAGATCCGCGCCGAAACAATTCAGAGGTTCCAGCGATTTGTCGAGCGCGCGAGGCCGTGGCTGCAACAACCGCACCTGGCGGCCGCGGCGTTGGCCGAGGAATTTGGCGACAGCTACTTCTATTACTACCTGTTCGGCATCTCGGGAACGGGGGGATCGCCATGAAGGCGACGTGGATCGCCGGCGCGCTCGTTCTCGGCGTCGCGGGACTGGTTGCGGTGGTGGCGTGGCGCTTGCCGCGGAGGCCCGGCGTGGAGGTTCTGGAGAACGCCCGGCCGGCTTCGAGGCCGCCTCGGATTCACCCCGACTACGGCGGATTGGTTGTCCCGCCGAACATCGCTCCGCTGAATTTTCGCGTCGAGGAATCCGGCGATCTGTTTTTCGTCCGCGTTCGCTCGCGCCGGGGAACGCCGGCAGAGGTCCTCAGCCGCTCCGGCGACGTGGTGATCCCTCCGGCCGCGTGGCGCCGCCTGCTGGCGGAAAACCGGGGCGAGGCGTTGTCGATCGACGTGTTTGCCCGAAGTGGCGGGGCGTGGTGGCGCTACGAGGCCTTGACCAACCAAATCGCCGAGGAGGAAATCGACAGCCACCTCGCGTACCGGCTCTTGAAGCCCGACGCCCTGTACTACCGAAAGATCGGCATCTACCAGCGTTGCCTGGAGACGTACGACGAGTCGCCAGTGCTGGATGGGCGGTGGTTCGGGGGCGGCTGCGTGCACTGCCACGCCTTCAACGAACGCAACCCGAGCCGACTGTCAATCAACTTTCGCGGGGCTTACGGCGACGGGTCGCTGTTCGTGGAAGACGGCCGGATCCACACCGTGGCGGGGCGTCTGGGTCACGCGGCCTGGCATCCCAGCGGCAAGGTGGTGGCGTTCTCGCGTTTCGACATCCAATTGTTTTACCACACGGCACGCCTCCAGACCCGTGACGCGATGGATTCGGATTCCCAGTTGCTCTACTACCGGCTTGACTCCCGGACCCTGAAGACCCCGGCGTCAATTGCGGATCTTGCCCAGTTGGAGACCCAACCCTCCTGGAGCCCCGACGGCAAGTACCTGTATTTCGCCAGCGCGCCGAAGCTTTGGCCGGACTACGAGAGCTTTCCGATGAAGCACCATGACCAAGTCCGGTACGACCTGAAACGCGTGCGATACGATGTGGAAACGGACCAATGGGGCGTGGTGGAAACCGTGCTGCCGGCCGCGCGGACGGGAAAGAGCAACGTGAATCCGCGGATCTCGCCCGACGGCCGATTCCTCTTGTTCTCGATGTGCGACCACGGCAATTTCGCGCTGTACCAGCCGGAAAGCGACCTGTGCCTGCTGGACCTGGAATCCGGCGAATACCGTAAGCTGGAGTGTAACAGCGAGTTCGCGGAATCGTGGCACAGTTGGTCGAGCAACGGGCGGTGGATTGTTTTCAGCACCAAGCGGCCGACCGGCATCTTCACACGGCTCCACCTCTGCTACGTCGATCGGGCAGGCCGTGCCTCGAAGCCGTTTATCCTTCCGCAGCGGGAGCCGGGCTACTACGACGACTTTCTCCCGATGTACACCATGCCGGAATTCATGATCGGGCCGCTGCCCGTTCCTCCGGCCGTGTTGCTGGACTCTGTGCGCGACACGAAGCGCGTGCGAGTCGACGGAATCCCCGACGCGGGGCCGTTTCCGCGGCGCGGGCGACTGGGGCCCGAGTGACCGCTCACTCGGTCGGTTCCCAAGGGCGGCGCAGCCGGCGCAAGCGAAGCATCTCTTGGGCCAGGTCGCCTCGCCCCGCGGCCCGATACCCGCCGGCCATGGCCCCCAAGAGGTCTTGCTGGATCGCATCCAGCCTCAAGCCGGCGAAGATCTCTTGTTCCAGCGGCGAGAGCCGCGCATAGTGTTCCACGAGCCTTGCCTTGACCCGCTCGATCTGCAGCGCGCTGTCCGCCGCGAGGTTCAGAGGCCATGCCTGCACCACCATCAGGGCGAAAGTATCGGCGGCCAGAAGATCCAGCCGGGTCACCCCCAAGAGTTCATCCCGGCGCGCGCTGTCCGGAACGCGCTCCCGCCACCAGGTTCCGCGCAAGACTTGCTCCTGAATGAATCTTCCCAGGATCAAGGCAGCACGCCAGGTTCCTTCGAGATTGTAGTGGACGTGTTCCAGGAAGAAGTCGTCCCCCGGCGCGGGAAACCGGGATTGCTCGCGGAGGGCGCCGGCCACGTCGCAGAAGAAGACGCCCTCGGGTCTGGCCGACGCGACGCGGGCCACGGCCGCGTGGAAGGCGCTCGGTGCCCGGAACCGGCAGCCGTCCAGGTCGGCGGCCAGGGCGTAGGCTTCGGCCGCCTGCCCGCGCCGACCCAGCATCTCCAGGCACTGTGCCTCGCGGTAGGCTAGGATGGCGCTGGTCGGGTCGAGTTGTCGGGCCGCCGCCAGCTCGGCCAACGCCGCGTCGTATTCGTGGTACGAGGAATGCCGCGCGGCCGCCTTGAGCCGCTCGGCCAGCGATTGCCGTTGCGCCTCGGTCAGGTCGGGCCGTGAAAGCGAGTTCATCGGGCTCTGGTCGCGGAGATTGCTCGGCACGGTCGTCAGCAAGACGGGAACCCCCGCCCGGGCCGCCGCTGACGCCATCTCGCGAAGATGGGCTTCGTAGACCTCCAGGGCGCGGGCGAAGACCGGGCCATCGCGTGGGATCGCGATGTCGGCCGGAAGCGTCTCCAGCGGATGGCCCTGGTGCGGACGAGGCACCAACGAGCCGCATAGCTGAAACAGTCTCTGCCGCCGCAAGAGCTGGAGCAGAGGATAGAGGCGGGGCGCGAAGGCGCCGGCCCTGGAGGCCTCGCCGCCGGGTCCGTAAAACTCGTTGTGTCCCGAATGGACAATGATCAGATCCGGCTCGCACGCCATGCCTTGGTGCACAATGTCCACTTCGCTGTGCGTGTTGATCGCCGTGATGCCCGCGTTGAGGACTTCGAACCGCCGATGCGGCGATTGCTCCTGGAGCACGACCTGCAATTGGCGCGGCAGGGCCAGTTCAAAGGGATACGGAAAGCCGGCCACCGTGGAGCCACCGACCACCAGAATCCGATAGGTCCCTGCCGGTTTGGGCAACACGATCGGCCGCGGTTCCGGTCCCAGCAGGTCCATGGGCCCGTAAAAGGCCCGATCGGCGCTGGAATTCAACCGGTGCGTACCCGGCACCGCGGCGTCTTCGACGGGCACGATCAAACGAGTCTCGTCGCAAGCCAACCTCCAAGACGAGCAAGGGCGACAAGGACAGGGCCACCGCCGCGAGACGAAACAGCCACACGCGGCCTCGGCCGCGGCTCGGCGTCGGAACGGCTTGCGAGGGCGGGAGAGGTTCGGACATGGACCTTGGGGTTTCGGGCTTCGGTCCTGGGGCCTTGAGGCAAGGGTCAAGACCAGAATCACTTCTTGCGGATGCGGTGATCGTGCCGCTGGTTCCCGCCCTCCGTCCCCACGACCGGCATGTGGCACCGCACGCAGTCGGCCGCCGGCGAAACCGGGCACGGGACCGCGCCGGGCCCCTGGTGGCATTCCAAGCAGCGTGGGACATAGCCGGCCGGGTCGCCGAGGATCGGCGCATGCGGGTCGTGGCACGTGGAGCAGGCAAGCCGGTTCTCGGATTGGGTAAAGCACCGGCTCTGGAGCAGCTCGGCCGACTGGACCCGCACGCTGCGGATGTGATCGGGCATCGTTTTCAAGTCGCCCTCCGCGTCCGACTGCAAGTGGCACTGGCTGCAAGCGCGGATCTGCTCAAGCCCCGACGGCTTGGGGCGAGCCGGAGCCGATTCGCCGCGGGCCTCGGCCTCGCGGATCGCGGTCACGTGTTCGCGTCCGTGCCCGTGGCATTTCTGGCACCCCACGTTGGGCACAAGACCCTGGATCTCCTGGTCCCGGATCTCGCCCCGGGTGGCGTGGCAGTCCAGGCAACGATCCAGGACCGCGGGATCCACCACGCGGCCAAAGTATTCGACTTCCTGCCCTGGAAGGCCGCCTTGATGGCCTGGAGTGAGTTCCAAAACGGGCTGATCCCCGCCGCGGACCGACACCCGGTGCTCGATGCCTGCGGTCCCGCCCACTCGATTGGGAATCAAAGTCAAGAACGTCACCCGCCGGCGTCCCGAACCGAAGGCGTACGCGAGCGGGAAGGCGTCGTCGCCAAAACGGCCGGGAATGGTCACCGAGAGGCCCCGTTGCGGGCTGAAACGGTAGTGGTACCGGACGTTGCGCTGCGGATCCTGGAACGTTCTCTTGTCGAGCGCGGCGGCGTGTGGCCACTCGCCGGCGCGCCGCAAGGTCCGCGCGTGGCCGGTTTGCGCGTGGAAAGCTGCCTGCTCGGGGTGGCATTCCGCGCACAACCCTTCCTCCACGTACAACCCGAAGCCCGGCGGGACGTTGGCCAACACCGCCTCGGAATGCTCCAGCGCTTTTTCGCGCGGCGAGTGCAGCAACGGCAGCACGGCAACGATCGCCGCGAGGCCGGCAATCCCCAGCCAGAGGACGATTTTGCTCCGCCGGCCCAGGGCCCATCGTGGATGCGTCATCGCTTGCCCGTTTCCGCTGGTTCCCGCAGTCGTTGTCTCATCCGTCTGACGCGTTGGACCTGCTGGCGGAATTTCTCCGCGTCTTCCGACCGCCCGGCCGCCGCCGCCGCGCCGGCCAGCAAGGACACCAGCCGCAGTTCCTCCGGATAGCGCTCGTAGAGCGGCTGAAGACGTTTGTAAGCCGCCTCGCCCTGACGCTCGAACAGCAGCAGTTCCGCTTCCAACAAGCGGCAGTTGAGGTCTTCGGGCGCCAACTCGAGCGCCTTTTGGATTTCGCTCTTCGCCTCCTCGATACGGCCCTGGTCCCGCGCCGCGGTCGCCAGCCAGCGCCTAGCGTGGAAATCCTTGGGATTGCGGGTGAGGCACCACACGGCCTCACGCCGCGCCTCGCCCGGCTGGCCTGTCTTGGCATACGCATAGCACAAGTTCAAGTGGGCGGCGTAGTTGTTCGGATCCAGGTCGAGCACCGCGCGGAGGGGGGCAATCATCTCCGCCTGGCGATCGAGGTCGTCGAACAGCTCCGCCAAGAGGAAATGGACGCCGGCACTCGACGGATCGAGTTCGGCGGCGCGCTGGGCGTGGCGCAGCGCCAGCGTCAACTCGCGCTGCCGGTGAAAGATTTGGGCCAGGGAGAAGTGAACCCAACTGTCGTCTGGCGTGCCCGCCTCCAAGGCCAAGAGCGCCTTCTTCGCTTCACGATCTCGCCCCCGGGCGAGGCAGATGCGGGCGGTGAGCCGCAGCGCCTCGACATGTTCCTCGGCGTCGGGCGGGATCTTGCCCAGTTCCAAGAGCGCCTGCGGCGGATCCATGCCCTCCAACACGGCAGCCAGTTCCAGCCGCGCCGACCAGTCCCGAGGATGCCTCGCCAAATGTGCCAGGTAGCCGTCGACCGCCAACGGCAACTGGCTTTCGGCGATGGCCGCATGGGCGATTTCCAGCGGACTCGGGCGGCGATACCCGATCGCGACCGAGACGACGGCCCAAACGACGGCCACCACGGCCAGCGCCAGGCACAGCCGTTCGATGCGGCCGTCCCGAGGCTTGACGGATGGGTCGAGGTCGGCCGTCATGCAGGGGGCTCGTCGAAGTTCATGCACCTAAACTGTCTTGGATTACCGATAACGCCGTTATTCCGCTCTGTCAAGCATTTGGGTAATCGCCCACGCCACTACGCCACCACTGCCCGGCAGATTTCCGTTAGCGACGAAGGCCCGGGCACGCTGTTGGGCACAGGCAAGGAACCGTGGCCCGGAGCCCTAGCGCCCCAACTGATCGTGGTACACTCGCGGGTTGGCGCGAACGCGCCGGTCGTGGTTGGTCATAAGGATTTCGGGCGGGCGGCCTAGCGCGAGAACGTACTGGACAAGATCGGCCAGTTCTTCCTGAGCGAGTGTTGGAACGCCGGGGTGCGGCGTGCCGGGCATGCCCACCGCGATCCGAAGATAGACCGAATCCGGCTCGCGCCCCCCCTTGAACGGCTCGCGGACCAGATCGCGAGGACGGCAGGGCTCCCCCTGGTCGTCGAACCACGTCTGATCGGCCGCGCCGGAGCCGTCGTCGCCGTGACAATTGGCACAGCCAAGAGTCTGGTAGACGGTCCTTCCCCGGGCGAGTGCCTCCGTGCCGCCTGGCCAATAATCGGGCAAGGGAACCGGCGGACCCGGCGTCGTCGTGCGTTCGACCGCCTCGCGCAACTCCGCCTCGGTGGGATCCTCGCCCGCCTCGCGCAGTAGCCGGGCGATTCGCGCGCCTGCCCTTTCATACCGGAGTCGCAAGACCTCCTCCGCCAGGAGGGTTCGCTCCTCGGGGCGAAGTGCATCGAAGGCCGGCATCGAGGTACCGGGGATTCCGCGGGCGAGGACCTTCTCCACATCTTCCATCGAAGCCACGCCATTCTTCGTGCCGGCCAGTTGAAACCCGCTAGTGCCGAAGTCGGGGGGACGCGGGAAAAGGTAGCGGGCCGCCTGCCCGAGGCCATTGCCCGGACGAGCGGTCTGGCCGTGCTGTCCTACGACCGCTGGGGCTACGGCGGCTCGGAGGCCTACGTCGGTCGGCGCGAACGCTCCTATCGCTTCGAGGAGTCGGGGCCTGTGTTTGCCGAGGTGCTGCGCCACTTCGGCATTCGGCACAGCGTGGTCTTCGGCCACAGCGATGGCGGCGCCATGGGCCTGCTCGCCGCCGCCGCCCACCCTGACGCGGTGCGCGGCGTTTGCGCCTGCTCGCCCACCGTGGCGCTGGACCTGCCGATGGTGCGGGCCATGGCCTCGGCGCGCCAAGCCTTCGAGCACGGCGGCCTGCGGGAGAAACTCGTTCGCCACCATGGCGACAAGACCGATGCGATGTTCTGGGCCTGGTACGAGCCCTGGGCCGACGAAGCCGCGATCGCGTGGTCCATGGCAAAACAGGTGGCCGAAGTGCGCTGCCCGGTGGCCGCGCTGTTCGGTCAGGATGACGACTACGGCTGGCGTGCGAGCGCGCGGCTGCTGGTGGACCACGGCCGCATGCCGCTGGAGGTGACGGCAATCCCTGCGGTCG
>FWPV01013132.1_pt1 | contig 12528 bp, 8 predicted proteins | sample 2228371 | NCBI WGS metagenome assembly FWPV01 (sample SAMEA103939776, study PRJEB20133) | metagenome | reverse complement strand
GGCAAATGGGCCGGGGCGGGCCGGCGGTGCGCAGGCATGGTCCTTCGCGTCACTCCGCGTTCCGTCGAACATGATGCGGCCCGATTTTTTCGGAATCAACCGGTCGCCGTTCCAAGGATTTCGTCCAGCGTTGAAGCCGCTTTGCACCGTGACTCGATCCGCCGTTCTCATTCCGAGATGGCTCGCTCCCGCCTTGGCCGCGGTCTGGCTCGGCGCCTGCGGCTGCACCACCTTGCGTCTGGAGGGGAAATCGCCGCTCCTGCCGCCGAGAATGTCGCCGCAAAGTGTGGTCTTGGATATTTTCTTCCTGCGCATCCCGGCCGACGATACGGCCCGCGCCGACGCCGTCTGGCAGCAGGCCGACGAACAGCGGTTTCCACGCGAGGTCCGCGATCGTTGGAGCTGGGCCGGCTTTCGGGTCGGTTTGGTTTCCGGACAGATCCCTCCCGCATTGGCCGAACTCATGCGTTTGAACGACGAAGCTTCGCCTTTGGTCTTCCAAGAGACCGGCGGGAATGACGCCGAGAGCTTGACCGAAACCGACGCGCCTGTCCGGCGACACATCCAGACTCGCTTAGGTAACCGCGTCGAAGTCATCGCCTCCGAGACTTACACCCAATTGCCGTTTCTCCGACGGGACGGGGGCAAGCTGGTAGGCTCCAGCCTCGAGAAAGCTCAGGGAATGTTCGCCTTGACCTGCTCGGCTGAAAACGACGGACGGATCCGCCTGCGGGTGGTCCCTGAAATTCATCACGGCGATCCTCACCTACAACCTGTCGGCGGTCAAGGTGTGCTGCGTCTGGAGTCACGCCGCGATCGGCAAATCTTGGAAGAGTTGGCTTGCGAGGCGGCAATCAGTCCCGGCGATATGCTGGTCGTCGGTTGCCTGCCGGATCGCCGGGGGAGTTTGGGGGATTACTTCCTTACCACCACGCAAAGCGGAAAACGCGAACAAAAACTGCTGGTAATTCGGCTGTCGCAGACCCAACAAGACCCCCTATTCGATCCCCAAGCGGCCCCGCAACCCGTCCGCGCGAACCGATCCGCACTGTAAACTCTCGCCGCCACGGTTTACCCTTTCCGTGGCTCGGAGGATCACCGGGGAACCACGGCGCCGCCTCTCGGCTCGGACGATGTTCAGAAGGAAGCCAAGGCGTCCGCCTCGGATTTGTATATCTCGAAGATCTTGTTGAATTGGGTGATTTCAAAGACCCTGTAGATGGACGGCTGGATGCTGCAAAGTTTCACCTCGCCTCCCAAGTTGCGCATTTTCTTTTCGAGAGAGTTGAGTTTCCCCAACGCGCCGCTGGAAAGGAAGTTCACGTTGGCGAAGTTGAGCAGCAACTTTTTGCGATGCTCCACATCGACCAGGTAGAACAGCTCCTGGCCCAACACCTGGATGGCCAAGTCCTCGAGAATCCTCTGATCCTTGAAGTGGACCACCGTCACGTCATCGACTTCGTACACGTCCAAGTGTCGAAATTCCGGAAGCGGTTTTTTCGCGGGATTCTGGGACATCGTTGGCCTCATTCAAGCGAATGGACTCGTGCAGACGAGAATGCCTGCCCCTGAAGCAGTCGGTACAAGCTCACATTTCATTTCCGCGGGATACGAAACGGACCGTCGGGCCGTCACCCCGCGGATGGTTCCTCTAATATGCGGGTTTGCTCGCGCTGATGCAAGTGGGCGGTAGGCACGGTCGCCCGGCGGTTCTCAGGAAAACGACGCCTATGATCGCGGGGGCTCCTTCGCCATCGTCTTCAATGCTTCATGGGCGGCTTGGATTTCCGCCTCGCCGGCCGCGCCGTCGAAAACGACGACGCCATATTGCAGCAGCAAGGGAGCCTGTTGCGCCGTGATCGTCAACGGCTCTTCCGCCAAACCCAACGTGGCTGAGATATACGTGAAACCTTGGGTCATGGTAAACCACTTGGCCGGCGCACGCGGATTGCCCGGCAAGTCGTACACCACGATCGTGAGGGGCTTGCCGTCAAGCTCCGCGGTATAGGCGCACCATTCGGCCGACGCCTTGTCGGTGTTCTCCACGCCCCGTCCTCCGGCCGCATTGCGGAAATCATTCCCTCCGTCCAAGGCCGCCAAGAACCGTAATCCCAGACCGAAATACTCCCGGCCCCAAAGCTGAACGGATTCCGTGCCCTCGGCGGGGCGAAGCTCGGAACGCCACAGCAGCAACACGGCTTGCGGAATTCGCTCCGAATACCGCACCTGCACGCGGCGCCGCTCGATGAGCTGTCGCCTGCCATCCGGCGTTATCCAGTTCAACGTGTGCGTCACGGTGGCCGTGGCGGCGTCGGCGTCCGCGGCGGCCGATGTCTGGAAATCCCCGGCCTCGACCTGGCGCCCCGAATCCTCGAACTCCGCCCAATAGTCCACGCCGTCCACGCCGACGGCGAACATCAGGCCGTGGTGATGTTTATGATCCGCCGGCGAGTCCCGCAGCACATTACGGCCGGAAGGGGGAGCAAGCTCCGCCACATAGGCCTTGGGCACGCCGACCGCCTTGCGATAACGCATCAGCGTCTTGCCGTTCCACGTGATCGAGCAGAACTCGTCTCCGCATTGTACGTTGAGAGCGGTGTTTCTCGCCGCGTCTTCCGCCGCCGGCCCCCCTCGGGCTACGAGAAGGGGAGAAAAGCCCAAGGCGAGAACGATCCCAAGGCGGCCGACGACGGCGAAACGCTTGTCGAACCATTTGTTGATCATGGCACCCTCATCGCAGGATTTCTCGGCGTCCAAGCTGTTGCGCTATCTTGAAACGGCGGGCACGAGCGTCCCCCTCACCACGACCGCCGGATGCGGCCCCGCCCGGTTTTTCTCGCCCCAATCGTCCGAACGTCAGCCGAAGCACGGATCGTGAACCGCTGGGTATTCTAGTCGGCTACGCGGCCGAGCGAAAGAGTCCGGCGAAGGGCGGCTGTCGTTTGCATCGCTCGATCACCACGAACATGCCGGATCGCGGAAGTGTGGTCGTGGGCGCCGGCTCGAACCTCGTGAGGGCGGGCCTCGTTTCGTTGCGGTTCCGATCCTTGCGAACGACGCGGAGCGACGAGGAAGCTGCCGTTCGATCCGGGAACGCCGCCGCCTGCTGCTTTTCGGCCGACGCGCAACGAAAAAGGCGAGCCGGTCGCTCGCCTGGATGTTCGCTAGGCGCCGTACTTGTGATTGTGGTGCCGCAGTGCCGGCCGCTACAAGGCGGAAAAAAGGCGGCCCACCGACCGGCGTTTTCCTTCCGCCGTTCACGCGGGGCAGCGGACTTCCCGGCACGGCTGCAAACTCGAGCCGACCAGCGGCGAGCCTGCTTCGGGAGCGGTTTGGACTGTCACGCCTCCCTCCGGATAAGGCGGGCTGCCGTAATCCGAGACTTCCAGAAACAGGAAGACGCAGCCCACAATCACCGCCACCAACGCAATCGCCAACAAGACCGTATAGATGTCGGCCCGCGGCGGCCGGTACTGTTGAGGATTACTCAAGCTTGCTTGCAACGCGATCTCCTTGCTGAATGGGGCCGCGGTTGAATTCGGGAACGATCTGGCAAACGGCACGGTTGGGTTCGGTACGCACCACTTCCACGCGACCGAGATACTTGCCTTCACCGCCCGCGAGACGGAAGACCTCCAGCCGATGTCCTTTAGTCAGGCCGTCATCCGAGCCGAGTGAAATCTCGATCAAATTGTTGCCGGGAGCGGCTACGACCACGCCCTCCACCTGCGGAGGCTGATCTTGGTAGGCGCCGGGTTCACCCTTCAGGTTGAACTTCGCCAGCACTTCGCGTGCCTTGGCCAAATCCTGCGCCAACACCGTCGCCTGGTCCTTCAAGGTCCGCAATTCATTCGCCGTTTGATGGAGTTCATCGGTCCGACTTACCAACCGAATCAGGGTCTCGTGGCGATCTTTTTGAACCTGCTGCAAATCGGTGCGAAGCGTGTTGACCTCGCCCGTCCGTGCAGCCAAGGTTTGATGCGCGGCTTGCATGGCTGCAATGGCCTCACGCTCTTGCTGCGTGAGCGCCGTCAACTCCTGCATCCGCTGGTCCAGCTCCCGCTTCAGATCATCGCGTTCCGCCTCCAGTTTGGCCAACTGGGCGCGCTTGGCGGCGATCTCCGCATCCAATCGCTTGGTTAGCTCGTCCAGCTCGGCCTTGAGCCGCTCGTTCTCTTGCCGCGCGTTCTGGACCTGCAATTTCAATCCCAACGGCTTGTCCGGCGTCGCGGTGCTATTTTCCACGACCTCTCGCCAATTGATGTGGGCCGAGTAGACCATGATGGCGAAGGACATGAACACCAGGCTCATTACGAAAATGAGCACCACGAAGATCTTCCCGACCAGGTTCATAAGACGACCTTCTCTTGGGAAAAGACTACCGTTCCTCCCGACGTCGCGCCCGTGCGGCGGGCGTGATTGCCAGACCGAATCCCGTGACACTACCGGCCGTGAACGCTGCTCGAGCCGAGCCTCGATTTGAACCACACCGACCGGCGTATGGCCCTAGTATAAATTCGCGCAATTTACCGTGTCAAACAGAAACCCTGCGGATGGGGATGTTGCGGCAACGGCGAATTCTGCGAGATCCGGGTTAAGCCCGATTAACATACAGCGCCCCCCCTGCGGATGGGATGTCTACAGCGAACCAATTGGCCCGCGGCAATTGAGAGCGCCGGGCCACGGTTATACCCTTTTACTCTAAACCGTTTTGGTCCCTTGCCGCGTGCCGGTCGAGCGAAGCCGACCGACACGGCTTGCATGTTGCTGTAAATTGGGAAAAACCCGCGGGCGGTCACAACAGGCCGGTGTCACGCGGTAACGAATTAACAGGACGCTTGAATGCTCGACGCTGGGAATGATGACCAGGTGCTCCGGACGCCCGACGCCGTTGAAATCGACTGGGATGCGGAACTCCGCAAGCATGCCCGCTGGCTGAGAGCGGTGGTGTTTGCGCGAGTGGGAGAGCCGCAGGCCGTCGAAGAGGTCATACAAGAGGTAGCACTCGAGGCGGTACGACAAAAGGCGCCGATCCACGACCCGGCAAAGGTACCGCAATGGTTGTATCGCCTCGCGGTGTTGCAATCACTGCTTTATCGGCGGCGTCAAGGCCGGCGACGAAAGCTCCTGGAGCGTTATCGGCAAAGCAGGGAGACTTCCGCCGGCACGCCCGGAGACCCGTTGGAATGGCTCCTTCATGGGGAACGGATGAGGTTGGTACGCGAGGCCTTGGCACGCTTGCCAGCCCGTGATGCGGAGGTCCTTCTCATGAAATATGCAGAAGACCTCTCCTACGACGAAATCGCGGAACGCCTGGGGATCAGTTTCTCTGCGGCCCAAGCTAGGCTGCACCGCGCTCGTAACCGACTGCGGAGCGAAATGGAGGCCCGGTTTGGAAATCCCACGGCGGCCGGCTCCGCGGCGGAATCCCCATGAGGAACAGGCCGCGCGGCCGGGGTGCGTTGATGCGGAACAAAATTGGACAGGTGAAGCAGCACGGAGGACCGCGGGGAGGGCCGGATTTACGGGGGAAGAAAACGGGTCTTGGGCTTCGTCGGAGCGAGCCGCCCCGTTGGATCGGTGCGAACTCCCTACGGATGGGACGTGCCTGCTCCTTAGCGTTCGAAAGGGCATGGCACGAAGGGATTGGGACTTCGGCAAGGTGTGACTCTGGGGTTTCGTAGGTTGTTTGGGTGGAAGGCTGGCAACCATGGATCGGCCGGAAAAGATCTCGGCTCAGTGGTCGCAAGAATGGGCTGACCGTTTAGTGGACGGCGAACTGCCGGAAGACGCTCGCCAGGAGTTTCTTAGCCGCCTGGATTCCGTGTCCAACGGGTGGCGCCGACTCGCTCTTACCTTCTTGGAAGCCCAGGCTTGGCGTCAGTCGATGGGCGCGTTGCTCGCTCCCGAGCAAGACGCGAGGGAATCCTTTCCGCGAGAGCAAGAGGCGGTCGCTTCGCCGCGGACGGTCGCGCGTGCGGAGACGAAATCGGCCCTAGCCCCGCCTTGGGGAGCCAAGCGATGGTTTGTCGATGTTACGGCTCTGGCCGCCGTTTTCATGATAGCTTTGGCCTTGGGGGGATGGCTGGGTAGGGGGAGCGGGCGAATGGGATCGCCGAGTGTGGATCCGCGGGCGGATTTGGCAGGCGATCCGGCGGCAAATCCCGCCGGCCCGGCGGGCCGGGCTTTGCCCGCGGACAACACCCCGCAACAGCCTGTGGTATCGCCTTGGCGGCTTGTCTCGGTTCCCCTGGGCATCGGTCCCGACGGCACCCTGACGATGGTCGATGTGCCCGTCCTCGACTCGGAGTCTTCGGGCGCGGTTCCGAACGCTTCGCCGGGCCCTTACTTGCCGCTTCCTCAGTTCGTCGATTCGCTGCGGCAGAACGGGCACGCGGTCGAGCATCAGCGGGAATACGTGCCGGTGGATTTGCCGGACGGCAGCCGTACGGTCTTCCCCGTCGATAGACTCCAAATCAAATACGTCGGCAACCGAGATTACCAGTGATCCTCCGTGCCTTGGTTTCAGACCGAACGGAAGTCCCCCGGAATCTTGGTTCGTTCAGTCCTGGATGAAGCCGCGTCGGCGTCGCCGAATGCGCGATGGCGGGGAATGGATTACCTGCGGCATGCGATCGAGCATTGCCCGCCATCAACCTCGAAAGCCCGATTTTCGACCGGATCGTACCGGAAGGAGGTGCTGGGATGTCGTACGAGAGAACGTTGCGTTGGGCCGCCGTGCTCGCGTTTCTGGCGGCGGTAGGGTTCGGCGTGGGGGCGGTACGTGCCGAAGATCAAGGCCCGGCCAAGGAAAAAAGCTATTGGCTCGGCGTCCTTTGCGGGCCGGTGCCGGAAGCCCTGCGTGCTCATTTGGACGTGCCGGAGGACACGGGCCTGCTGGTCGAAGACGTGGTCAAAGAAGGCCCGGCCGAAAAGGCCGGCCTGCGGGTCCATGACATCTTGCTGCAAGCGGGCGACAAGAACTTGCAATCGTCCGCCGACTTGGTGGAGGAGGTGAATCGCACCGCGGACAAGCCGTTGACGCTGCGGATTCTGCGCGCCGGCAAGAACATGGAGCTGTCGGTCACACCGGAGCCACGACCGAAACAAGACCTTACGCCTCCGCTTGTCAGCCCGGAGGTCGATCCCAAAGCCTGGGAGAAGTGGTTCGAAAGGTTCCGTTTGCAACCGGGACAACCGCCGCTGACGTTCCGATTTTTGCATCCCGGCGCGGTGCTGCCGCCGGGACGTACGCCTGGTTTGCCCAAAGGCATGGTCATTACCATCACCAAGTCGGGCGACGAACCGACGAAGATCGTGGTCGAACAAGGATCCCAGAAATGGGAAGTGACGGAGAATGAGCTGGACAAACTACCTGCCGACGTTCGGCCGCATGTGGAGCGTCTGCTCAGCGGCCGCGGCTGGATCGAGCGCGGCTTGGAACTGCCGAAGGTCGTCCGTCCCGTGCCTGAAGGCGTCTTGAAGACGCCCTTGGGTACCCTGCCCGACGGAGACGCGGAACGCCTGCGCAATGCAGAGCGTCGGCTGGAGGAGCTGCAAAAGCGATTGGAGCGATTGGAACGCGCTCTCAAGAAACCCGCCGCGGAAGACCGCAGTGAGAAACCGGGCGACGCGGCCGAGTCTCGGGAAACCGAATCGCGTACCTGAACCGGTTGGAGCGCGGGCGTGAGCGACTAGGAATGAAGCATGAACTGATGGACGGCCTGCGCCGCCTGCCGGCCCTGGTAGATGGCATGGACGACCAGGGAGGCTCCCCGGACGGTGTCGCCGGCGGCGAAGACCCTTGGGACGGACGTCATCCAGTTCTTCACCATCACGTTGCCCCGACGATCGCGCTCCACGCCGAGTTGCTCGATCAAGCCTTCGGCTTCCACATGCACGAAGCCCATGGCCAGAAGCACGAGGTCTGCCGGGACGGTGAAATCCGATCCCGGTTTTTCGCGCATTTGCCAGCCCTCTGCACCGCGATACCATTCCACCTCGCAACCGTGCAGGTGCGTCACTCGACCGTCGTGAACGGCAAGGGCCTTCGTCAACACGCTCCAGCGCCGTTCGCAACCTTCTTCGTGAGAGGACGAGGTCCGCATGATGCGAGGCCAAAGTGGCCAGGGCGTTTCCGGGTTCTTCCCCTCCGGAGGCTTGGGGAGGATCTCGATCTGTAGGACCGACTTGGCTCCTTGACGAATGGAGGTTCCCACGCAGTCGCTGCCGGTGTCGCCGCCGCCGATCACGACGACGTGCTTATCCCGCGCGTAAATCACTCCCGGTCCGTCGGTGGGAATGGGATCGCCCGCGACGCGGCGGTTCTGTTGCGTTAGGAAGTCCATCGCGAAGTGGACGCCTTGCGCCTCGGCGCCCGGGACGTTCAGGGCACGCGGCTTGCCCGCCCCCATGGCCAACAGAATCACGTCGAAGGAGCGTTTGAGGTAGTCGGCGGAAAGGTCGCGCCCCGCGCAGACGTTGGGCTCGAAGCGGACGCCTTCCGCCACCATTTGCTCCAGACGACGGTCGATGACGAACTTCTCGAGCTTGAAGTCGGGGATGCCATACCGCAACAAACCGCCGATGCGGTCCGCCTTCTCGAAAACGACGACCTCGTGTCCGTATCGGTTCAACTGCTGCGCGGCGGCCAAGCCGGCCGGCCCCGAACCGATGATCGCCACGCGTCTGCCGGTGCGAGAGGCGGGCTTGAGGGGCCGTATCCAGCGCTCCCGAAAGGCCCATTCCGCGATTTGATACTCGATATGCTTGATGTGTACCGGCTGGGCGTTGATGGACAGAGTGCAGGCGGCCTCGCAGGGGGCGGGACAGACTCGGCCCGTGAATTCCGGAAAATTGTTGGTCGAGTGCTAATTCTCCGCCGCGCTCGCCCACTTGCCGCGATACACGAGGTCGTTGAATTCGGGAATGCGATTGAGAACGGGACACCCCGCCGTATGGCAGAACGGTATCCCGCAATCCATGCAGCGCGCGGCCTGCTCGTTCAAGACCCTTTCCGCCAAGGGCAAGTCAAATTCCTGCCAATCACGAATCCGTTCGGCGACGGGCCGGTGCGGCAATTCCACTCGCGGATATTCGATGAAGCCGGTCGGATTACCCACTGAAGACCTCCTCCGTCGTCGGCGGTTGTTCGGCCTGAGCCTGTTCCTGTTGCCGAATCCTCTCCATGGCCTTCCGGAACTCGATCGGGATGACCTTCACGAATCGCCCGATCATGGCGGGCCACAGATCGAGGATTTGCCTCGCCCGGCGGCTGCCGGTAAGCTGCTCGTGCCGTTCGATCAACCGCCGCAATTCGCGCTGGTCGTCGGCCGCGTAAACGGTTTCGATGTCCACCATGTCCAGATTGCACAGCGTGTCGAACAATTGATATTCATCCAGGACGTAGGCGATACCGCCGCTCATGCCCGCGGCGAAATTGCGTCCCGTCTTCCCCAGGACCACGACCGTGCCGCCGGTCATGTATTCGCAACCGTGGTCGCCCAGTCCCTCCACCACGGCCACAGCGCCGCTGTTGCGGACGGCGAACCGCTCGCCCGCCACGCCGTTGATGAAGACTTCGCCCGCGGTGGCCCCGTACAACAGGGTGTTCCCCACGATGACATTCTCGGCCGAGTCGAACGTCGCGCCCTCGGGGGTGCGCACGATGATCTTGCCCCCGGACAGCCCCTTGCCCAAATAGTCGTTGGCGTCGCCGATCAATTCCAAGGTGATTCCCGGAGCGAGAAACGCGCCGAAGCTCTGGCCCGCGGAGCCGCGAAACACCAGATGGAGGGAGTCTTCCGGCAACCCCTGAGCCCCGTGTCGTCGCACAACGTGGTAGCTCAACGTCGTCCCCACGGTCCGATCCGTGTTGCGAATCGGCAATTCCATGCGAATGGAGCGATTGCCCTCGATCGCCTCCCGCAGCTTCGGCAACAATTTTTCATCCAAGCGATCCTGGTGCTTATCGCTCTGGGGCCGCACGCAGCGTCGCGGCGCGTCCGCCGGAACGTTGGGTTGCGCCAACACGGCCGAGAAATCCAGCCCCTTGGCCTTCCAATGATCGACGGCGGACCGAACCTTCAACCGGTCCACGCGCCCCACCATCTCATCGAACGTGCGAAAGCCGAGTTGCGCCATGATCATGCGGATTTCCTCGGCCACGAAGATCAAATATCGCACCAGGTATTCGGCCTTGCCGGCGAATCGGTCGCGGAGATCTCGCCGTTGCGTGGCGATGCCGACAGGGCAAGTTCCCAGATGGCACTTGCGCATCAGAATGCAACCGAGGGAGACCAGGGCGGCGGTACCGAAGCCGAAACGCTCCGCGCCCAGGAGGGCGCCGATCACGACGTCGCGGCCCGTTCGCATTTGTCCATCCACTTGGACCACGATGCGGTCCCGCAAACCGTTGAGCAAAAGCGTTTGTTGCGTCTCAGCCAACCCCAACTCCCAGGGGATGCCCGCATGTTTGATGGACGACAGCGGACTGGCTCCGGTTCCGCCGTCGTGACCGCTGATCAAGACCTCGTCGGCGTTGCCCTTGGCCACTCCGGCCGCCACGGTTCCGACGCCCACTTCCGCCACCAACTTGACCGAGACTTTGGCGCTGGGATTCGCGCACTTCAGATCGTAGATCAGTTGGGCCAGGTCTTCGATGGAGTAAATGTCGTGGTGAGGCGGAGGCGAGATCAGAGATACGCCGGGGATGGCATGCCGCAAGCGCGCGATTTCGTCCGTGACCTTGTGTCCCGGCAATTGTCCGCCTTCCCCCGGCTTGGCACCCTGCGCCATCTTGATCTGCAAGATCTTGGCCTGCGACAGGTACTCGATGGTGACGCCGAAGCGTGCACTGGCGACTTGCTTGATTGCGCTATTCGTGCTTTCGCCGTTCGGTCCGGGCAGATAGCGGCGCGGGTCTTCCCCGCCCTCTCCGGTATTGGACATCGCCCCCAGACGATTCATCGCCAGCGCCAACGTCTCGTGCGCCTCGGCGCTGATCGAGCCGTGCGACATCGCGCCCGTGTAAAACCGCTTGACGATCTCGCAGACCGGTTCCACTTCGTCGAGGGGCACCGGCTCGCCCGGCTCGAATTCGAACAATCCCCGCAACGTGCATAGATCACGATTTTGGCGATTGACCCGCTCGGCGAATTCCAAGTACTTTTCCCACGAATTCTCCATGACCGCATGTTGGAGCTTCGTGACGGTCTCGGCATTCCAAAGGTGAAATTCGCCGTCCACGCGCTCGTGATATTCGCCGCCGAAATCGAGGGGAAGTTCGCCCGGCATCCGCGTTCCGAACGCGTCGGCATGCCGCTTCAGCGATTCCTTGGCGATCTCCTCCACCCCCAGCCCCTCGATGAGCGAGGGCGTACCCGTGAAATAGCGATCCACGAAGAGGGATTGCAACCCGACCGCCTCGAACTGCTGGGCCGCGTGGTAGCTGCGCAGGGTCGAAATACCCATCTTGGACATCGTTTTGAGGATGCCCTTGTTGACCGCGGTCACATATTGGTCGATCGCCTCATCGACGGTGGCGATGGTGGGCAGGTCGCCCTCGCGGTGGAGCTTTTGAATGGCCTCGAACGCCAAGTACGGATTGACGGCGTTGGCACCGTAACCGCAAAGGAGGCAGAAGTGCATGACCTCGCGCGGTTCGCCGCTTTCCACCACGAATCCCACTTCGTCGCGCAGCCGCCGCCGCAGCAACCCGTGATGCAGGGCGGCGGTCGCCAGGAGCGATGGAATCGGCGCATTCCGCTCGTCGGCGGCGCGATCGCTGATGATCAGCAGCGACGCTCCTTCCGCAATAGCCTTTTCGGCCTGCTCCAGCATGCGATCCAAGGCTTCCCGCAAGGCAGCGCCGGGGTGGGCATGATCCGCCGGAAACAGGGCCGGGATGGTAGCGGTCTTCAAGTCCGGGTGATTGGCCTGCCGCAGCCTCGCCACGTCCTCGTTCGTCAAGATCGGATGCGGCAACTTGAGCTGCCGGCAATGCTCCGGCGTCTCGTCCAAGAGGTTCCGCTGTTTCCCGGCGAAGGCCATCAGCGACATGACCAGCCCCTCGCGGAAGGGATCGATGGGCGGGTTGGTGACCTGGGCGAAGAGCTGCTTGAAGTACGAGAAGAGGAGCTTGGGCCGCTGGGAAACGATCGGCAGGGCCGCGTCGTTGCCCATCGAGCCGACAGGCTCTTGGGCATCACGAGCCATGGGGCCGATGATCAGGCTCAGATCCTCCCCGGTGTAGCCGAACAGCCGCAATCGGCGATTCAAGGTCTCCGGGTGGTATTCTTCTTCGTGGGCGGGCGAAAACAGCCCCCGCAATTCGATGCGGTTCTGTTGCAGCCAGCGGCGGTAGGGACGCCGACGCGAGATGTTGCCCTTGATCTCGTTATCCGGAATGATGCGTTGCTCGACCGTATCCACCAGGAACATTCGGCCGGGCTGAAGGCGTCCCTTTTCCCGGACCCTCTCGATGGGAAATTCCACGACGCCGGTTTCGCTGGCCAAGACCGCCAGGCC